>Ga0114960_10003615_pt1 | contig 11763 bp, 10 predicted proteins | sample C_130625_MF_Meta_FD_92637 | JGI IMG/M metagenome (GOLD analysis project Ga0114960, IMG submission 92637) | Freshwater microbial communities from Lake Croche, Canada to study carbon cycling - C_130625_MF_MetaG | ecosystem: Environmental > Aquatic > Freshwater > Lake | place: Lake Croche, Canada... | reverse complement strand
GTTTGGCTTTTCATAATACGCCCCGTTTATTAGAGGGGTTCTGGACTCCACTAATATTATTATCAGTTTTTATAAATAATTCAATAATTGACAGATTAACAATTTGATTACTGCTTTTTTACTTTGAAAATATTGAATAGTTTACCGAAATCAACTTGCCAACTGTTATTTATATTCTGCAAATATATACAATTAACAGAAAATGATTTTGAAGATGAATTGAAAAAATTGGAAGTTCGGATATAATGAAATTAATAGAGCACGTTTCTTTGTTGATTTTAAAAAAAGAATGGATGTAGTTTTGGTTTAGTTGTCAATATTAATTCCTGTCAGAATCATTTCATAAAATTAAAAATAAACCCTAATAAACGGCATCAAAGCATCACTATATACGTTTTTGTCTTTATTATACAAAAGGTTGTACCGCATACCAACAGTAACATTATCCATGCGATATCCAGCACCTACAAACAATCCGGTATTCCAAAAATTGTCTTTTAAAGTACCTGTTGTTGGATTCCTATAGGTGTTATTCACTCGAACTTGTTCCAATTCTAATGATAGTTGCGCTTCTTCAATGGGGTTGAAAAGTGTTATGATATTGGCACCATAAATTCCAGAACTATAATAATCTCTCTGAGAAACAATACTTCCTTGCAACCCGGCGCCTAAAGAAACTAAATGATTAAAATTGTAAATGGCACTTGGAGCAATAGTAATATCCGTAAATCCTGTCCCTAAACTTAGGCCAAATCCGCCACCAAGTCGGACATGATTCCAAAAATCACTTTTTTGTGTCTTTTGATCAATTTTTTGTCCATGTACACAAAAACTCAAACCGATAAAAAAGAAAAATGATAGAACAATTGTTAAATTTTTTATAGAATTCATTTTCATACCAACACATATATTTATTCAGTGAGATAAAAGTAACAAAAACATTGAAAGATTGTTATAAATATTTTACTTTTGCACTAATTTTTAACTACAAGAGTACTTATATACATAAATATGGATAGGTTTTCCTTTTTAAACGCTGCACACACTCAATTTTTTGCCGATTTATATGAACAATATACTCAAAATCCCGATGCCGTTGAGCCAAGTTGGAGAGCATTTTTTCAAGGTTTTGACTTTGGAATTGAAACATTTAATGAAGAAAATGCAGGAGCTAAAATTGCAAATTTCGCAGCCAATTCAACAGATAATGAAAAAGTTTCTGAAAAACTTCAAAAAGAATTTAATGTATTAAAACTGATTGAAGGTTACCGAACACGAGGTCACTTATTCACTCAAACCAACCCGGTTAGAGACAGAAGAACCTATGAACCAACCTTAGATTTGATAAACTTCGGTCTTTCTGATGCCGATTTAGATACGATTTTTGATGCTGCTAAATTATTAGGAAAACAACCCTCTGCTTTAAAAGATATAATCTTTCATCTAAAAAACGTGTATTGTCAACATATTGGCATTGAATACATGTATATGAGAAAGCCAGAAGTTATTCAATGGATTCAAAATAAATTGAATGTCAATGATAACTTACCAAGTTTTGATGCAAATCAAAAAAAGAATATTCTAGTAAAATTAAACGAAGCGGTTTCTTTTGAAAACTTTTTGCACACCAAATATGTGGGGCAAAAAAGTTTCTCACTTGAAGGTGGTGAAAGTATCATTCCGGCATTAGATGCAGTTATTGAAGCTGCTGCAGAAAAAGGGGTGGAACATTTCGTTATGGGAATGGCACATAGAGGAAGATTAAATATTTTAGCTAATATTTTTGGGAAAAATACCCAAGATATATTTTCAGAATTTGACGGTAAAGATTACGACCAAGAATACTTTGATGGTGACGTAAAATACCATTTGGGATTAACTTCTGAAAGAACCACAGCATCGGGTAAAAAAATCAATCTTAATTTAGCTCCTAACCCATCGCATTTAGAAACTGTTGGAGCGGTTATTGAAGGGATTTCTCGAGCTAAACAAGACCGTCATTTTCCAAATGATTTCTCTAAGGTATTGCCAATTGCTGTTCACGGAGATGCCGCTGTAGCGGGACAAGGAATAGTATACGAAATTGTTCAAATGGCACAATTGGACGGTTATAGAACGGGTGGAACTATTCATATTGTCATTAACAATCAAGTTGGTTTTACTACCAATTACCAAGACGCGCGTTCCTCAACCTATTGTACCGATGTGGCAAAAGTTACGTTGTCGCCCGTACTTCATGTTAATGCTGACGATGCTGAAGCAGTGGTTCATGCCATGTTGTTTGCGCTCGATTTCAGAATGGAATTTGGTCGTGATGTGTTTATTGATCTTCTAGGATATAGAAAATACGGACATAACGAAGGAGATGAACCTCGTTTTACACAACCCGTTTTATACAAGATCATCGCTAAGCATCAAAATCCAAGAGATCTATATGCCGAAAAATTGATTAAAGACGGAATTGTAGACGCAGCTTACATTACCAAAATTGAAAACGATTACAAAGCTAATTTAGATCAAAATTTGGAAGCTTCTCGTAAGAAGAACCTCACGATCATTAAACCATTTATGCAAGAGGAGTGGAATGGTTATGTTCAAGTTTCCGACGATGTCATGCTTCAAAAAGTCGACACTAAATTTGATAAAAAACAATTGGACGAAATCATCGGAGTGGTTTCAACCTTACCATCGGATAAAAAATTCATCAACAAGATTTCAAAAATTGTTACAGATAGAAAAACCATGTATGATAACAATGTTATCGATTGGGGAACAGCAGAGACGTTGGCTTATGGTTCGCTTTTATATGAAGGATATAATGTTCGTGTTTCAGGACAAGATGTTGAAAGAGGCACATTTTCGCACCGTCATGCTGTAGTAAAAGTAGAAGATAGCGAAGAAGAAGTAATTCTTTTAGATACTTTAAAAAATAGCAAAGCAAGATTTCAAGTATACAATTCCCTATTGTCTGAATACGGAGTTTTAGGATTTGATTACGGATACGCCTTAGCATCACCAAAAACACTAACCATTTGGGAAGCACAATTTGGAGATTTTTCTAACGGATGTCAAATCATGTTAGACCAATACATCTCTTGTGGAGAAGACAAATGGAATAACCAAAACGGAATTGTTCTTTTGTTACCTCACGGATACGAAGGGCAAGGAGCAGAACATTCTTCGGCTAGAATGGAGCGTTATTTACAACTTTGTGCAAGACACAACATGTATGTTGCCAATTGTACCACACCAGCCAATTTCTACCACTTATTGCGTAGACAAATGAAAACCAATTTCCGTAAACCATTGGTGGTATTTTCTCCAAAAAGTTTGTTGCGCCATCCATTATGTGTATCCACACAAGAAGATTTGTACAACGGGCAATTTCAAGAAACTATTGACGACAATTCAGTAGACAAGAAAAAAGTAAAAACGGTAGTTTTCTGTACCGGAAAATTCTATTACGATATTCTTGCCGAAAGAGGAAATTTAGAAAGAAATGATGTAGCTTTGGTTCGGATTGAGCAGTTGTTTCCATTGCCAGTTGCCCAATTGAAAGACATTATTGCAAGTTATTCAAATGCTGATGATTATGTTTGGGCACAAGAAGAACCAAAAAACATGGGCGCTTACAGTTATATGTTGATGAATTTCGATTTAGTAAAATGGAGATTAGCATCACTAAAAGCATACGCAGCACCTGCAGCAGGAAGCAGCACGCGTGACAGAAGACGTCATGCAGACGCCATTCGAATGGTTTTTGATAAAAATTTATTTAGATAGATTTAGGAGAGAATAGAATAAAGATAAGAGAAATAGACTTGAAAACATTATAAAATGCTAACCAAACAAGACATATTCAAAACCATACAAGATAACAAGGAAACTATAAAAAGTTTTGGTGTTACCGAGATTGGATTGTTTGGTTCTTATATTCGCGGTGAGCAAACTGAAGATAGCGATATTGATTTGTTAATAGATTATGATATTAAAGAAATAAATTATAAAAAATATTTTTTGTTTTGTGAGTTTATGGAAAATCTATTCAAAAATCAAAAAATAGAAATTGTTTCAAAAAATGGATTAAGTCCATACATTGGACCCCATATTTTAAAAAGTGTAGATTATGTCCAAATTGGATGATTTAGAATTTTTAGGTCATATTTTGGAAGAAGTTCAATTTATTTTAGAAACTACAAACAATTTGACTGAAACTGATTTTTTTGAAAATGGAACTATTAACAGAGCAGTTGTTAGATCATTTGAAATAATTGGGCAAGCAACAAAAAACTTGAATATGGATTTTAGATATAAATACTCGGAAATACCATGGAAGTTTATGGCTGGTATGCTTGACATTCTTATACACGAATATATGAGAGTAGATTACAAACTGGTTTTTAAAACAGCAATTGAAGATATTCCCGAATTACATTTTCAAATAGAAAAGATAATAACAGAACACGAAAATAAATAATATATAAAATTCATAATTTAAAATAAATACAATGATTTTAGAAATGAAAGTCCCATCACCGGGAGAATCAATTAAAGAAGTTGAAATTGCTACTTGGTTAGTAAAAGATGGTGATTATGTAGAAAAAGACCAAGCAATTGCTGAAGTAGATTCTGATAAAGCAACACTTGAATTACCTGCGGAAGCAAGCGGAATTATTACATTAAAAGCTGAAGAAGGTGATGCCGTAGCAGTTGGCGCAGTGGTTTGTTTAATTGATACAAGTGCCGCTAAACCAACTTCAGTCGAAAGTCAAAAGTCGGAAAGTCCAAAAGCTGAACCAGCAAAAACAGAAGCTCCAAAAGCAGCTCCAGTGGCTGAGAAGACTTATGCCACTCAAGCGCCATCTCCAGCTGCTAGAAAAATATTAGACGAAAAAAACATCCAACCAACAGATATTGTTGGAACCGGAAAAGGCGGAAGAATTACCAAAGACGATGCTGTAAATGCAACCCCTTCTATGGGAACTCCAACTGGCGGAAATCGTGGTTCAGAAAGAACAAAACTATCTATGTTACGTCGTAAAGTAGCCGAAAGATTGGTTGCTGCTAAAAACGAAACAGCCATGTTAACTACTTTCAATGAAGTAAACATGACGCCAATTAACACGATTCGTAACGAGTATAAAGATGCTTTTAAAGCAAAACATGGCGGTTTAGGATTAGGATATATGTCGTTTTTCACCAAAGCGGTTACTAGAGCTTTAGCTTTGTTTCCTGATGTGAATTCCATGATTGATGGCGATTATAAAACAGCTTTTGATTTCTGCGATATTTCAATTGCAGTTTCTGGACCCAAAGGATTGATGGTTCCTGTGGTGCGTAACGCAGAACTATTAACATTTAGAGGTGTTGAAGCTGAAATTAAAAGATTGGCTATCAAATCACGCGATGGACAAATCACAGTGGATGATATGACAGGTGGAACATTTACTATTACCAATGGAGGTGTTTTTGGGAGCATGTTGTCTACTCCAATTATTAACCCGCCACAATCAGGAATTCTTGGCATGCACAACATTATTGAACGTCCAATTGCCGTGAACGGTAAAGTTGAAATTCACCCAATGATGTATGTAGCACTTTCTTATGATCACCGAATTATTGACGGACGTGAGTCGGTTGGGTTCTTGGTAGCTGTTAAAGAAGCTTTAGAAAATCCATTAGAATTATTAATGTATGGTGATGCTAAAAAAGCATTAGAATTATAGGATTCATTTTTATTAAATTTTTTAAATCCCGTTTAGTACACTAATCGGGATTTATTGTTTATTATGATATGCTAATCAAAGTTTTTAGAATTAATTCACAGTACTATTAATGAGGCTTCTAAATATAGTGTGCCATATTTTTATTTATAATTAGGTATTGTCTTGAAGGGATTTCATGTTTGGCGCTGCAGGCGATTATTCCTGGTAAAGTTGATGTTTCTGAATAAGAAGATTCAAGGAAAATAATTGAATTTATAAGTGCCTCTATTGCTATTGCTCCTTCTTTAATACCTACTTTGTTATTGTTATTTTATATACATTGAAGCTCCGTTTAAGTTTGCAGGAGCCACCTTTTGTATTGAGAGCATCTTTAATACTTTCATGTGATTTATTTTCTTTTCGAATAAACAGATAAAGAAAAAGTACAAAACCTTTTTCTAATTGTAATCTTTTATAATATAGTGTTTGACACTTTTTTTAATATTTAATTTTACTTATATGATTCATAACTCTAACAATTTTACCTTTCCGACCTTCTATATAAGAGGAAGAGTTAGAAGCCTTGAATTTTCTAGGATTAGGTAAAATGGCTGCAATGCCTGCCGCTTGATTTTTAGTGAGACTTTTTGCACTAGTTTTATACCAATATTGACAAGCTGCTTCTGCTCCATAAACCCCATCTCCCATTTCAATAGAATTGAGATAGACTTCCATGATGCGTTGTTTCCCCCATACTAATTCAATTAAAAAAGTAAAATAAGCTTCCAATCCTTTTCTAATGTAGCTTCTTCCTTGCCATAAAAAAACATTTTTGGCTGTTTGTTGTGAGATGGTACTACCGCCTTTTAGTTTTTTTCCGCGATTGTTGTTTTTAAATGCTTTTTGCATGGCTTTAAAATCAAATCCGTTATGCTTTAAAAAATTACCGTCTTCACTGGCAATAACTGCTTTTTGTAAATTAGGAGAAATATTTTCAATTGCCATCCAATCATGACTGCAAGTCATTTCTTTTCCGTCAATTTTTTGTTCAATGACTCTTGTAATCATTAAAGGCGTGAACGGAACTGGAACCCATTTAAAAACGATGACAAATAGAATTGATAGTCCAAAAAACCAAAGCATGGCTTTCCAGATGAAGGTTTTTAGTTTTTGAAAAAAAGTTCTATTGGTGGATTTTGTGTATTTCTTTTTTGTTGCCATTTATAGTAATTCTGCTAATTCTTTTCCTATTAAACTTCCTATTGCAACTCCCATTCCGCCTAATCTTACCCCACAATATACATTTTCAGATAATTGTGAAACAATCGGGTTTTTGTGTGCTCCAATTCCCATAATGCCACTCCAGCGGTGCGCAATTTCAAACTCTTGGTTTGGTAAAATTATATTTTTTAACAAGTCTTCCAATTTATTTTGTATTTTTTCTGTATGCGCGAATTCGGTGGTGGTTTCTCCTTCAAAATCTAAGTTTCTGCCTCCACCAAGAAGAATTCGATTTTCAAAATTTCTGAAATAATAATACCCTTTATCTAAATGAAAGGTGCCTTTGATGTCTAAATTTGCAATTGGTTCTGTAATTAAAACTTGCGCTCTAGCGGGTTTTACTTCATTATTTGTAAGTTGTGATGCAAAGCCGTTGGTTGCAAAAAGTAATTTATTGGTGCGAAACGAAGAGTCATTTACAACCACTTCAACAGAATCTGTTATATCTGTAAATGAAGATACATTGGCTTGATTTAAAATTAATATATCTTTAGAAACCGCTTCTTTTAATAAGGCCTGCATCATGTTGCCAGTATCTATTTGGGCTTCAAACGGATTGAAAATGGAATATTCTTTAATGTTTTCAAAAGCAAAACGATCTATTTCTTTCGAAAAAACATCGGCTTTGAAAAGTGGCTTCAGAATTTCATTAATAAACGGAAGTTTTTGTAAACATTCACTGTAAGTTGCATCGTCATCTTTTAGAAATAATTCATAACCACCGTAGGGTTTGAAATCAAGTATTGAGTCACCAAGTCTTTTTCGAAGCAGTTGCAATCCACTCCAGCGTTTTTGAACCAACTGAATTATTTCTTCTTCAGAATGGGTTTTTAAATCGTCAATGAGTTCTGATAAACTTCCAAAACAAGCAAATCCGGCATTTTTTGTACTTGCGCCTTGTGGTAAAATTCCTTTTTCTAAAACCAAAATTTTACTTTCAGGAAAACGTTCCCGTAAGTTTAAGGCACAGTGAAGTCCAACAATTCCGCTACCCACAATAGTGAAATCGACTTTAGAGAACCAATTTTTTATTTCCCAAAAACTCAGTTGCATGGAGGCAATTTTCTGCTAAATTAGAAAAAAACTTATCACGCACCAATTTAAAATTATTTCCTACTTTTAACCCTTATTAAAATTAGTAACCACAATGAAAAAAATATTTTATATAATCATAAGTTTAATGAGCATAGCAGCATCAGCACAACAAGTTTTATCACCAGAATTACTTTGGAAGTTGGGAAGAGTTTCTGTTTTAGGAATTTCAAAAGATAAAAAATCAATTGTCTATAAAGTGTCCACTCCAGTAATGGAAGACAATAAATCGACAAGTAAATTTTTTACAACACCAATATCAGGCGGAACAGCAATAGAAGTAATGAACACTAAAGATTTGCTTAACGATAAAAATACTTCACCAGATGGGAAATACATTCTATCAACACAAGAAGTAAAGACCGAAACTATTTTGGGTAAAGATGTGTATCCTGAATTGCAAAAATCGGAGGTTCAAATTTATAACGGTCTGGATTACCGCCACTGGGATACTTGGAATAATGGAACTCATAACCATGTTTTTTATGCAGAAAATAAAGATGGAGCTACGGCAATGGACATTATGAAAGGCGAAAATTTTGATGCGCCTCAAAAACCATTTGGCGGCGATGAAGATTATATTTGGTCGCCCGACAGCAAGAGCATTATCTATGTTTGCAAAAAGAAAGCCGGAACAGAGTATGCAATTTCAACGAATACCAATTTATACGAATACAATCTAGAAACCAAAATCACCAAAAATCTTACCGAAGATAATTTGGGTTATGATACCAATCCCGCATTTTCACCAACAGGAAATCTAACGTGGTTGCAAATGAAACGCGATGGTTATGAAGCCGACAAAAATGATATTATTGTTAGTATTAAGGGAACTAAAATTAATCTTACTGCCAATTGGGATGGTTCTGTAGAAAGTTTCCAATGGAGTAAAGAGGGTAAAAAAGTCTATTTTATTGCCGCAATTGATGGAACGCAACAATTATTTGAAGTAAATTTTCCGGGATTGACCAAAATAGCAATTACCGTTACACAAATAACTTCGGGTGATTTTGATGTGCACGATATTGTTGATATTACAGATGATACCGCAATTTTGAATAGAAACGATATGAACCATGCTTTGGAAGTGTATTCCTATAATTTAAAGAAAAAAACGTGGTTGCAATTGACTAAAGTAAACGATGAAAGTTATGCCAAACTTTCGTTGCCAAAATACGAAAGAAGATATGTTACCACAACGGACGGAAAGAAAATGCTCGTTTGGGTAATTTTGCCTCCAAATTTTGATAAAACCAAAAAATATCCAACGCTTTTATATTGCCAAGGTGGACCGCAAAGTCCGTTGACGCAATTTTATTCGTTCCGCTGGAATTTTTCTTTAATGGCTTCACAAGGGTATATTGTGGTGGCACCAAACCGTCGCGGAATGTATGGCCACGGACAAGAATGGAACGAGCAAATTTCTAAAGATTGGGGCGGACAAGTAATGAACGATTACCTTTCCGCAATTGATGACTTTTCCAAAGAAAGTTATGTAGACAAAAATCGTTTGGGTTGCGTTGGGGCAAGCTATGGAGGATATTCGGTGTTTTATTTAGCCGGAATACATAACAATCGATTCAAGACTTTTATTGCGCATGATGGGGTTTTTAATACACAAAGTATGTTTGGAACTACAGAAGAAGTGTTTTTCAACTATTGGGATTTTGGTGGCGCCTATTGGGAAAAAGAGAATCAAGTGGCACAAAAATCATACACAACATTCAATCCAATTAATTATGTAGATCAATGGAATACCCCAATTTTGATTATTCAAGGAGGTATCGATTTTAGAGTGCCTATTGGTCAAGGACAAGAAGCATTTCAAGCGGCACAATTGCGCGGAATAAAATCTAGATTTTTGTATTTTCCAGAAGAAAATCATTGGGTTTTAAAACCACAAAACGCATTGGTTTGGCAAAGCGAATTTTACAAATGGTTGAAAGAAACGTTGTAGATGCAGGAGGAAAGTGTAGAATTATAACTTTCAAGTTTAAATTCTGACATAAACTCCTTTTCTTATTCATAAAAATGCCTCAAATAGTGCTAAACTTTTTGAGGCATTTTAAATTCTAGAGATTTTTTAAAGACTTTAATCAAATTTTATTGCAATATAATTTTCTTAATATTTACAACTTCGTTTTGAGCATTAATTATTTTAACGAAATACATGCCTTGTCCAGACCATGAATTTAAAGGCACTACATATTGTTGGGTGTTCATAGGTTGGTTAAAAACTTCTTGACCAAGCATATTTGTAATTTTGATACTCCAACCCGATACATTAGCTAAATTACCACAATCGATAGTTATGTGGTCATTAGCTGGATTTGGATAAATATTTACCGAGCTCGTATATGTAATAGGATTTGTACTTAAAACGCCTGTATTAATAGTCATTGTTAAACATTCATTAGCGCTAACAGAATTGTACAAGTTTGTGATTTCTTGCTCGGTTAAAACACGATTCCAAATACCGATGTCATCGAGTTTGCCGTTCATCCACTCAGCACCCAACTCTCTATTTACACTTCCAATTAATAAATCAGATGAATTAGGAGCTCTTAATGTAGAAGAAAGATTTTCAGAAAAAATCAACTGACCGTTAATAAAAAACTTTAATAAGTCTGATGAATTTGTTATTATTAGATTTTGCCATTGGTCTAATGAAATTGAGTTTGTATTTGGAGGTCCCGAATAACTATAATTTCCATTTGCGTAAGCCATTCCAGTTATGCCAAAATTAGTATTGTTAAATGGAATAAAAACATCATAAGGGACATTTGGCGAACAGCAAATTCCATTATCATCTCTTTTAGCAATTAAAATCCAACCATTATTAAATATATTTTGGTAATTACCCTTAAACCAAATTGAAATTGAATAATCTCCAATTAAATTAAGAATCTCTTGATGTGGAATTCTTATCAAATCATTTATGCCATCAAAATTATAAGAACTATTGTTATTGCCAAATCTATCGGTAGTTAATATTGCTCCATTAACAAGTCCGTTATTTCCATTTCCACTCTCATCATTTGCATTTCCGTTAAATGGCCAAAATCCAACCAATCCATTTGTTGGCACATAAGATGGTACTTGTGCAATAATCATTTGGGAAGCTAAACCAATACCCATAGCTAGTAATAGTAATTTATTTTTCATAATTATTAGTTTAGATTAAATTCTATGCAAATATATAAAAATACTCTATATAAAGAGGTGTTATATATGTTGTTACATAATTTAACGACATTTTATTGATTTGGCATATAAATAGAGGCTACTTATGACTAATGAAAATAACAAAGGAGTTCCATTAAAAAACGAAAATGAAGAAACTATTCATCTTAAAAAAATAGGCGAAAGATTAAAGTACTTTAGAAAAAAGGCTGGATATAATAACTATGAGTATTTTGCCTATGATCATAATATTAGCCGACCACAATATGGTAAATATGAAGCTGGTGCAAACATTCAATTAAATACGCTAATAAAAATTCTAAAAGCTATGAATGTAACTTTAGAAGAATTTTTTAAAGGCATTGATATTCCTAAATAAACAAAAAACTCCTCAATTTCTTGAGGAGTTTTTCTGTTGGTCTACTAGGACTCGAACCTAGAAAGACTGCACCAAAAACAGTTGTGTTACCATTACACCATAGACCAATAAGCTTGAATGCGG
>Ga0114960_10003611_pt1 | contig 11771 bp, 11 predicted proteins | sample C_130625_MF_Meta_FD_92637 | JGI IMG/M metagenome (GOLD analysis project Ga0114960, IMG submission 92637) | Freshwater microbial communities from Lake Croche, Canada to study carbon cycling - C_130625_MF_MetaG | ecosystem: Environmental > Aquatic > Freshwater > Lake | place: Lake Croche, Canada... | reverse complement strand
ATAGATTTGTAGATAGGATTATAAGTAATTATGGGAGTTTGAAGGATAGATTTTATGAAGAGTTTAATTCTAGTAAATAAGAGTAGATAGGAATAAAAATGGTTTATATGATTTGGTGATTTACTTTTTTATTTTTGTTAAATAATTGACAAATAAATACGCCGCGAATAATAAAAAAATAACAACTATGTTATTATCATTATTCTTAGAAGAATAAGATGAAGATATATTATCCATGTTACTAAACACTTCTATACAACCAGCATTAGTTACAGGATTTTTTTTATTTGAAAATAAACAAGGGTCAATAGCTTCTATATCTACATCGGCGACAAATTGTGTTTCAGAACCAACATTATTGTTTACATCAACGGTAGCCATTGTAATAGCGCGGCAGGAAGGCATACTACCAGCAGTAAATCCTTTTGCTATTGTTATTGGATTAAAAACTTCCATATCAGAAAACATACCAGGGATAAGTCCGCGAAATGAAGAAAAATTACCCCCAATACTTTCTGAAATGAAAGGAATATTTCCCATTGGAATATTATTAATATAAATGTATCTGTCAACTGTATCTCCTGAATCTATATCTTGACATGTTCCCATAGTTTTTAAAAAAAATTTATTACCCATTGGTTGTCCTGTAGCAGAAGCCTTTCCTGTTCCTTCTACAAGAAGTTGAGTATAACTTATTAAACCTGTAATATCATTACCTAGTGCCGTGAGAGTTCCATCTGGGCTCATTCCTATTGCTCCAGGTGTTCTCACATTTGCGGCATAATTGTAAGTTGTCATAATAATATAAAATTATATTTTATTTACATCTCGGTTCCTTCAACGTCAGGAGTGCTGGAGCTAACTAAATCACTTTGTTGGTTTGTTAATGTAGTTACTTGGTCTTGTAAATCGGAAATATCTGAAGCCATTTGTTCTATTTGATCGTTCATAGTTATAACAGCTTGTTTTAAAATATTTACATTTACATAAGTTTGTTGTTGATCGCTAAGAGTATTATCGGGAGGATTATAATTTAAATCAACAAATCCAGTTAAGAATGATTCTTGTAAATTTCTTTTTGATAAAAAAGAAATTGAAACAATAAAAAGTAATACTCCTAAACAAAATAAAAAAAGTCTAAGTATTTGTTTCATAATATAATATAAGAAACTATAAAGGAAGATATGGATTTAAATGTGGAAAAAATAAAAAAAATAACAATCAATCCAATTGATTGGAAAGGAAATCCGCCCATAGGTAATCTTCCTTGTATAATCACACCTAAGACAAATAAAGATTATACAAATACCCAACCAGCTCCATTTGGAAAACCAAGACCTTTAAAACAACCAAGGTTAGGTAGAGTTATAGCTGACAATAATGCTTATAAAACAACAAATAGTTATTACCAAACCATTTTAAAAAGAATATTTGATTATCCTGCTGCGACTATCGTAAATTCTGATATTAATAATGAGACTAATTACGAAACGATGATTGAAGAGGATGAAATGAATAATGACGAAATAGATTGTTACTTTTATTCAAACGTGCCATATACAGTTGATTACAAACCAATTGAAAATATAACACAAACACCTATACCATTAACGTGTAGTCCATCTTTTTGTTGTAACGAACAAAGAAAGGCTATAAGACGAGTTAATGGTGCTAACACAAACATTAAACAGAATTATTATTTGACGACACAAGAATATTTACAAAGAAGATGTTTGACATACGAACAGAATTCTTATGATTTTTATTATAAAAATGATAAAAAATATGTTTTTCAATGTCGTGGAACTACAAATGGAAATTGTAAAGAAGCTTATTATAATCCAAGTAATCAATTATTCCCCGTTGAAGGGGCAGTTACAAATAATAATTATATAAATAAATTGAAAAGTGTTACTATAGCATTTGATAATACAAATAGCAGCAGGTTAATTAATCCTTATTATCAAAAAGGAGTTGTCCCTATAAATGATGTGCCTCAATTATTTCATCAACCGTGTATTCCTGGCAATTAGATTATTTAACAATCTTCAGTTTCTGTATCTGAATCGGTATCATCTAGAAGAAACTGGGGACAATTTCTTCGTACAAATAAATCCTCATTTAATTTTGTATAAACATATGCGTAATATCTCAATATTGTATCTGGTTTATAATCTACTATTCTTTCACAAGTATCCTCTGGATATTTCGTAAAATATTTATCAACTATGCTAACAATTTTCGCATATGCGTTTATATTTTCATCCAACAATCTTTTAAATTCAATACTACAATATTCACGAATATCATATTTTCCGCCCATTTCACCGTGAAGAATAGTACAAAACAAGAAATCGTGAGATATAAAGTCTACATAATTTCCGAAATCATTTTCTTCGATAATTTTATCATACTCTTCTTTAAAATCTTCTATGTATTCATCTAATGAATTATCAATAAAGTCTGCTACCATCTCTTCAACCTTTTTAATAATTCGTGGAACAGAATATAATGTTGCTCTATCAACCATTGTTATTTATTCTTAGAGAAAATAAAAAAGATGAGTATTAAATCATTTTTATTTTTTATACTTAAATAAAAGCGAACGATGTTCCAATGCTAATGAGAATATGAAAAAGAGAATGGTATATTATATGTTTTTTAGAACACCAACATTCTTTGGAATGATAATTACTATAATAAAACAATGTAGTTGATAACAAAAAAATAATAGTAAATAATATTTTTAGAAAATAATCAATATCTTTTATAAATAAAATATAAATTGGAAAAACAACATAGGATATTTTAGCAAATATTCCATCATAGTAATGAAGTAATGAATTTTTTATTGGATTTTTCCAAAATAAAAAAGATATTATAATATTATTTGTTAATAAAAATGCCAATACAACTTCTGGAATTGTTTTATTCACATTACAATAAAAAATAATTATTGGAAATAAAAGTAATAATGATGATATACATAGACATCTTCCGTCCATTATTATGTATTATGCTCTACATAAAGGGCATTTATTTAATCTTTTGTTTTTACATTCATTATGACAAGAAACACACGTAAAATGGTCGCAGTTATTCCATTTCATTGAATTTGTATAGTTCATTTCAACTTCCCAACATATAATACATTCTGTATTTTTATTTTTTTCAATAAATTCATTTTCAGTTACAAATACTCCAGTATTATATAATTCACCCTCTTCACCCGTAGTATTATATATATCAAAATTATAGAAATTTATTTCTTCGTTATCATAATCTATAAGTCCTGGTAAAGATGATGTGTCCGAATCATCATCGGGGATGATATTAACTAACCCCGTGCGAGGCGTGTTATCGTCCTCGTAGTCAGTAGCATCATCATCTACACTAATAATGTCATCTTCAATCACATTAATAAATGTTGGAGGAGATATAATAACGTTGTTTTCTACTGGTTGAAATAAATCAATAGATATAATATCGGTTGTATTAATTTCTTCAACCTCTCCATCCTCTTCATCTTCATCATCTTCATCATCGTCCTCATCACTTAATATATCTCTGGGATTAATCAAATCTTCATATTCCTCTTCGTATCTATCTAAGAAATATTCAACATTATTACTAACATATACGCATGTATAACATCTCATTACATTTGTTGGATCAAATTTATCCATATCCAGTATTTTATCATATTCATTAAAATATTCCATTAATATTTGTAATATACCACTGAATGTATCTATATCTCTATCAAAGAAATCATCGGTTGTAAACATATTATTTATATCATAACAAGATGATTCGTGCCATCTTGTTATACAAGCTTGTAAAAATTCATTGATAAACCAATCTCTATACACTCTGCCTTCTTCGGGGCAACTAATATTTGTTGTATAATTTCTAAAAGAATAATCAACATACTCGGTTATATTGCGATTTACTATGTCAATTCGCGAAATCTCCATCTTTACTAGTTTATTAATCTAATTATACAAAAGTATATTGATTTCATTTTTATTTTATATTAATAACAATATTTATTTTTCCTCTTTAGTTTCATCATCATTCTTTTTTACTTTCCTAGTTGTGGTTTTTCTAGGAGCCTTTTCCTTTACAACTTTTTCCTTAGGAACCCTTGGAACAGCTGTTTTTCGTTTTGTTGGTTGAGGTGGTTCAACGACAGGTTCAATAACTTCTCCTATGGGTTCAGCAAGGGGTTCAATAACAATTTCATTTTCAATTTCCTTTTCTTCGCCAGGTAAAATATTAGGTATAGATGTTTCTTCTTCTCTACCCAAATCAGTAAACAAATCTTCAGTTGGTTCAGGTAATAGTGTTGGTTCTTCTGGAAGAGGTTCGGACATTTCAGATAAGAAATAACTATTATATAAATCTTCTGTATTGACAACAGTCATCTTTTTGAAAATAAAGAACCTGTTTAGAAATGAAATATATTTTTCATTTGACGTCATATTTAAGGCATAATGAAGTTTAGAATCATCAAATTTAATTTCACGTTTCATTGTTTTATATAAATCTTCAAACATTCCAGTGCTTGATTGAAATTTGAATGTCTTGGTATCTTCCTTTGTTAACAACTCAAACCCATAACTATTCATAAGCTGGACGAAATATGTAAAATTGACTAGATACTCATCAATATATTTGTGAATAGAATGTTGATAAACGGATATTTTATAACCAATGCTTGTATCATCATTCTCAAAAGATGTATTGGGGAATAATCTAATCATTTCCCACAATTTTATTCCGTTTTCTCTTACCTCTACACCATTACCAATTTGTTTATTTTTTAGTTCATTGAAAACTGTTTTTCCATCAAAACAAGTTCCAATAAATAATCCATTCAATTTCGTACATTCGGCAAGATTTCTTATGAAATTATGAAGAGTGTATTTTGTCTCAAAAAAGTAATGTATTGAAAATTGACAAGATGAAATATCAAACCCATTTTGTGCCTTTCCTATCTGCCTAACAATAGCTGGTTCCATTTTTTCTACATGAAATGTCCCGTTTCCAAATACAGCTCTATTAATTAATTTTGATTTATCATTTTTCATTGCTTCTCCATTTCTTATATTTAATGTGCTATCTCCCAATACAAATAAAGCATAAGGCACGGAATATATTTTTTTATAATCAAGATATCTAGAACAAACACCGTCAATCTTATTATCTATATTATCCTTTGAGTTATCAATACCATACACAAAAGATAATTTAGAATCCGTCCATTTTGGAATATCACCTCCACGACCACAAGAATAATCAATCAATGTATCACCAGGTTTTGATAAATTATAAATTAATTTGCGTTTTACATATAAATTATGAAAGTCTCTTAATCCCTTATCCATTTTATTATTAGAATTATCATATTCGCGATTATAATAAGCTGTTTGAATTCCTTGAGATAAAACAGGAATATCTACACTTGATTTTAACATTTCTTCTGTAACTGGATTATGAATAGAATACCAATTACTATTTGCTACCATATAACTATTACCAAAATTTTTATGTCCTGCCATTAAATCCGCGGTTTTGTCGTATCTCATTCTTAGAGGTTTCCATTTCCATCTACCACTAAGAGATAAATCATATGAAAATTCTACGATTGAATTATCTGTAATAATTTCTCCATTTTCTGTCACCATTTCCAATTTATTATCAATTTCTTTTAAAAGAAGATTACAAAATCCTGCGTCTAAATCATAAGGTTCTGTTGGAACAAATTGGACTGGTTTATAATCACCTCGTGGGTTCGCATCTATACTTGGTGTCACATCATTTAATACATCCTGACAAGGATTGATATAACCATCTATTTTTTCATTATATCCGCATCGCAAAACAAGAGTTTTGTATTGTTGTATTTGTAACATAGACGCTGGATTGGTTCCATCCTCGTATAATTTAGAAATAATATCTTTATTGTTATCATTCTTTTTTGTAGTTACTAAGAAATCAATGGTATTAAATGAGGGTGGTTTCCATTTGAATGAATAAGCCCATTTTCTTTGTTTGTTTATTTTTTCATATCCCATATCAGTTTCTCCAACTCCTTTATTTGTAGGTGTAAATATAAGACCATCAATTTCATAAATAAACAAATCCCCATTTATCTTTGTGAATACTTCATTACAAACATCAAATATAGTATTTGTTTTTGTTACTGGATAAAACGTTTTATAATTAATGTAAAAGTAAATATTTTGAGATGATACCATTGGTTCTAAATTCATTGTATCTATTGTTTGAATTAATAAAGAATAACGGTCTTCCTTTCCTTCATCACTTATAAAAACCATATCTCTCACATCATTCCTATTTAAAAAGTATATATCAAATGCTGCGAATAAATAAATATATTCGTGAATTTTATTTGTTTCAATATATTCGCCATCAATCAATGTATTCCATACATTTTTATTTTTTGTAATCATTCCTGTAAATTTTATATTCATTGACATATTCATCAAATAGACATAACCAAAAGAATTAATAAATAACATATGGCGAATACCATCTGCTTTTTCTGTTACTGAGAAATTATTACGAATATTCGCAACATCTTTTTGTGTTTCAAAATCATCGGCTAAATTATACATTTGAAGAGTATAAGAAGATGGACCTATAAAATCTTGAGGAGATATTCTATAACGTGGGGTAAGTTCCTTTACATAAGTCCTAATACCCGAATACAATAGTTTAAGATAATCTTTTTGAACGTCTCTCTGTTCTGAATAAGGAATAGGAAAATATGATTGCTGGAGACCAGAAAGGATAGCCATAATAGTTTGTTTTATTTTTTGTAATAACATATCAGAATTTTCCATTTTAAACATCCAATTATTCATAACCTCTAATTCAATTTCATAATCAGGAACATTTTGAAATACATTGGAATCTTCTATTTTTACAGTATGAATACCTCGCCCCTTTTCCTTTGTAGAAGATTTTACAATGCTTATATCTATTTTTAAAGGATAAAAGTCTGGATGAGTAAAACTAATACGATTGATGTAACGAAAATGTTTGGGAGATTTAAACCAATCTGACAATATATCTTTAGCAATACCACTGTTTGGGTGAATATATGTTTCTGTGCTATATGACCCCCTAAAATTTAAATTTGGATATTGAAAATTTAATATTTTTTCACCATTCACTACAGCAAGTGTTTTTTTATGAAAACCAGAAGTAAATGTTGGATTGGAAACAATATTAGGAGCATCATTGGTTTTACAATATTCTTGAATAGTTTTCATACCCTTTAATTCCAAACGAACATTTGACATTAACTCGCCTGTATGAACGTTCATAACATCTGGTTGTATTCTTAGTAAATATTCTCCATCATAATCACCACAAGTAAATCCAATTGTTTTCAGACGTTTAATTACATTTTCATAATCAGTTCGTTTGAGAGGTTTATGCCCGATAGTTCCAAAACGAAATTCCAACTCTGATGTTTCTGAAAAAGTAGATGATTTATGTGTATCATAAAACGCTTGGACCATTTTTTTCATCAATACTTTTGGGTGATTTTCATCATCTGCGTTGATAAATGGGTCGTTCAATTCTCTTTTATCCATAATACTTTCTTATATATAAACTATAAATATTACATTCAAATTCATTTTTATATTTTAAGTATTTGATTAAAAAAAAGAACCTAATGTATTGATTTCGTCTGTATAAGATACAAATGATTTTGGTATTTTCTTTTTAATACCCGTCCATTTATAATAGCAAGTAAATCCAATAGCCAATGATACATCAACATTATCTTTTAAAAAGTCATCATAATTCAGATTTTTATCTAAATTCAATACTAATACCCTATGTTTTTTATTTTCACGCAATTCAAGGATAATTGGTTGAGAATTTGATGGAGATTTGTATTCATAATAACATTTTTTATATTTGATAATAAAGGATAGATTGTGTAATAAACATAACACTTGAAAAGTTTGAAAGTTAATTTTTTTCTCATATGCTAAATCTTGAATAATATGTTTGGTAATTCTTATTTTATTTTCCTTTAAAAAAGAAACATTTTTTTGGATAACATTATCAACCAATGATAATTTTTCCTTCTTTTCACAAACTATATTTTTTATTCCAATCTGACTATAATTTTCTATTCCATTTACCATAATGTAAAAAGTCCAAAATAAACAATCTTTATCATTGATTATAAATTCAACAATAGGTTTTATCTGTTTTCTAACAACTATATCTTCATTTTGTTTTAAAACTCTATCTATTAAAGTAAAATTTTCGGTATCAAATATTTCATCTGGTATCGAACATTCATAAATGATTGGGTTTTCTCTTTCTAATAAAATATTATCTACATTTATTCTTTTACAATTGTATCCATAAGTATATATCATCGCGGATTGTATTAATTCTTCCATTTATAATGTAATATACAGCTAATACTTTATATGAATTAAAATATATTTTATTATTATAATGGTATCAATACAACATAACATAGTTGGGGGATGGGAAAAAACAGATCCAGATTTCTTAGAATATGAGACAAACGAATTAAAACCGAAGGTGAATAATATATATGATCTAGAAAAAACATTATCAAATGAATTGATATTAACTACAAATGAAAAATTTGGAACGAGTTTTGAAAATAATAAAAACAAGTTATATGAATTAGATGAACTTGTTGCGTTTATTAGAGAAAAAAGTAATGAAAATCCCGAATTGTTTCAAGATGATTTTAATTACAATCACATTAAATTTACTGTAATTCCTAGAGGGACTATGTTTTATAGAAGACAAACTGTCCCGACATTTATCAATACTACACATACCCCAGTATGGCTTGATTACACTGGAACTAGAGCTAATACACCATTTTCATTTTTAAAAGATACAAATGAAATATATACCCAAGAATATTTAGATAAAGTGATAACACATTTTGGAGATTACTTATTACAATTACGAACTAAGAAAGATTTACTTATTATTAATTTTCCATATTACGTGACTTCATATATAGAATGTTTTATAAGACGTATATGTGTTGACATTCACAATGAAACTTGTGTTGATGGTTATACAATGGATTTGTTACAATTTAATCCAAATAAAATTTTTAAACCACTTCCAAGTTTAACTGGATTTCGTGAATTATGTGTATTAGACGCAAAAAATCTTGAATTTGTGAAATTAGTTACACCTCCAGTAATTATGCCTCCACCTCCACCTCCAGTAATTATGCCCCCACCTCCACCTCCATTATTATCTATAACACCCGCGACACCTAGAAAAAAATCAAAGAGCACTTCATCTAAATCATCTAGTAAAAAATCAAAGAGCACTTCATCTAAATCATCTAGTAAAAAATCAAAAGGTAGTTCTAGAAAAAAATCAAAAGGTAGTTCAACTAGATCATCTAGATCGTCTAAATCATCTAGCAAAAAAAGTGCGAGAATGTTATATTCAACACCTCGTAAATCTCCCAAATCTCCCAAATCTTCCAAATCTCCTAGGTCCCCAAAATCAGAAACTTCACCAACTATTGTTAAAAGTAGATTTAGAATAAGAAAATTGTCACCAGATGAACTTTAACTAAAATATTTATCCTTGACATCCTGTTTGATGTGTTCTATACTATTTAACATTTCTTCTTGTTTTTCATTATTTACAATAAAATCTTTGATTTCTTTTATTGTATCTAGAGGACAATTTGTAATATTTACGTGAATTCCATATTTATTTTCATTTAATTCTGTATTGTGCCGAACTAATATTTGTAAAATTTTCAAATGGTTCATTTTATCCATACCTGAAATACTATTTTGAATATAAAGTAATTCATTTACCCATTCTTTATCCATACTAATATAATTATTTACAAAAGATTTATGTTGTTTTTATATTCCATAAATTGGGTTATTAAAATACCAATCTAGTGATAAATAATTATAATCTTTTTGGTTGGTTTTAGAACCACTCATTGCCTTAAAGTTAGGACCAGAAGCAACAATTTGCTGTATTGTTTTTAATGATATTGCCTTGTTGTAATAAATAAGGTTTGATAAATTACCACTAAATCCTCCATTATTACAAACAAATACATCACCATAATTCTGTTTGGGAACACTTACTAACTGATGACTATTCACAATAATTCCGTTAATATATATATCCAAACTTTTGTTAACACAACAGATTGTAAGATTAAACCATTTATTCAATGGGATTGCGTTAACAACAATCTCTTCACTCACTATATCATAAGTATTCATAAATACATATAAATCATTTGTATTGGGAGACAGATAAACGCCTGGAGCGTTATTAGGATATGCGACACCAGGAGGGTTTGAACTAGATGAATTCCAGTTATTATTTCCCTTACTAAACACGTGCTTGTATATAGTTTGTTGCCCTGGATTAACGGTAATACTATTTACATATAACCAACAAGACCAAGTAAATTCAACCCCTGATTGAGCGTTATTAGATTTAGATAGTGTCTTTGCGCTGGAATTAGCATTTGGATCTTGAGGGAATATATAAGGTTCATTGCCATCAATCATACCATTCACCAGATAAACGGTTCCAGATTTATTTAATAAAAAATAGGCAATAATTCTTATAAATAATTTTAATAAAATAACGAATACAAGAATAGCCATTATTAAAAATGAAAATCTAGCAATAGCACTATTTGATTCTAAAAACTCACGGGTGCTATTAGCAGACGGTATAATATCAATACTTTTTACAGTATCATTGAATGATTTCGTCATGTCATTAACTGTATTGTTAACTGATTGAGATACAGAATTAGCCATATTGGAAGCAGCTTGTGTAGTTTGTTGATATGTTGAAGACATTATAATTTATTATATTATATAATACCAATATAACTTTTTATAAAAAGAATTGCCTTAATATCAATAAAATAATATTGGAGTTATATATTACATATTACCATAACATCTTTTTTATTATGATGATTGTAGGTTAGGTTTTAATTATTATAAAACAATTTAACAATATTTTATGTATAATTGTTATATAATAATATGAAAACAAAGAGAGTTATTAATCGTCCTAAATGTAATCACGAAGGATGTAATATTACACCAACATTTAATTTTCAAGGTGAAGCTAATGGATTATATTGTAAAACTCATAAAAGAGATGAAATGATTAATGTATTAGAAAAACGTAAATGTAATCACGAAGGATGTAATATTAAACCATCATTTAATATTGAAGGTGAAGCTAATGGATTATATTGTAAAACTCATAAAAGAGATGAAATGATTAATGTATTAGAAAAACGTAAATGTAATCACGAAGGATGTAATAAACAACCAACATTTAATTTTCAAGGTGAAGCTAATGGATTATACTGTAAAACTCATAAAAGAGATGAAATGGTTGATGTATTAGAAAAACGTAAATGTAATCACGAAGGATGTAATATTAAACCATCATTTAATTTTCAAGGTGAAGCTAATGGATTATACTGTAAAACTCATAAAAGAGATGAAATGATTAATGTAATACATAGAGCCAAATGTAATCACGAAGGATGTAATAAACAACCAACATTTAATATTGAAGGTAAAAAGACTGGGTTATATTGTAAAACTCATAAAAGAGATGAAATGATTAATGTATTAGAAAAACGTAAATGTAATCACGAAGGATGTAATATTAAACCATCATTTAATATTGAAGGT
>Ga0114960_10003606_pt1 | contig 11781 bp, 13 predicted proteins | sample C_130625_MF_Meta_FD_92637 | JGI IMG/M metagenome (GOLD analysis project Ga0114960, IMG submission 92637) | Freshwater microbial communities from Lake Croche, Canada to study carbon cycling - C_130625_MF_MetaG | ecosystem: Environmental > Aquatic > Freshwater > Lake | place: Lake Croche, Canada... | reverse complement strand
TCGCAAAAAGAGCATCAGTAGCGCGGTGGAAAACACCAGACGCAAGATGGTGGTGCCCTCGGCACTGACAAGGGGGAACAGGCTTTTTGCAAAAGAAGTGCCTACGCACAAGGACACGAGGCTGCCCATCAAGGCAGCCACGGGCAAAACAGGAAAGCTCAAGGGACAGCGTCCAGGGCAATGGCCTGACCATGCGGGGTGCGGGCTGCAGCGTCTTCCCAAGCGTGTTCAAGATCGTGAATCTGATCGGGCGTGCCCAGCTTGTGCTGGATCACCATGTGCTCCAAGGCATTGAGCCAATGCAGGTAGTAATGGCTCCCGTCGTCGGCGTCACCACGCGCTTGGGCGTCTCGTATGGCTTGCGTCAAGGCGGCAGCCCATTGCGGCCAGGTGAACAGGCCTTTTTCATGCAGCTGCACGGTCATGGCAAAGGCGTGGGCTTGCCAAGGTTCGGCAAACACGACGACGCCCTGTCCATCCGATGTGCTATTTGACGTTACAGGCAGCGGCATACCGCCGGCACATTGCCTGGCGATGTCTGCCAGTGTCAACTGCGTGGCGTTGGGGTTCACAGCACCGCTTCCAAATACGATTCCCAAGCGTCTACGCTCACTTGCACCTGCGGGTCGGCTGCTTCGCCCCACAGGTCTGCGCCATCAAACACCACGGTGTACAGCCATTCGGCATGGCTGTCGAAGGGCGGTAAGGGCTGGCTGACATGGCGGTCAGCAAACACATGGCTGCCGTGGGTCTGCACAACGGTGCCGCTGTGGCCGCGCACATACCGGGGTAAGCGTGTATGGCCTTGCGGGTGGATGTTGCGGGCCCGCACGCGCTGGCCCACCGCAAAAAGGGCAGGGCGCACAGACTCCCTGAGGGTGGGGTTGCCAGCGGCCAAGGCGGCGTCCACGGTCTGGGCATTGAGCACGCGCGCGACGGGCAGGGGCTGCGTGTGCATGTGGCCGGTTTGCAATTCGGTGACGGTCACCATTTGGCGTTCAAGCATCAGTTTTTCGAGTGCGCGAATCCAGATCTCGTAATAACTGCTCGACAGATAGACCGCGGGGGGCAAGGATTCGCGGGCGGCGCGGGCCAGGTCGATGTTCCATTGGCCTGCCGCCCCCATGGCGACAGTCATGGCCATGGCCCGGCTTTCCCAGTCGGCATGAAACAGCGGTTCATGGGACTCAGGCATGACCGGCCCGAAACCTTGCATTCCACCCATGTCGTGAACGCCGTTCATGGTGCCTCCTGCGCAGTCAAGGCCAAGCCGGTGCCGATCATTGCGTTGCGTGTGACCCGCTGGGCCAATTGTGCTTCGTCAAGATGGTCGGTGCCTTCTGGTCGCATGGGCAGCACCAGATAACGAACCTCTGCGGTGGAGTCCCAAACTCTGAAGGTGGTGTGTTCAGGAAGGGTGATGCCAAAGTCGGCCAGTACGCCGCGCGGGTCCATGACCGCTTTGGCGCGGTAGGCGGCGCTTTTGTACCAAACGGGGGGCAGTCCCAGCACGGGCCAAGGGTAGCAACTGCACAGCGTGCAGACCACCATGTTGTGGGTGTCGGGTGTATTGGCCACAGCCACCATGTGCTCGCCTTGTCGACCGGTGTAGCCCAGCGAAGCAATGGCCGCTGTGGCATCTGTCAGGAGCCATGTGTTGAAGTCCGGGTCGCTCCAGGCCTTGGCCACCACGCGGGCGCCATTGTGGGGGCCGATGTCGGTCTCGTAGGTTTCAATGATCCGGTCCAGCGCGGCCGGATCTACATACCCTTTGCGGGTGAGCAAGGTTTCCAGGGCGCGCACCCGGATGTCCATGTCGCTCAAATGGCTGGGCTCGTCAGGGCCGTGGGAGTGATGGTGACTGTGGTGATCGCTCAAAAGGGGTCTCCCCAAGAAGGCATTGGCTTGAAAGGACAAGGACTTTAGTGCACATCATAGCCCGCATACAATCACGGGCTGACCTGTCCAGCCCGCGTTGGCCTTTCGGGCTGGGCTTTTAACGAATTTATTGGAGATTGATGATGTTTTCATCTGCTTTTGCTCAAACCGCACCCGCCGTGGCCGCCTCTGGTGGCAGTGACATTCAGTCCTCATTGATGAGCATGCTGCCCTTGCTCTTGATGTTCGGGGTGCTGTACTTCGTGATGATTCGCCCTCAAATGAAAAAGCAAAAAGAACATAAAACCATGATCGATGCCTTGGCCAAAGGCGACGAGATCATCACCGCCGGTGGCTTTCTGGGCAAAGTCTCCAAAATGGGTGACGGTTATCTGAGCGTCGAATTGGCCACAGGTGTCGAGGTTCAAATGCAACGCTCTGCCGTGGTACAGGTTTTGCCTAAAGGCACTGTCAAATAATTCAAAGTCCTCAAATCAACGTTTTAGACGCGACCCATCATGAACCGTTACCCGGTATGGAAATACGCAATCATCGTGATCGCGCTCTTGTTGGGGGTGGTCTACACCCTGCCCAACTTCTTTGGTGAAGCGCCTGCGGTGCAGGTGTCCTCCAGCAAGGTGACCTTCAAGGTGGATACCGCCACACTGGGCAAGGTCGAAGAGGCACTCAAGGCCGCTGGCGTGCAAGCCACTTTGATCTCTTTGGAGGGCACATCGATTCGCGCCCGCTTTGAGACCACCGACGCCCAGCTCAAAGCCAAAGACATCATTCAAAAGGCCTTGGTGCCCGATGCGGCAGACCCGGCTTATGTGGTGGCCTTGAATTTGATTTCGCGCTCACCCAACTGGTTGACCGTATTGCATTCGGCGCCCATGTATTTGGGACTGGACTTGCGCGGTGGCGTGCACTTCATGCTGCAAGTGGACATGAAGGCGGCCTTAACCCAAAAAACAGATTCAGTGGCTGGCGATATTCGCACCACTTTGCGCGAAAAAGACGTGCGCCATGGCGGCATCAGCCGCAATGGTTTGGCAATTGAAATTCGCATGCGTGATGCCGCCCAGATCGAAGGCGCCATGAGCGTTTTGTCTGCGCAATTCCCGGATTTGCAGGTGACTCAAAGCCCGGATGGCGCTGAATTCAAGCTGTCTGCGACCATCAAACCCGAAGCCGCACGCAAGGTGCAAGAGCAGGCTTTGAAGCAAAATATCACCACTTTGCATAACCGGATCAACGAACTCGGCGTGGCCGAGCCGGTGATTCAACAGCAAGGCCTGGACCGCATCGTGGTGCAGTTGCCTGGAGTGCAAGATACGGCCAAAGCCAAGGACATTTTGGGGCGCACCGCCACGCTTGAAGTGCGCATGGTCGACGAAAGCACCGACGCCCGTACGGCTGAATTGGGTTCTGGGCCGGTACCATTTGGTGCTGAGCGCTATCTGGAGCGTTCGGGTCAACCTGTGGTGGTCAAAAAACAAGTCATCCTGACCGGTGACAACCTGACCGATGCGCAGCCCGGCTTTGACAGCCAGACGCAAGAGCCTGTGGTCAATTTGTCGCTGGACGGCAAAGGTGCCCGGATTTTCAAAGATGTGACCCGCGAAAACATCGGCAAGCGCATGGCGATCATTCTGTTTGAAAAAGGCAAGGGCGAGGTGGTAACTGCCCCAGTGATCCGCGCTGAAATCGGTGGTGGGCGTGTGCAAATTTCTGGCCGCATGACGTCAGTGGAAGCCAACGACACGGCGCTGCTGCTCCGCGCAGGTTCACTGGCTGCGCCGATGGAGATCATCGAAGAACGCACCATCGGCCCCAGCTTGGGTGCCGAGAATATTGCCAAAGGTTTCAACAGCGTGACCTGGGGTTTCCTGGTGATCGTGGCCTTCATGTGCATTTATTACATGGTCTTTGGTTTGGTTTCGGGTATTGCCTTGGGTGTGAACTTGTTGCTGTTGGTGGCGATGCTGTCCATGTTGCAAGCGACCTTGACCCTGCCCGGTATGGCCGCGATGGCGCTGGCACTGGGCATGGCGATTGACTCGAACGTGCTGATCAATGAGCGTGTTCGCGAAGAGTTGCGCAGTGGCGCCAACCCGCAAGCAGCCATTTCGGCGGGCTACGACCGCGCATGGGCCACCATTTTGGACTCCAACATCACCACCTTGATCGCGGGTGTTGCTTTGTTGGCTTTTGGCTCGGGTCCGGTGCGAGGTTTTGCGGTGGTGCATTGCATCGGTATTTTGACCAGCATGTTCTCGGCCGTGTTTTTCTCACGTGGTTTGGTCAACCTTTGGTATGGCCGCCAAAAGAAATTGCAGTCGGTGCGCATCGGTACGGTGTGGCGACCCGAGGCTTCGGCTGTGGCCACCACTGACAAAGAATAAGCGGGAACTTCAATCATGGAATTTTTCAAGATCAAAAAAGACATCCCGTTCATGAAGAACGCGTTGGTGTTCAACGCCATTTCCTTCACGACCTTTTTGTTGGCGGTGTTCTTCCTGTTTTCGCGCGGGCTGCACTTGTCGGTGGAATTCACGGGCGGGACGGTCATGGAAGTGAGCTACTCCCAGCCGGCCGATGTGAACAAGGTTCGCGGCATTGTGGCGGGCTTGGGTTTCAGTGATGTGCAGGTGCAAAACTTTGGCACCGCGCGGGATGTGATGATCCGCCTGCCCGCACAAAAGGGTGTGAGCTCGGCGCAGCAAAGTGAAAGCGTGATGACCGCCTTGAAGGCCGACACCGCAGATGCGACGATGCGCCGCACGGAGTTTGTCGGGCCGCAAGTGGGAGAAGAGCTGGCGACCGATGGCCTGAAAGCCTTGGCCTTTGTGGTGATCGGCATCATGCTGTATTTGGCGGTTCGTTTTGAATGGAAGTTTGCTGTCGCGGCGATAGTGGCCAACTTGCACGACGTCATCATCATTCTTGGTTTCTTTGCCTTTTTCCAGTGGGAATTTTCACTGGCCGTTTTGGCGGCGGTGCTGGCGGTGCTGGGGTATTCGGTGAACGAATCGGTGGTGATCTTTGACCGGATTCGCGAGAACTTTCGCCGTTTTCGCAAGTTGAACACGGTGGAGATCATTGACAACGCGATCACCTCGACCATCAGCCGCACGATCATTACCCACGGTTGCACCCAAATCATGGTCTTGTCCATGCTGTTGTTCGGTGGCGAGACCTTGCATTACTTTGCAATGGCCCTGACGATTGGTATTTGCTTTGGTATTTACTCGTCTGTTTTTGTCGCGGCTGCCATTGCCATGTGGCTGGGCATCCAGCGCGAAGACTTGATCAAACCGGTGACCAAAAAAGACGGTGACCAAGACGGCGAAAACGCGGGCGCTGTGGTTTAAGCGCAGTTTTTGCCTCAAGCCTTCCCCACGCGCTGGAACAGACCGCCTGGCAAGCGGCCGACCCGCCCTTCCAACTCCAAGGTCAAGAGCTGCGCTTGCAGCGAAGCGGTACCCAGCCCGCAACGGGCTTGCAAAGCGTCAAGACCGACAGGGTCAAAGCCCATGCAGGCTAACAACTGTGTTTCAGTCGTGACCGCTGATGCGTCCTCGTCGATTGACGGGTTTGGGTTTGATTTGAAGGGGTCGGGCACGCGCAGCTCTTCCAGTACGTCTTGCGCTGACTCCACCAGTTTGGCACCTTGCTTGATCAGGGCATGGCAGCCCTTGGACTGGGTCGAGTGAATCGAGCCCGGAATGGCCAGTACCTCTTTGCCTTGTTCCAGCGCTTGTTTGGCGGTGATTAAGGAGCCTGATTTCAGGGCCGCCTCCACCACCAGCGTGGCCTGCGACAAACCTGAGATGATGCGGTTGCGTTTGGGAAAATTCGCATTCAACGGGGGGGTGCCCAAAGGGTACTCACTCAAGATCAATCCCCGTTGCGCGATCTGGTGCGCCAGTTGCAGATGGTGTTTGGGGTAGACCCTGTCCAGCCCCGTCCCCACTACCGCGATGGTGGCCAAGGCGTCTGGGGCCGCTCCTGACAATGCGCCTTCGTGTGCCGCGCCATCAACCCCCAATGCCATGCCGGACACCACGGTCAAACCCGCGCTGCTCAAGGCGTGTGCAAATGCTTTGGCGTTTTGCTCCCCTTGGGGCGTGGGGTTGCGACTGCCCACCACCGCGATGCACGAGGTGGCTTCGAGCTTGGACAGCCAGTCTGTTTGGCCGAGGACGTACAGCATCATGGGGGGATCGGGCATTTCCAGCAGCGCGCTGGGGTAGCCGTTGTCGCCGAGTGTCACGATGGCACGCTGTACGTTGGGGCCTGCAGGTGTTTGCAGCCATTCCCACGTGTCCTCCAGAAGGGTTTGCCAACCGTCGGGTTCTTGCAGCAATGCCAGCGCTTGTGCCGCTGAGACGACTTGCCGCAAGGTCGAACTGCTTTGCGTGAAGACCTTTTCAGGCAATCCAAAAGAGGCCATCAATCGCCGCATCGTTTCGTTGCCCACGCCGTGGGTCAAACTCAGACGCAGCCAAGCGCCCAACTCTTCTTTCGAAGTGATCATGACTTCTCCCTGACTTATTTATGATTCATTGTGAGGGCAAGGGATGGGTGATGTCAAAATTGCGCTCATGAAACTCTGTATTCTGGATAACGATGTGCTGGACCCCGAGATGGCGCCGGTGTACGTCAGCTACGCGGCCATGACCGAGCGCTTGTTGCGCCAAGCCGGTGCGCAAGGTGAAATGGACGTGTTTCACCCCTACCATGGCCACTACCCTTCAGATTGGAATGCCTATGACGCGGTGTTGCTGACGGGCAGTCGAGCGGATGCTTTTTCGGATGCACCTTGGGTGGTGAACTTGCGTGCGCAGGTGACGCAATTGTTGGCGGCACACAAAAAACTGGTGGGAATTTGTTTTGGCCATCAGCTCATTGCCCTGTGTCTGGGTGCGACGGTGGGTCGTGCGCCGCAAGGCTGGTGCATGGGCCGCATGACTTACACATGGCTTGATGACCCGGTTCAAACCTTGAGCCTGTTGGCCAGCCATCAAGACCAAGTTCTCTCCGTGCCGCCCGGTGCGCAATTGCTGGCCAGTCATGCGCTGTGCCCTGTGGCCGCTTTCCGGTTGCAAGACCGGGTGTGGTGTGTGCAGCCTCACCCGGAGTTTGTGCCTGATTACAGCGCTTTTTTGCTTCACAAACGGCGTGCGCATTTGGGGGAGCATGCCTTCCGAATGGGCATGGACAGTTTGTCGACGGACCATGATGGTCTGGTTTTAGGTCGGGAAATTGTGCGTTTTATGGGCTGAGCCGGCCAAGTGCCCTTAAATTGGCGAAAATACACAGTTATTCTGACCCTTTTCCTGTGCCATGGCATTGCTCCACATTCTTCGTTACCCTGACCCTAAATTGCATACCGTGGCCAAGCCCGTGGTGGCCGTGGACGAACGCATTCGCGCTTTGATCGCCGATATGCTGGAGACCATGTACGACGCCAGTGGCATTGGATTGGCCGCAACCCAGGTTGATGTGCATGAGCGTGTGGTGGTGATTGACACCTCTGAAAAGCGTGATCAACCGCTGGTCTTGATCAACCCCGAAATCATTTGGATGAGCGACGAGCGCATCAAAGGTGAAGAGGGTTGTTTGTCGGTGCCTGGGATTTACGACGGCGTGGAGCGTGCCGCCCAAGTCAAAGTCAAAGCCATGGACGCGCAAGGCCAGGTTCGCACGATTGAGGCGGACGAATTGCTCGCCGTCTGCATTCAGCACGAACTTGACCATTTGTTGGGCAAGGTGTTTGTCGAGTATCTTTCGCCCCTCAAGCGAAACCGCATCAAGACCAAACTTGTCAAAGCCTTGCGTGACGAAGACGACTGAAAGCCCCACTTGATGCGTGTGATCTTTGCGGGTACGCCCGAATTTGCCAGCGTGGCGCTGGCGCAGTTGCACGCCGCTGGGCATGAGATCGTGTTGGTCATGACCCAACCTGACCGACCGGCCGGACGCGGCATGAAGCTGCAAGCCTCGGCCGTCAAACAGTGGGCGGTGTCTAAGGGCTTGGCGGTGTCGCAGCCGCGCAGCCTGCGACTCGATGGCAAATACCCCGATGATGCGCAGGCGGCTCAAATGGCCATCGCGGCGGCCCATGCCGATGTGATGGTGGTCGCGGCCTATGGTTTGATCTTGCCGCAATGGGTGTTGGATGCGCCGCGTCATGGCTGTTTGAACATCCATGCTTCTGTGTTGCCACGTTGGCGCGGGGCTGCCCCAATTCACCGCGCCATTGAAGCCGGCGACACCGTGACCGGTGTGACCATCATGCAAATGGATGCGGGGCTGGACACCGGCGATATGTTGTTGACGCAAACGGTGCCGATTGAGCCGACCGACACCACATCTGCGTTGCATGACAAATTGGCTGACTTAGGCGGTCGCATGATTGTGCAGGCGCTGGGCAGTGTGGGACAGTTCAAACCTCAAGTGCAGCCCAGCGAGGGCGTGACCTACGCGCATAAGATTGAAAAGTCCGAGTCGAGTGTGGACTGGACTTTGCCTGCAGCGGTGATTGAAAGACGCCTACGGGCGTTCGATCCCTTTCCTGGCGTGTCTTGTGCGATGACCTGTTTAGCGGGCAGTGAGACAGTCAAAATTTGGCAAGCCCAAGTGATGTCGAATACGAGCCAAAGCCCAGCGGGCACGGTCGTAAGCGCCGATGCACAGGGGGTCTGTGTGGCCTGTGGCAAAGATGCCTTGCGCATCACCCAATTGCAACGGCCCGGTGGTAAACGCCTGAGTGTGGCAGATTTTTTGCGCGGCTTTCCATTGCAGCAAGGGCAGATGTTGGGCCCTACAGCGTAAATCTGGTCAATGTTTTTTCTGCCCTCTCTCTACAGACATCCTGAGTTTGCAAAAGGCGCCCGCGAGTTGGCGCCGCAAGCCTTGGGCATTGCCGCATGGGGCCTGGTGACGGGCGTGGCCATGGTCAAGTCGGGCATGAGCGTGTTTGAATGTGTGGTCATGACCTTGGTGGTGTTTGCCGGCAGTTCTCAACTGGCGGCCATTCCGCTGATCATTGCCGGTGCGCCCGCATGGGTGATTTTGGCCACTGGATTTTGCGTGAATTTGCGTTTCGTGGTGTTCAGCCTGCACCTTCGACCGTACTTGATTCACTTGCCTTTGTGGCGTCGCTTGGGCCATGGTTACTTGACCGCTGACGTGAGTTATGTGCTGTTCATCAAACGCTTTGACCAACCCGGCACAAACCCAGAGCACAGGCTGGCGCAAGAGGCCTATTTGGCAGGGAACGATGGCCTCAATTGGTTCAGTTGGGTCACTTGCAGTTTGATCGGCATCACTTTGGCCAATGGCATTCCACCGGCTTGGGGTTTGGGTTTTGCAGGCATCCTGTGCTTGCTTGGCATCCTGTGTTCACTGGCAAGTTCGCGCATGCGGGTCTTGTCGGGTTTGGTGGCCGGTGCAGCGGCTGTTGCGGCTTATGCTTTGCCGCTCAAGCTGAACATCGTGGTGGCCATTGCGGCTGCGGTGATCTTGTGCCTGACGGTTGAGCGTGTGCGGGGTGTGAAATGACCGACTGGATGAACGGCACTGACCTGTGGACGCTCGTGGTGATTTTCGGCTTGGCAGCGATGACAGTGGTGACGCGGTGTTTTTTCTTGATAACCAATGCCGAATGGCAACTGCCCCACTGGGCTCAACGCGGCTTGCAGTACGCGCCGATTGCTGCGCTGTCGGCTGTGGTCATTCCTGAGGTCGTGATGCAGCAAGGCGAGCTGATCAGTACCTTGCAAGATGCCCGGCTTTATGCGGCCGCAATGGGTACGGCGGTCTATTTTTGGCGACGCGACGTGCTGCAGACCATCGTGCTGGGCATGGTGGTGTATTTGCCCTTGCATGTGGGCTGGGGCTGGTAAGCCAACCACAACCATAACCACAGTTCACTTCAGTCTGCGTCAGTTCCCGTCAGTCGCGGCCTTTAAAATGACAGAAAAATTACCATTGCAGTCCACCATGAACGTTATTCGTTTTTCTGATTTGTGCGCCAACGGCTCTGCCAAAGGCCAACGTGTTTTCATTCGCGCGGACCTGAACGTACCGCAAGACGGCCAGGGCCTTATCTCCGAGGAAACCCGTATTCGCGCATCATTGCCTTGCATTCAAATGGCACTGGATGCCGGTGCTGCCGTGATGGTCACCAGCCATCTGGGACGCCCCACGGAAGGCGAGTTCAAGCCCGAAGACTCTTTAGCCCCGGTGGCCAAACGCCTGGGCGAGTTGCTGGACCGTGATGTGCCTTTGATCACCAACTGGGTGGACGGTGTCACGGTGGCACCAGGCCAATTGGTGGTACTCGAAGACTGCCGTTTGAACAAAGGCGAGAAAAAGAACACGCCTGCGTTGGCCCATAAACTCGGCGCCTTGTGCGATATTTTTGTGCACGACGCATTCGGCACCGCCCACCGTGTCGAGGGTACGACTTACGGTATTGCGCAGTTCGCACCAGTGGCCTGCGCGGGGCCCTTGTTGGCTGCCGAAATGGACGCGATCAGCAAGGCCTTGGCCTCGCCTCAACGTCCCCTGGCTGCCATTGTGGCGGGCAGCAAGGTGTCGACCAAGCTCACTATTTTGAAGAGTTTGGCCAGCAAGGTGGATCAGCTGATTGTGGGCGGCGGCATTGCCAACACATTCATGTTGGCTGTGGGCCTGAACATTGGTAAAAGTTTGGCCGAGCGTGATTTATTAGCCGAGGCCAAGGAAGTCATCGCCATCATGAAAGCGCGCGGCGCAGAAGTGCCGATCCCGACGGACGTGGTGACAGCCAAAACCTTTGCTGCCGATGCCGAGGCGACCGTGAAAAAAGCCACTGAAGTGGCCGATGACGATTTGATTTTGGACATTGGCCCGGAGACGGCAGCCAGGCTGGCAGCGCAGCTCAAACAAGCTGGCACGATTGTGTGGAACGGCCCTGTGGGCGTCTTTGAGTTCGCTGCGTTTGAAAATGGCACCAAGGTCATCGCCCAAGCGATTGCCGAGTCCCGTGCTTTCAGCATTGCCGGCGGTGGCGATACATTGGCCGCTATCGCCAAGTACGGCATCGAGAAACAGGTGAACTACATCTCGACGGGCGGCGGCGCCTTTCTGGAAGTGCTCGAAGGCAGGACCTTGCCTGCTATTGAAATTTTGACCCGTCGCGCGGCGGGTTGAACGTCAAGGCACAAAGAAAAATTCGCCTACTGCCTGATCGTACAGGGCCGGCGTTTGTTCGTGTCCTACGCCCTTGGCAAGTGTCACGACTTCGTTGCGCACATTGCGCAGCACACGGTCCACAGAAACCCCTGGCTTGAGCATTTCTTTCAGGAAAACACGGGTGAACAAACCATTTTTGTTCTTGTCGTTCGTCCCCAGTTTGTCCAAAGCCTGTTGGCCTGAACCCGCAGAAAACATGATCATCTGACCCGTGGCAGCTGACGTGGGCGCCAGTCCACGGCCACCAATGGCACGGCCCTGACGTTTGAAAGGGTTGTCTCGGCAGGCATCGATCACCGCCAAAGCAAACTTGGTTTTCTTTTCTTGTAAATCGTCCAGCACTTTTTGCAGCTGAATGCCCTCGTCCTTGACCTGTTCTTCGTGATCGCCCTTGATGTCGGTGGGGAGCAAATAGTTGGCCGCGCCCAGTTGCACGCCATGACCGGCAAAGAAGAACAGCACCTCGTCGCCGCCCTGAATGTTCAAACGAAAATCGCGTAAGGCTTGTTTGAAGGCTTTCTCATTCAGGTTCAAGTGCTTAGAGACTTTAAAACCCACACCTTCCAGCGCTTTGGCCATCGCGTCGGCATCTGCGGCTGCGTTTTGGAGCTTGGGCACATCGGTGTACAAGTCATTGCCAATGATGAGCGCTTTGCG
>Ga0114960_10003604_pt1 | contig 11787 bp, 11 predicted proteins | sample C_130625_MF_Meta_FD_92637 | JGI IMG/M metagenome (GOLD analysis project Ga0114960, IMG submission 92637) | Freshwater microbial communities from Lake Croche, Canada to study carbon cycling - C_130625_MF_MetaG | ecosystem: Environmental > Aquatic > Freshwater > Lake | place: Lake Croche, Canada... | reverse complement strand
GATATTGAGCTTTCGAGATATAAAGAACAAATATTATTATCAATTGATGAATTTAAATCTAGCGAAATAAGACAAACTGAAATTAAACTAAAAAGATACGAAAAGGATTCTATGAAAAAAGTTGATTCTTATATTGTAAGAATTACGGATGAACGACTAAAAACTGAACATGCTAAAATATCTAATGAAATGAATTTATATAGTATTTCTACAAAGAAAGAAATCAGAGCAAAACTTCTAGAAGATGTCAATGTAGAGTGTAGAATAATAAAAGAAACATTATTACAGAATATTAGAACTGAAACTGAATCATTTAAGGCTTTAGAATTTGAAAAAGCATTATTTGATCAAGATAAAGAGTTAGATTTAGAGTACAATAAAAAATTAAAAGAACAAACTGAAAAACTATTATTAAGAGAAACTAATTTACTAGTTGCTCAAGATTTTGACATTGAAGATAAATATTCCCAGAAAATACTTGAACTTGAAACTACCATAACTAATAAACAGCGAGAATTTGATGATGAACATAAAGAACTCAAGAAAAGTAAATTATTAGAACTGACAAAACTTTTTGAACAAACTAGAGAAAACGAGATTCTTAAACTTGAAAAGTTCAAAGCATTACAATATGAAACGTTTAAAGCTGAATTTGAACGAAACAATAAAGAAATGATACAAGAATATGAAGTTATGAAGAAAACAAAACTTGATAATTTTGAAAAAGAATTCTCTGATGAAAAGGCTAGCTTAAACATCAAATTACAGGAAAGGTATAGAAACATTCTTGAATCTAAAAACAAGGATATGGAAGAAGAATTCAGAGGAAAACTTGATAAGAAACTCAGTCAAGTAGAACTAGAATATGAGATGTTAACAACTCAAACACTAGAGAAAACTAAATTAACTCACTCAATTGTGAGTGAAAATAATAATTCTGAAACATTAGAATTAGAAAAACAAGTAATTGAAGAACATAATTCTCGTCTGAAATTACTGGAAAAAGAATATGAGAATATAAAACTACAAAAAATGAAAGAAATAGATGGTCAACTAAAAGCCTATAAAGAAGAAAATCAAACTAAGATTAAAGAAGAATATAAAAAGTTATATCAAAATTTAAAACAAAGCAAATAATAATGCATTAGAATGTGCAATCATTTCTGATAATTCCATAGGTTTTAAATTAAAATTGGATTCAGGTATTTCAAAAGGATCTGAAATTCCAGTAAATCCTTTTAAGATTCCTGCTCTTGCTTGTTTATACAATCCCTTTACATCTCGTTGTTCACAAATTTCTAAAGAAGTATCAACAAAAATTTCTACATATTTTCCATAACTTGAAATTAATTTTTTATTATATTCACGATCTTCTTTATAAGGTGCAATATTTGCTACTACAACAATTCCACCGTGTCTTACAATTTCGGAAGCAACATATCCAATTCTTCTCACATTTGTAGACCTATCTTCTTTAGAAAATCCGAGCCCTTTAGATAAATTTGTACGGATTTCATCTGCATCCAATAAAGTAACTTCGCGTGAAGGAAATACTTCTGCTATTTTACCTTTGAATGCATTTGCTAATGTAGATTTTCCAGAACCGGATAAACCTACAAAATAAAAACAGTATCCTTTTTGTTTAGTATAAAAATCTTTTAGAGGAACCAGAACTTCAGGATAAGAATACCATTCAGGAACTTGTTCGTTTAATTCTAACATTGATCGAAATTTTGTTCCTGAAATGTTTTTTACTGTATGACCTACTGATTCTGAAAGAGTCATATATTGATGAACATCTTCACAATACACAACTTCTTCAGAAGTAACAATTTTAATTCCAATAGAATCTTCAAGAGATTTAGCTAAGTTTTGTGCGTCTAAAGATCCGTAAAATGAAGATCCATCTTTCTTTTTATATGATGGTCCCGCATGATCTCTTCCTACAATAAAATGTGTACATCCATAATTCTTTCGGATCATTGCATGCCATACAGCTTCACGTGGACCAGCCATACGCATACTTAGAGTCAGAATAGATAAAGTAGCATTTCCTAAATATTTCAAAGTTTGTTTATAACATGCCATTCGGACTGGAAATGGAATATCACATTCTTGAGTTACACCTTCAACAGGATGAAGAAGTACAGGTAAATCTCCTGCAGATTTTTTAATTAGTTCAACATGAGAACGATGTAAAGGATTACGAGTTTGAAATCCAATGAATGATCCTAGATCACGTACTTCTGCAGGAGTACGACGAAATTCTTGAAAAGATGAATGTACAATAGGTATTTTTTGTACAAGAGTTCCTGAAATATACCATTTTCCTTTGGTTTGTTGATATTTGATATACGGATGCGTATAATCAGTACAACCGAATACAGCTTGCCATTCTGCTTCTAAATCAGGTTTCCAGCATTCAGAAACTTCTAGGGTAGCATATACTAATCCAGTAACATCTTTTAGGGATACCAAAGTTCCCAATTCAAGTTCAGTTTCAACTGTACATACAATAGGAATTGGATAGAATGAAGGATCATCAAGACATTTTTTGTATTCTTCTTGATTCATGTATTCACTTAATGGAGCAAATGAGCCATTAAATAAACATTCTAAATCACACTTTTCACGTTCATCTAAAATTTTAGACATTGTTATGCTGTATAATCAAGAAAAAAGAACTTTTAAATAAACGACAATAGTAAGTTAGCAAGTTCCTTGTATTTTTCAGGACTTAACGAATGTTTATACTCAATTTTCATTTCTTCAACTATTTTAGCAGATAATCCAGAATCTTTAGTTTGCAGTAGATGTTCTTGCACTTTATCTAACGTTTCCTGAGGATTTTTCATGAAATCTGAATATTCGATAAGTATAGAATTTGGTGTTGGTTTAGTAACCCACTTTTCAACCCAATCGTTATACTGTTTTAATACTGTTTTGAAAAAATCAAGTTTTTCAGAGTAAGAAATACTTAATTCATGACAAAACGTTTGTTTTTTTGCAACATCATCTTTTAATTCATCAAACTCAAAATTTCTAAATTGATATCTAAAAAATGCATCTAATTGTTCAACAATATCTTTTCTGTACAAAATTATGATTTTATTAAATTGTGATTTGTTTATTGCTAAATTCATATCGTGCGCTCTATGAAATGCCATATCTTCTTTACTACATGTATTAATTTTAACATCTGGAGTTCTCTGACATGAACAATGTTTTATATTAAGATAATTATAAAATATAAGTTGTAATAAATTAAACCCGCTTCGTGGAAAAGAAACGAATAAAATATTTGTTTTATGCGGTTGCCCAGTTATAATTCCTTGAACTCTTAAATCTAGACCTTTCATCGTTTCTAAATATTCTGGAGTTTCACAAGGTTGAAGTTGAGATGTTCTTGGCATTACTGTAAATTGACTACATGTTCCTTTAGGAATACCTAGATACTCATCAATAGTATCAGACTTACAAATTTGTTCATAATGAATAAAAAATAAATCTGGAACTTTTTTCCATTCTCGCATATGTACTAAACATCCTACAGGTTCTTTGTTTTCTTTTACAACAAGATTTGTATAAGCTTCAAAATCTTCAAAGTTAGCTGGAAGATCTACTGAATGTTTAATACCTTTTAGTTTATGTTCATGGATTGATGCAATTGTTAAATTTCCAGCTTTTCTTCGAAATAATGATCGCATAGTTTTATCCATGTCTCCATAAATATAAATGATTTTTGATGGCAGTTCTTCTATTTTTGATGGAAGTGTATGCTTTAATCCATCTAGATCTTTAGAACAATTCGTGGAAATGTAGTCTTTAATAAATTCTATAAATGTAGTTGTGGCAGATCCACCATGTGATACAACTAGGAGTTTTGGTTTATTTAAAATAAGTTTAGACACTTTTTCTTGTAAACTGTTGTTTATAATATTCATCAACTCAATATATTTTGTATAACACATTTTTTTCTTAGTATAGTTTTTTAAGGATGGTAAATAAGCATTAATAGCCTTTTTAATACGAGTTTGATTAGTAAACCCAAAAAAGTTTGCTATTTTTTTCAAATTTGGAGTTGGATCATACACTAAAGAATCAAAATCAATAATTAGTGAATTTCTAGAATGTTTCATATGTTTTATAAAATTACGATAATCGGCAACTATGTCAGCAACACTATTTAATACGCATTTTTCCTTTAAAGTACACAAAATAACTTGGTATGTTAAGTGAGAATTGAATATACATGCTACATGATCTTCCGTTGTTGATAAGATTATATTTTTAATTAACTGTGTATATAATAATCTCACGATAGAATCGACCTGATCAACTATATCTTTTCTATATAAAAATAGACATTTTTTTATTCGACTAGTATCAAAATATTCTTTAGTTTCGTGCTTTAAATGTATGTGGGTACTATAACATTCTTTTGTAATTGTTTCATCATCAATGCAGCAATTGCAAAAATCATACTTTAAATAATCTCTTAAAAATTCTTCAACTATATGTCTTCCGGATCTACGGAAAGAATAAATACAGTATTTAACTGTCATTTAATATTTTCTCTCTTTTTTCTTTTTCTTCTTTTGACACACCCCCGTAAGACCAAGATTTAGTGATTAAATTATTCTGTCCCTTGAAGTCGTTTATTAATGAATAGTACACGTCATTATCAAACTTTAGAACAAAAGAACCGTATGCATTATATTCACTGAACAATGTCATATCGTACTTGAAAAAAACATCAAATAAATCAGTTGCTCCGTGAATTTTCTTCAAATATTCAATAAATTCATAAGTTATTTTTCTTTCAAAAATGAAAGGAGCAAATGGCATAGCTTCATATTGAGGTTCAAATTTAAGTATTTCTTGTGTCGGGACTTTCCATATATTGGCAGAACCAGCATCTTTCCAATCACGATAAGCCCATCTCCATCTTCCACGTCCATCTCTAAATGTTGAGGGCGTTACATGACTTACAAGCATTTCATCAGAATCCAAAATCAGAACAGCGTCGGCATCCGTATACTCCATCCAATTTAGTTTTAAAATTTGTTGCCATAAATAACCGGGTCTATGATTTAATCGTGTAGGCCATTTAGTTGGTACATCTTTATAGATTACAGTTACTGGCATAATTTTTAAAATAGATTCCGGTACTTTATGTCCATCATTATCTGAAACTACAACAATGTTTCTAAATCCAGATGTAAACTTTCTTACACTTCGCAAACAAAAATCAAGCCATACAAAATCAGCGTGGTAGGTTGGAATTAAAATGTCAATGCCTGGCATTTATTAGAAAATACTAATAAAATTAATAAAAATAACCGAACAAATAACGTTATTTTTAATATAAAAAAATATTGATAAGCCATAAATGTTACAAGAAAATAAGACCGTTCACGAAGAAATTTTTACTAATATTTACAAAGAATGTCAATGGGGTGATAATAAAGAAGTAAGCTATTCTGGGTCTAGTGGGGGAGGATCTTCTTTACACTTCAACACTGGTACATATATACCATTTTTAAAAGATTTTATTACAAAAAATAAAATTAAAAAGATTGTAGATCTGGGTTGTGGTGATTTTGTGTGCGGAAATTCAATTTACGATTCCTTTTCAGATATTAAATATTTTGGTTATGATACATATCAAAGTATTGTGGATTATCACAACAAAAAATACTGGTCTCATGAAAAATATACATTTTTTCATTTAGATTTTTTTGCTAAGAAAGAGGAGATACAATCGGCAGATTTATGTATATTAAAAGATGTTTTACAGCATTGGGATACACCTGAAATTTACACTCTTTTAGATTATCTGGTAGATAATAAGAAGTTCAAATATATACTCATTATAAATTGTAAATCCCAAGGTAAAGATGATAGAACTATAAGAACAGGTGCTGGAGGAGGGTTGATTTCATCAATGTATCCTCTGAAGAAATATAATGCAGAACGATTGTATGAATATGGAACTAAAGAAGTTTCTGTTATTGACATGTCGTAGAGTTGCTGTAATATATCTAAAAAAATATATTTCAGACATATAAAATGTTCGAGTACCTGAAACACCTTAACGTTTTTCAATATGATAATAAATTTCGTCTTGGCAGAAAAGCAGATGGAGGTTATGTGATGGCAGATGTTGGAGGCTATGACTCTTATATTTCTTGTGGAATTGGTAGTGATGACTCAGTGAGCAATGACGTTATTGAAAAATTTAAAATTCAAAATAATTTTGCTTATGACGGAACGATTGCAGAATACCCTAAAAATGGTTATCCGGGAATGAACTTTTTCAAGAAAAATATTGGAGCAATCAATACTGACAAAACCACTAATTTAAAAGATATCTTATCAACATATTCAAATATTCTGATAAAGATGGATATCGAAGGTGGCGAATATGATTGGATAGAATCTCTGAGTGAAGATGAATTACTGAAAATAAAGCAACTGGTGATAGAGTTTCACGGTGTAAACCCCGATACACCGCATAAAGATTGGGGGTGTCTAAACAGTAAAAAACCTGGTTTATTTGAAAAGTTAACAACTACACATTGTTTAATTCATGCTCATGGCAACAATTTTTCGAAATTATCTCAGACGGATGACATTAAAGTTCCTGATGTTATTGAATTAACTTACGTAAGAAAAGATGTGATGAACAACACATTCTTATTAAATAAGACGCCCCTACCGATTAAAGATCTTGACTTTCGTAATTTCCATCTAAATCCAGAAATTGACTTATCATTTCCTCCATTTACCAATTAATTAAGAAGTTAACAATTCCACGGAATCATCGTTTCGTGAAATAAAATAGTCTAAGAATATAGAATTCCATTTAGGGTGTTTCCATTCAAATAGACCTCGGGTTTCAATAAGTTCAGTAATATCTTCTTGAACATCTAACATTCGATGACGTTCAACATATTTACGATTCTCACGAGATCCGTGAAATAAATGTTTTATATGTCCAGATAAACACGTGATTTTAGGAGGATTAGGACAAAATTCAGAATAAGATTTTATTAAAGGTTTAGGTAAAGATTTGAATCCTTTAGGCAAATCTTTTCTTAACCATTTTATTGCAGATAAAGTATCACCTGAACCAGTAATAGCATAATCAAAAAAACCTACTTTATTATACCATTCTCTTCTGAATCCCCATGCAAAACCTGGATGATATTTAGAATTCCAGGTTTTATCTCGCATATGGAGTACAGATTCACGATCTAAAAAAGATTCACCATCTGAATCTAACCATGTACATTTATCAAATAATTGAACAACATCATAATAATCTAACAGTTTAGATGCTTTATAATACCAATACTGATCTTCAAAAATAATATCTGCATCTAAAAATGCTAATTTTGTATACTTTTTAGGAATTTCCTTTTCTAACAATCGACATAAATTTTCTTTTTGAAACATTATGGATTTTCCGCGAACGTGTATCGCTTCTGGAATTTCAGGTTCTCTATCTGGATACACAAGTTCAATTGTAAATACAGGAAGATCACCTAATTTAGAAACCATCGTAAAATAATTTTCAATGATCTTTTTGGTTTTAGCAGGATTAAAAATAACTAGGCATATAGCCAAATCTTTTGATGGACATATACCCATTTATATTTTATCAACGAATTATATATGGATCCATATTCTCCAAGAGCAAAAGAAATGGCCTTAAACAATTTGAAATATTTAGATGAAGTTATTCAACGAATGAAAGATGTTATTAAAAAACTCGAATCTAAGAAAAAACCCCAGCCTAAACAAGAACCTGAAGAAGAATTTTATAGAGTTAGAGAACTTTCTTTTTAAGTAATCCAATTCTACTCGCGTGCTGAGTATTTTCTTGAGGTGTTACCCATTCTAGATTTGAAATAGCATTATTTATCTTATTTCCATCAATATGATTAACATAAGGTTTATTATCTGGATTAGGAATGAACGTTCTTGCAATAAGTTGATGTACAGATGTCATTGGAAGTTCTTTTTTTGCATGATTCAAAGGTTTAATTCGAAAATAACCTCCATATAAAGATCCTGTAATGATTTTACGATGTTTTTTGTTAATTAAAACTCCATTTGAACAAGCTATTAGATGTTCGTATCCACGAATTGTAATAGGTCTTTCTTCAATACCTTCACAAGGTAAAACAACAATCTTTTCAATTTTTATTTCATACTTTTCAGGATTCAAAATACGTGTACTTACTGCTTTAGGTGAAATATTTAGAAATTTAGATGCTTCTAATATACTTATGAATGTATGACTTTCATTATTTATAGTTACTTTTATTGGTGTAGCTGCTGATTTGCCATCTTTTCTTCCCGCACGAACAGCTTCTAGTACATTGTTTGAACAAGTAATCCATTCCAAATTAGAAACATGATTGTTTATTTTATTACCATCTTTATGATTAACTTGTGGTAGATTTTCAGGATTAGGTATCCATGCTCTGGCAACTAAACCGTGGATTCTATATTTTTTACCTTTATTGGATATACGTTTATAATCACCAAGCCTTACAATAGGATTAAATATGTATCCAGTAGATGTACGGCGTATTCTTCCATGATTTGATGCTTCAATATCTGGTACATCGGTATTTCTCCACTCTTCCATTACTTATTTTCACGGGCTTACGATATACTTGATTCGTTTTAAAAATGGATTCGTTTGCTTTTTTGAATGGTTAAGTAAAAAATGTTTTGCTGTAGAAGATTTCTTAAAAACTTGAACGATAATTTTGCTCATCTTGATAATAAAATTCAAGATTTGAAATCTGAAATTGATGAACTTAGAACTAGACAGCATCTAACAAAGAAGAATCTAGTCAAGATTATTGATACATTTACATTGAATGAATATGTTTTGTTCAAGACTAGACTTCTGACTAAAAAACAGACGACTGATCTTGTATCTCAACTAAACGAAAAATATGAAAACTCTCAGCATATGAATGCTCTTAAAGATATTCTAGATAAACTGGATGATCCTAAACTAAAGGATTCTGATTATGCGCTTATTAAAGCAAAATGGTGTGCTCAAGAAGGAAATAGTAATTTTCTAAATTCTGTGATCAAGGTTCTTAAGGAACTTTAAACAGATCTGATGAATTCCCAATGGAGATATTCACAGATTTTTTCCCAAATTTGATCATGTGAAATTAATCGATCTCTTGATTTTAATAAAGGAAAGTAGACTTTATATTCATCTAATTCGAGTAACTCAAAAAATTTGTACAAAATATAAGAGTAAGATAAAAAATTAGTACGATCGTTAGGACAGTACAACAAAAAAGGAGCCTGTATTTCGTTAAACATTGTTCTGATTTTTTCTTCAATTTCTGGGGTAATGGTTGGTGGGGGATTTCCGTTAAGTCGTGATAAGATATGGGCGGCATGTTAAATTAACAACGAATGTATTGTTTAACTTCTTGTTTTGTAATTAATGGGATGTATATATAGAATTATCAATAAGAAACGTTATGTCTAAACAGATCGTATAAACTCCCAGTGTAAATATTCACAAATCTTCTCCCAAATCTGATCGTGTGAAATTAACCGATCTCTTGATTTTAACAAAGGAAAGTATACCTTGTACTCATCCAATTCTAACAGTTCAAAGAATTTGTATAAGATATACGAATAGGACAAAAAATTCGTTCTATCATTTGGACAGTACAATAAGAACGGTGCTTGAATTTCATTGAACATTGTTCTAATCTTTTCTTCAATCTCGGGAGTTATTGTAGGAGGAGGGTTCCCATTTAATCGACTTAAAATATGCGCCGCGTGCTCATAGTATTTACTACGGTTCAGCTTCTTTAAAATCTCTCGTATATCCTTTTCACAGAGATCCGCTACATTTTTAATTCTGCGTTTGCGAATTTCCAGAACAACTTCATTCATCAAATCTTCAGGAATTATAGTAGACTCCTTTGCTTGGAATTGATTCAGAATTTCGTTAAGATGATTAATCTTTTTATACGCATAATTATTTCGTTCTTTTGGTGGATCTTTGAATCCTGCAAAATCTGAAACGACCATCATATATTCTTCAGATCCACATCCCGGACAAACTAGAATTCCTTCAGATAAATTCTCTTCACGAGCCGTGTTACAGGTCATACAATGCTCAGATTCCATACAAACCTTTTCAGAACCAGTAAACAATTTCATTCTAGAAAGATACTCATCAAAGATCTGTTTACGCGTAGGTCCTCCTGAAGACTGTTGAACCACATATTTCATAAATGTATTTGAATCATTTACAGATGTAGATGTAGAATGTGTTTCTGTTTGATCATAATATTTTAAGAATATATCTGTATTCTTCAAAAAATATGAAGCTACTGAATCTTTCTCGGATAATTTTTGTTTAAGTTTTTGTATATCTGTATAATTTTTAACACAAGAAAGGATATCTGTAGAATCTGATAATTCTAAAGTTCTCAATTGTTTTTCTAAAGAGTCTTTATCTGTTTCTGAATCTTTTAATGATGATAAAACAGTTTGATGTACTGAGTCTAAAGTTCCGCCTAAACCGTCCTGTTTAATTTCACGAGAACGCTTGACACGAAATGTATCGCTCATTTATACTAATTCAGAATCATTCATTAAATAGCTTGAAGCAATAAAAGAATTCCTAACGCAACAAAAACTGGCATAGTTGATTCTTGTCCTTCAAAGGATTCTTTTGTTATACATGCTGATGGATCTACTTTCTGACATAAATCTGGATCATAATCTGGACTCAAAGTTGTATTCAAGAATCCGGTAGACGCACCTGAAGATACTGGGCATGAGTAACATTCACATGTAGGAACTGAGTCTGCTGATAAAGAATTGAATAAAGAAACTGGATTTAATCCTTCAACATCCTGAATCATTCCTGGAACTAATCCATTGAAATCTGAAGCCAATCCACCTAAATCACGACGCATAGATTCAGGAAGAGCTTCTGCTGCATCTGTGACGTTATTCACATAATTAGATCTAGATTGTGATGAACCATCAGGAGCTTTACACGTTCCCCCAGTTTTAATAAAGAATCTGTTACCTAAAGCAGGACCACTGATCAAATATTTAATATAGGTACCAATACCTTCAATATTCGTACCAATTTGAGAAAATGATCCATCTGATCCAACACCTAACGCTGAAGGGCTTTGAATGTTATCTACATAACTGTACGATGGACCCATCACAGAAGATGTAGCTGTACCTCCGGCTACTGAAGACCATAAAGAGTTATCCATTATTTATATTGGGCTAATTTAATAGATCTAAAGCATCTTTTAGGAAACGAGGATTTTGGTACATACATGGTCGTTGATTTAACGTTCCTATGATAACATCTTTTATTTTATATCCAAAATTTTCACAGACAAAAATTAAAGTTAAGAACGCACTTCGGTTAACACCCATTTGACAATGAACAAAAATACGTTTAGAATGAGGTTCTTGTAAAAAATTAGTTAATGTTTCTTTAAATTTTGGATACCATTCTAAAATGCTACGTTGTTGACTATCTTCTGCTTCTATACACGCATATCGTTCAGGATGACGGTCGCGAAACCATACAGGTGAATGTTCATTAAAAGCACAATTGATAACATGAGTAATATTATGTTTTGATATGAATGCTGGTGTCATCATTGCTCCACATCCTACTAAAATAGACGGATGAAACACTGCGGGGGGATCAATTAAAGAACCTCTAGATCTGAGATGAAAGAGTCGGAT
>Ga0114960_10003599_pt1 | contig 11797 bp, 10 predicted proteins | sample C_130625_MF_Meta_FD_92637 | JGI IMG/M metagenome (GOLD analysis project Ga0114960, IMG submission 92637) | Freshwater microbial communities from Lake Croche, Canada to study carbon cycling - C_130625_MF_MetaG | ecosystem: Environmental > Aquatic > Freshwater > Lake | place: Lake Croche, Canada... | reverse complement strand
TTTGATCCAACCGGTGCTGGAGATACTTTTGCAGGCGGCTTTGTAGCGCATTTGGCTAAAACCAAAGATTTCTCTTTCAACAATATGAAGTCAGCCATCATTGTAGGTAGTGCACTAGCCAGCTTTTGTGTGGAGAAGTTTGGATTACAACGTTTGACTGAAATCAACGAAGCGGACATCAAAGAACGCATACAATCCTTCGTTCAGTTAGTGAATTTCGAAATTGAATTAATATAATATATGAAAGTTGCAGTAGTAGGTGCTACTGGTTTAGTAGGCACTAAAATGTTAGAAGTATTAGCGGAACGAAATTTTCCAGTGACGGAATTAATTCCAGTAGCATCGGCCCGCTCAAAGGGTAAGGAAGTAATATATAAAGGGAAGGCTTATAAAGTAGTAACTATGGAAGAAGGTATTGCGGCAAAACCTGTGGTGGCTTTATTTTCTGCAGGTGGTGGCACTTCATTAGAGTGGGCGCCAAAGTTTGCAGCTGCAGGCATTCGTGTCATTGATAACTCTTCTGCCTGGAGAATGGATCCTACTAAAAAATTAGTTGTGCCCGAAGTAAATGCATCCGTATTAACTGCAGAAGATTTAATTATTGCCAACCCCAATTGCTCCACTATACAAATGGTGGTGGCCTTGCAACCCTTGCATATAAAATATAAAATCAAAAGAGTAGTGGTGAGTACCTATCAAAGTGTAACAGGTACGGGTAAAAAAGCGGTAGATCAAATGATGGAAGAAAGAAAGGGAGTTAAGTTAGCTGCTGATAACATGGCATATAAATATGCAATTGACTTAAATGCCATTCCTCAAATTGATGTATTCTTAGAAAATGGCTATACCAAAGAGGAAATGAAAATGGTCAAAGAAACTTGCAAAATTATGCAAGACGATACGATTAAAGTAACAGCGACAACGGTGCGTATTCCGGTCATGGGCGGACATAGCGAGAGTGTGAATGTAGAATTTGAAAATGAGTTTGATTTGAAAGAATTGATTGCAGCATTAGCTGCTGCTCCTGGCGTAGTAGTACAACAAAATGATGGTGAACAATTTTATCCAATGCCTTTATGGGCACATGAAAAAGATGAGGTATTTGTAGGCCGTTTACGCAGAGATGAAACACAAGCGAAAACATTAAATATGTGGATTGTAAGTGATAACCTTCGTAAAGGTGCTGCTACCAATGCAGTGCAGATAGCAGAATATTTAGCTTCCAAAGGAATTATTTAATTTTTTATTAGGTCAATGACCCCGTTTATGGGGGTCATTGAAAAAATCATCGTAGGAAAGAAGTAATAAAAAATAAATTTTTAATTTTTTATTACTTCGTCAACTCAACGAAATCTGCTTCAGTTATAATTTTAATCGAGGCTATTTTTTTGGCTTTCTCTAATTTACTTCCTGCGTCTTCACCTACTACTAAGTAATTTAATTTACTACTTACGCCACTAAGTAGATGGCCACCTCTTGCTTCTACCATGGATTCAGCATCGGAGCGTTTTAATTGAGTCAGTGTGCCAGTAAATAGAAAATTAAGTCCAGTTAAATTTCCATCAACGGCCTTGGTATTGGTTTGAATCATATTTAAACCCAAAGTCTCTAGTGATTTTATGAGCGCTATGTTTTTAGCCTCCTTGAAAAATTGAAAAATACTTTTGGCCACTTTAATACCTACATCTTCAAAAGCCATCAATTGTTCTTCGCTGTAATTTTCTAAGTCTAATAGATGATGTACTTGCGAGGCAATAGTTTTAGCAGTGGTCTCTCCAACAAATCTTATACCTAGGGCATAGACCAATCGGTACAAAGGTTGTGTTTTAGAAACCTCAATAGCAGTTTTTAAATTGTCAATACTTTTCTTCCCAAATCCCTCTAAGCCATTTACTTTCTCTAATTCCAATGTATATAAATCTGGGATAGTTTTAAGTAAACCAAGTTCATAAAATTTTCTGATATTGGCTTCACCAAAGCTTTTGATATCCATCGCATCCTTACTCACAAAATGAATTATTTTTTCTATGATTTGCGCGGTACATAATGGGCTATTACATCTCCATACTGCCTCTGCCACTTCTTTTTCTAACTGTGAATTACAAACAGGACAGGTGGTAGGGAATTGAATAATTTTTTCTTTGCCTTTTCTTAAAGAAGCAATGGACTGAACAATTTGAGGGATCACATCCCCTGCTCTTTCAATAATTACAGTATCTCCTAATCTTAAATCTTTTTCTTTGATGTATTCTTCATTGTGCATGGATATACTAGTTACTGTTACACCACCAATGGCCACGGCTTTTAATTTTGCCACGGGCGTTACTGCCCCTGTTCGGCCTACTTGAAATTCTACACTCTCTAATAGGGTAGTGGCCTGCCTTGCTTTAAATTTATAAGCAATGGCCCATCTTGGATGATGCGAAGTCATGCCTAATTTTTCTTGTAAAGCAAAATCATTGATTTTTATTACTAGCCCGTCAATTTCATAAGCAAGCGTATCCCGCTGCACTTCAAATGCTGCGCAAAAGGAAATTACTTTTTCAATGCCTTTGATTAATTTCTTTTCTTTTTGCGGTGCTCTAAAACCCAAATTCCAAAGCAATTCCAAAGAGCCACTATGGGTAGCCAATAATGGGCTTAATTTCTCCCCAGGGGCTGCTAAAAAATAACTGATATGATAAATGAAGGCATCTAAATTTCTTTCACTCACTTCTTTGGGATCCTTCATGCGTAAACTACCTGAAGCAGCATTGCGTGGATTGGCCAAGGGGGCCAATTGTTTCTGTTTTAATTTTTCATTGAAATCAGAGAATGCTTTTTTAGTCATGATCACTTCCCCACGAATTTCCATTTGTTGAATGCCATGGGCCAACAAAGGAATACTTAAAGGAATGGATCTGATTTGTTTGATGTTATTGGTAATGTCTTCGCCTGCAATACCATCGCCCCTGGTACAGGCCCTAACTAATAAATCATTTTCATAGAGCAGTGAAATACTGGCCCCGTCAAATTTTGGTTCTACGCAATATTCCAAACTAGTTAATTGAGCGCCTTCCATTGCTTTTCTATCAAAATCAATCAAGTCTTCGGCATTGTAACTATTCTCTAAACTTAACATGGGTACCAAGTGCGCTAACGTTTCAAAGCTATTGTTTAAACTATTGCCTACTCTTTGGCTAGGGGAGTCGGCGGTAATGAGTGATTGATTGGCCGATTCCAATGCAATCAATTGTTGATACAATTGATCGTATTCAAAATCGCTAAGGATGGGTTCATTGATTACATAATATTGGTATTCATGAAATTTCAGTAAATTTTTCAATCTGCCCAATTCAATGGTCTCTGGATTCTTTAAGTAATCTTTGCTGATTTTTTGAAAATCCTGTATTTGTGATTGATTGTACATGTGCTTAAAGGTCCGCTAAAATACAAATTGTTTTATTCTTTTATTTCGTATTTTAGATGTAGATTTTTTTATTTTTCCTAACGACTGCAAAGCCTACCAAATAAGTGTTATACTATTATGCCAGAACCCCTTAAATCAAGCTTTTCCCTCAATTCAAAAGAATATATTGATGCCATTCAATTGGTGGTTAGCTATCCTGCAGTGCCTTTGACAGTGGACTGTGTTATTTTTGGCTTTGATGAAAACTCCTTAAAAGTGCTCTTAATTAAGAGTGATTTGGCTCAATTTTATGGCAAGTTGTCCTTGTTGGGGGACAAAGTAAATGCCAATGAGGATTTAGATACCGCCGCCAATAGAGTTTTATTAGAAAGAACAGGCATGAAGAAAGTGTATTTAGAACAAGTACATACTTTTAGTCAACCCAATCGACATCCTGGAGGTAGGGTAGTTACTTCTGTTTATGCATCGCTTTTAAATATTCAAGATCATTCTTTGGAAATAACAGACAATGAGTTAAACTGGCATCCCATCCATCTATTAAAGGAAATGGCATTTGACCATAAGGAAATACTTGATTGTTGCTATGCTTGGCTTCAAAAGCGCATACAAGAACATCCTTTGGCTTTAAATTTATTGCCTAAAAAATTCTCTATGAGGCAATTGCAATATGTGTACGAAGCCATTTTAGACACCAAATTAGATCGTCGAAATTTTAGGAAAAAATTTGCCAGCATGGGCTTCTTAATTGATACCAAGGAGATGGAGCTGAATGTTACCCATCGCCCCGGCAAGTTGTATAGTTTTGATTATCCCCAATACCAACTACGTAAAAAGAATGGGGTAGGCATCGATTTCTAAAAAATGCCTTTGCTTGCCTATTATTTAATACCTTTATTCACTATTTAAAAAGGTATTACTATGTTATATTCAATGACCGGATATGGTCGTTCCGAAGCTACTTTTAAAGACAAAACATTTTTAGTAGAAGTAAAGTCTTTGAATGGCAAGCAATTTGATTTAAGGCTGAATATTCCTTCTTTACTGAAGCCTTATGAAGTAGAGATAAGAAATAAACTCAATGAATCTTTATTTAGAGGAAGTGTGGAATGCAGCATCGCTATTAAATCCAATGGAGTGGCCAAGCCTGTAAGTATCAATAAGGAATTGGCTAAATCTTATTATCAACCCATTGTGGAACTAGCCGATGAGTTGGGCATTGAAAAAGAAAATATCTTAAGCACTTTATTAAAATTACCTGATGTGGTTTCTTCTAGTAACGAAGTTTTAAGGGATGAAGAATGGAAGGCGCTAAGCGACTTACTTCAACAGGCCATCCAAGACATGATCCAACACCGTTTGGAAGAAGGCAAGAGTATTGAAAAAGATTTACTAGAGCGGGTGGCTGCCATTGAAAACCAACAAGCAGCAATTGCCTTATTCGAGCCCAATCGCCGAACTAAAATAAAAGAAGGCTTGGTGAAATTACTAGAACAATATGTGGGCACTGATAAATATGATACCAATAGATTAGAGCAGGAGCTTATTTATTATATTGAAAAAATTGATATTTCAGAAGAAAGAGTAAGACTCACCAATCATTGCGTTTATTTTAAAACAATTTTGAAAGAATCGGAACCCTCCAAGGGCAAAAAACTTTCCTTTATTTTGCAAGAAATGGGGAGGGAAATTAATACGACTGGATCAAAAGCCAATGATGTAGACATTCAGAAAGCTGTTATTTTAATGAAGGATGAATTAGAAAAAGCGAAAGAACAAATTTTAAACGTGCTGTAATATGAAGGGTTTGAAATATAGACAAATGGGTTTATTTATTTCATTGACCTTGTTTTTTGCAAGTTGTCAAACCATTCCTTTGTTCGAACAAACTACCATTTTCCCAGAGCATAGTTGGACCTCTGCCAAGGCCAATACCTATCAATTCAATATTGCAGATACCAGTGCTTTATATAAGGTGTATTTTGTTATACGTCACCACAATGCCTATCATTATAAAAATATTTGGCTAAAGTTGACGATTAAAAGCCCAAAGAATGTTATTACGACACAGCAACTTAATTTGAATATGGCCGATGAAGCCAAGGGTTGGTTAGGTACAGGCATGGATGATATTTTTGATCAAAGAATACCCATTGGCAATGGTCCAATGCATTTTAATTTAGGAACGACCAGCTTTACGCTAGAACATACGATGCGTGAAGATCCACTTCAAAATATTCTAAGCACTGGTATTAGAGTTGAAAAATTGAAACCATGAAATGGCCACTAGCAAAAATCAATAAGCTCAGACTGGTAAGTTTTATTTATTGGGTTTTCTTAACCTATATGATTGCTGCATTTATATGGTGGTATGTTTCCTTAGAAAAACAAAATGATGAAATTGCTGCTGTCAAATTTCAATCTATTCAATTGAATGATCCTGCGCTAAAGCAAAAAGTAAACCAGATACAAAATTTCCAAATTAGAAAAACCAAACAATTTATTGGGGAAGGGCTTACCTTTTTGTTTCTTTTTTTATTGGGGGCCATTTATGTGTACCGATCATTGCTCAAACAATTGCGCTATTCCAATCAGCAACAAAATTTTATGATGGCTGTGACACATGAATTAAAAACACCCATTGCCATTTCTCATCTAAATATAGAAACACTTTTAAAAAGAGATTTAGACACCACACAACAAAATAAATTGTTGGAAGCAACACTTAAGGAAACCAAAAGATTAGATGCCTTATCCAATAATATTTTGTTGGCTTCTCAATTGGACATGGGGCAGTATGAAACCAATCAACAAGAATTAGATTTATCTAAATTGGTAAAAGAAGCAAGCCAATCTTTTCAAGAACGTTTTCCAATGCGCTTATTGAATATTTTTATTGAAACCTCTATTTTCATTCAAGGAGAAGCTTTATTGATTCAAATGCTCCTTAATAATTTATTGGACAATGCAAACAAATATTCCCCTGCGCATACACCTATTGATGTTCATTTACAACGTGAGCAACAACAACTAATTTTAACTGTGAAAGATTTAGGTATTGGCATTCCCGTGAATGATCAAGAAAAAATATTTGAAAAATTTTACAGAGTAGGTTCCGAAACTACTAGATCAAGTAAGGGCACTGGCCTGGGACTTTATTTGTGTAAAAAAATTACTGCATTTCACAATGCTAGTTTACAAGTAAAATCGAATGAGGGTCAAGGAAGTATATTCACAGTTACATTTCCAAACAAATAAGGATGTCAAAGCTTGAAATTTTATTGGTAGAAGATGAAGAGCATTTACACGATGCATTGAAGCTAAATTTAGAAATAGAAGGCTATAGGGTAAGCTCTGCTTTTGATGGTCCTGCAGCATTAAAACAAATTCAACAAGCACATTTTGATTTGATTATTTTAGATGTGATGTTGCCTGAATTGGATGGCTTTGCCATTACTGAAAACGTGCGCCTAAATAATATCACTACGCCTATTTTAATCCTAAGTGCAAAAAATACAAGTGCCAATCGAGTACAAGGTTTAAAATTGGGTGCCGATGATTATTTGACCAAGCCTTTTAATTTAGAAGAACTTTTGTTACGAGTGGCTAAGTTGATTCAAAAAGCCACGGCCATTCATCAACCAGCCCCAATAGAAGCCTATCTATTTGCGGGCAATAGCATTCAATTTAAATCCTTAGAAGCCTTCAATAGCGCTGGCGAAAAAATAACTTTAACCAAAAAAGAAGCCATGCTCTTAAAGTTATTGATGGAGAATAAAAACAATGTAGTAACCAGAGAGCGAATTTTACAAACCGTATGGGGCTATCAGGTTTTTCCCAATACCAGAACCATTGATAATTTCATCTTAAGTTTTAGAAAATACTTCGAATTAGATTCCAAAAACCCCATTCATTTTATTTCCATCCGAGGGGTGGGTTATAAATTTCAAGATTAGCCCTAGTTGATACAATCTTTTGAACGTTTAAGCGTTAATTCTAGTAGCTAATACACTTACATGTCCTTAAGTTCTATCAAAGATTACCTTGAACCCATTAATTTGGATATTATATCCAATGACGAAGGCTATAGAGATACCCAATTGGGCAAACACATCAAAGTGAATGAAGGTGAGATTCCAGACATTGCTTTGGCAGATTTAGTCATTATTGGGGCTGGTGAATCTAGAGGTGGAGGCCATGCATTGAATGGTTTTGCATCCGCCGATGCCATTCGATCGGCCTTGTATTCCTTATATTATTGGCATAGCCAAGTGCGCATTGTAGACATAGGCAATGTAAAATTGGGACAGTCCATTCAAGACAGTTATGCCGCTTTAAGAACTGTTATTTCTGAATTGCTTTTACAGCATAAGAAAATAGTGATTATTGGGGGCTCACATGATTTAACCTTAGCCCAATACCATGCCTACACTTCTATTCCTACCTTGGTGAATGCGGTATTGGTAGATGCCAAGATTGATTTGGATTTGGAAGCAAGATTGCCCTCAGATCATTTTTTAGAAGAATTGTTTACTGGACTTCCTAATCATCTAAATCATTATGCACATATAGGTTTTCAAAGCTATTTTATGCATCCGCAAATGTTAGAAACCATTGATAAATTGAGGTTTGATTGTTTCAGATTGGGTAAAGTAAGAGAGGATATGGAAGAAATGGAGCCGGTAATTAGAGACAGTCATATGATGAGTTTTGATATTAGCGCCATTCAAAATGCTCAAGCACCTGCTAATTTAATTACACCCAACGGGTTCAATGGTGAAGAAGCTTGCGTGATAATGCAATATGCAGGCATGAGTTGGAAAACTAGTACCATTGGGCTTTTTGGCTATCATGCGGAATTGGATAACAACCATCTTACCGCCCTACAAATAGCGCAAATGATTTGGTATGTATTGGATGGCATTCAAAAAGGGAAAAAAGAATCTCCTTTGACTGATACCGATCGCTTTAAAGAATTTCACATTGCCTTTGCAGATATTGAAACTAATTTCTTACAAAGCAAAAGCACTGGAAGATGGTGGATGCAAACACACAATAAGGAATGGGCTCCTTGCAGTTACAAAGATTATTTAGTAGCTTCCAATAACGAAATTCCAGAAAGATGGTTAAGAGCTTTAGAAAGAGAATAAGCATTTCCAATTTATTAAAGTTTGTTATTTTTTGTACTACCATGAGTGCTTGTTCGATTCGTCAAGCCCAACATGCTTTACTACAAGACCCTGCTTTGAAAGGCGCCCATATTGGCACTGCCGTCTATAATCAAACCAATCAAAGCTGGGTAGATCGTTATCAAAGCAGTTTGTATTTTACCCCTGCCAGTAATACTAAAATTGTTTCCAGCTATTTGGGCATGAAGTACCTGAAGGATTCGCTTCCAGGATGGCAAATCAATGAAATTGCAGATAGCATTTTTTTATTGCCCATGGGCGATCCTAGTTTTTTGCACCCCGATTTTACTTATCAACCGGTAGCCGATTTAATTAAAAATACCAATAAACAAGTGGTGCTTTGTTTACCCAATGCACCAGATGCATTTTCCATGTATGGCCTAGGTTGGGCCTGGGATGATTATGACCAGGACTATCAACCGGAAAGAAATAGACTACCTATTTATGGCAATGTATTCACTGTGGCCAATACCAAAAATGGGCTTAGTGTTCAGCCAAGTTCATTGGCTCAAGGACAAGAATTAGCCCCCAGTTACAGTGTTTGGACAAGAGCTTTGCACAGCAATCATTTTTATGCCACTGGTAAATTTACCAAGGACCAGGTGCAACAAATTCCTTTTATTACGGATACCAATTATAGCCTTGCCAAAATATTGATTGAAGATACCCTACATCCCAAACATCCCATACTCATTCAAAAAGGGTTTAATGCTGCTACAGCCCATATACTCAAAACAGTGCCTACAGATGAACTCTTAAAAATAATGATGAACAGAAGTGACAACTTCTTTGCAGAACAAGTTTTATTAATGACCAGTGCCCAATTGTTAAATAAGTTAGATAATCAAGCGGTAATAGATACTTTATTAAAAACTGAATTTAATTTTTTTCCACAAAAAATGCAGTGGGCAGATGGCAGTGGCTTGAGCAGGTTTAATTTAAATACGCCCGAAAATTATATTGCCTTACTGCAAAAAATGCAGGAGCTATTTGGTTTTGAAAGAATCAAAAGTATTTTTGCCCAAGGAGGCAAAGGAACCTTAAGTGCTTATTATAAAAATATGCCTGGAGTATTGTATGCCAAAACAGGCACTTTGGGCAATCAAGTAGCCCTGAGTGGATTCATTGTAACCAATAGAGGCAATCAGCTTATATTTTCTGTATTGGTGGCCAATCATGTAAGCCCTTCTTCAACGGCGGTAAGAAAAGCGGTTGAAAAATATTTAACTAGCTTGGTAAGTAAATATTAACCAAGCCTTATTTGCTAAATAAGCCGTTTAAATAATCTTCTTTGAATTCTACAAAAGTAGGTGCGCCCGAAGCGGTAATATTTGGAATATCGCAATCACCCAGGGCTTCAATCAGCGCATGCATTTCTTTTTGTGTTAGAGCCTGTCCTGCCTTGATGGCCATTTGACGGGACATACAACGTATTAATTTTTCTCTTTTACTAAACTTAACATCTCCGCTAAAATGCTTGAATTGTTCTAATAATAATTCAATTGCATTTTTTTCATTACCTGCATTCACATCTGCAGGAATGCCTTGAATGATAAAACTATTGGGGCCAAAGGATTCAATCTCATAGCCAATCAAAGCCAAGTCCTCTATAATTTCTTCTAATAAAATAGCATCGCTCACACTTAGTTCCAATACTACTGGGAATAAACTTTTCTGTGTAGCATGTGGATGCGCAGTAGCTTTTTGAAATTTCTCATACAAGACTCTTTCATGGGCCAATTGCTGATGAATCATGATACAACCAATATGGCTTGGGGCCACGATAAAGGTTTGATGCAATTGCATCAATACAGCATCTTCATTTACCTGCAAGGGGCTGCCATCCTTGTACAAGCCCATCGAAGAAGGCTTTACTATATAGGATTCACTTTCATGGACTGCTTGAACATTTTCTGCTGTAGGCATAGTTGTGAAAAAACTTTTCCAATCTTGTTTCGAAGCAGTATCAGATTTAGCAATAAAATGAGCTTGATTTTTTTTAGTAAAACCCTCATACAAAGATTGACTCGCTGCTGTATTTGCTTTTTCTGTAGTAAAAGGTTGTTGAATGGCATCCAATTGTTGAATGGAAGTGTCTAAGGAAAAATCCAAAGAAGGGGCAATGCTAAACTGAGCCAAGGCATGTTTTACTGCCGCTTGTACAAATGCATAAATGATTTTATCATCCTCGAATTTTATTTCTTGTTTAGTAGGATGCACATTGATGTCCACTTGTGTAGGATCTACATCGATGTATAAAATATAACTAGGAAAATTTTCCTTAGCAATTAATCCATCAAAGGCATTGGCCACTGCATGGTGCAAATAAGCACTCTTGATAAAACGACGGTTCACAAAAAAGTATTGGTCGCTTCTTGTTTTCTTGGCAGTCTCTGGTTTGCCTACGAAACCGGTAATGGTTAAATAATCAGTTTGTTCGCCCACGGTGACCAATTTGGTTTGATAACTATTGCCCAGTACCTGGATGGCTCTTTGTTTAAAACTGCCTCCTTCCCAATGATACACATCTTGGCCATTGCTGCTTAAACTAAAATAAACTTCTGGGAAGGCCAGGGCCACTCTGGTATATTCTTCAATGATGTGTTTTAATTCTGCACTATTGCTTTTTAAAAAATTACGACGCGCAGGCACATTGAAAAATAAATTTTTCATGCTAATACTTGTTCCAAGGGCGCAGGAAACAGCATTGGTTTCGGTTAGTTTGCTATTTTCAATTTCCACACTGGTGCCTAATTCATCATCGGAGCGCCTGGTTTTTAAACTTACTTGGGCAACAGCAGCAATCGAAGCCAATGCTTCCCCGCGGAAGCCCATGGTCCTTATTTGAAATAAATCTTCAATCGTACTTATTTTGCTGGTGGCATGTCTTGCAAATGCATTTTGGGCATCTTTAGGGCTCATGCCCTTGCCATTGTCTATGACTTGCACCAAGGCTTTGCCTGAATCGTTCACGAGCAAGCGTATTTCGGTGGCCCCTGCATCTACTGCATTTTCCAACAATTCCTTGACTGCACTGGCAGGTCTTTGAATGACCTCCCCGGCAGCAATTTGGTTGGCTATGTGGTCTGGAAGTAAGTGAATGGTATCGGACACTTTAATCGCTTTTGAACTGTGTAAAAGTAGTAAATTTGCCTCTTAAAATTTCATCTTATGCCAAGAACGGCCGACATTCAAAAATTGC
>Ga0114960_10003596_pt1 | contig 11804 bp, 10 predicted proteins | sample C_130625_MF_Meta_FD_92637 | JGI IMG/M metagenome (GOLD analysis project Ga0114960, IMG submission 92637) | Freshwater microbial communities from Lake Croche, Canada to study carbon cycling - C_130625_MF_MetaG | ecosystem: Environmental > Aquatic > Freshwater > Lake | place: Lake Croche, Canada... | reverse complement strand
GCGATCTATCTAGTTGGTGGCAAAGGTTCGGGTGCAGATTTTCTAATTGACGCAACTGGTAACACCGATGTGGGTGCTCAGATTTTAGATCAACCTTTTACTCCTTTGACTGCCGAGACTATGGCGCAGTTAAATCCAGATCTAATTTTGGTAATGATTGGTGGCCTGGAATCTGTAGGTGGAGTGTCAGGTCTAGTTGAATTACCTGGCATCGCGCAGACTACTGCTGGTAAAAATCGCCAGGTCGTAGCTGTCGATGACTCACTTCTACTAAGTTTTGGGCCACGAACTCCGTCACTGATTAGCAAATTAGCAGCAGCTTTCGGGAGCGCTAAATGATGCGTAATCGCAATATATTTCTGATGATAAACCTCGTTTTTCTGATCGCTTTGGTCGTAGTTGCCTTAAGTGTTGGTGCTACTCAGATAGATGGCTTGCTTTCAGCTCTGCTACACCCGAACGCACATACCAGCGCTACCGAAATACTTTGGCAGATCCGAATTCCGCGAATCGTTACTGCGTTAATTGTTGGTGCAGCACTCGGTGTTGCTGGCGCGCTGGCACAAGGTGCTACTAATAATCCACTTGCCGAGCCAGCCATCTTGGGAACTTCAGCAGGTGCTGCATTAGCCGTTGTAATCGGGGTGTTGGCCAACGTGATTGTTATCGGATCAATCGGTGCCATGTTGGTTGCTGCAGTTGGCGCTTTACTGGCAACACTTCTGACGTTGCGCTTTGCCACCCTTGATCGCAATGTGTCACCACTTAATTTAGTAATTATTGGTCTTTCGTTGTCAGCTACGATCTCGGCAATCGTTGGCCTCTTAACAACGGCTATTTCAAGATCAGATGCCAGATCAATTTCGTTCTGGAGTTTTGGTTCTCTCGCTTTAACAAACTCAAATGACTTACTACCTCTACTTGGTTTCACACTAGTTGGAATCGTGATCGCACACTGGATTGCACCAAACCTAGATTTACTTTCATTAGGCGATACAACAGCAAGACACCTTGGCATTGATCCACGGAAAGTTCGCCGAGTAGCACTAATCGCCCTAGCAATCTTAATCGGGGCGGCCGTAAGTACGGTTGGCACAATTTCCTTCTTAGGTTTAGCGGCTCCGCATATTGCTCGGTTAATCAGTGGCCCAAAACATCGGCCCCTGATTCTGCAGAGCGCATTGCTGGGAGCGACCATCTTGTTGATTGCCGATACTTTGGCCCGCACCATCGCAGCACCTAATGAGCTAAATGTTGGGTTATTTACGGCACTAATCGGTGCTCCGATACTGGCGCTTTTGGTGCGCAGCCGCCAAAGCAGTTGGGGTCAGTCATGATTTTAATTAATTCAATTTCGGTCATTCGCGATCAAAACCCGATAATTAAGGACTTTAGCGCTGAGTTTAAGACTGGCACTATTACCGCAATTATTGGCCCCAATGGTTGTGGCAAAAGTACTTTGCTCGCCGCAATTGCAGGTGATCTGCCTTTAGCTAGTGGTGTAATTAAATTTAATGAGAAAGAGTTACCTGGTTATCAGATTGCCGAATTAGCCAAGTTGCGTAGTGTGGTTATGCAGCAACCAGCTTTTAATTTAGCTTTCACAGTTAAGGAAGTTTTAGCAATGGCGCGCCTTGCTGGTTCAACACTGGAAAGTGAAAATGCCGCAATCGCCAAACTTGCAATTAAGGAATTAGCTGATCGAAAAGTCACCCAACTATCGGGCGGTGAGAGACAGCGCGTTGCTATCGCGTTAGCAGTTGCAGTTGATGCGCCAGTGCTCTTATTAGATGAACCACTTGCTGCCCAAGATGTTGAGAGCACTGATCGAATTATTGAATTACTTAGATCAGAGGCAAAAGCCGGAAAAACAATTATTTTGGTGGCACATGTGCCAGAGTCAGAATTAAGCTGGTGTGATCAGATCATTAAGGATTTCTAAAACCTGCGGCCAAGTTTTCGCAAAACTTGGATGTAGATCTAACTGAGTGACTGCTTGCCAATGTACCCAGCGCACTTCATGGGATTCATCATTTAACTCGTGCGCCACTAATTCTGCTGTCGCATTTGCAAACACGGTGTCATAGCGCCAATTTCCATGTAGATCAGCAAAAGTAGTTAGCGGTTGAATGAAAGCTGGATCAATTCCTGTTTCTTCGACTGCTTCGCGTACTGCAGCCTCAATAATGGTTTCGTGCGAATCGCGAGCACCACCTGGAACCCCCCAGGTATCGCCGTTATGTACCCACGGCGCACGATGTTGCAACAATAAATGTTGGTCGCGAATTAACAACAAGCCAGCTGCGCCGTGCTTTCCCCAATGGCGATTACCGCAGTCACATTCGACCCAACCATCACCATCGCGCATTGCCACAGTTCTAGGCTCTCACATCATCCACACTTTTGCAGGCTGCGCTGAGTTCATTACGACTTCGAACCTAGCCTGCGTAGATGCGAAAATCACTGATCTGCCTATTTTTATTGCTTCTTTTGCCGGTTACCTCACTCGTACCAATTAGCACAGTTAGTGCCGCCGATTGTGTGGATGCTGCTTGCATCGATGTTTACACCCAAGATGGCCAGATAATTATTGAGGGCAAGAAAGGCAGCGGCCCTAAGGCAAAGGCGAAGCCGCGAACTGTAAAACCATCAACACCAAAGCCAACAATTGCCAAACCGATCTTTCCAGAACTTATTCCGCGCCCAATAGCAACGCCGTCACCAAAACCTTCCCCTTCGCCTAGAAGAACTTATAAACCGCGCATTAAGTCAACGGTGAAACCATCACTTAAACCAAAAATCACCACATCGGTTTCCTTGAACGATCGGTTGATTAAATTATTGCCAACTGGGGGAATCGCATATCAACCAGAAGCTGAACCGCTGGTAAATGTGCCCATCTTTTTCTGGAGTGATTTACCAACGCAGTTTGCTACTCGGGTAACAGTGGTGGGCGAAGTAGTAGATGTGTTGTTGCGCCCGGGCTTTGTATGGAGTTTTGGTGACGGAACTTTCTTAAGTACCGCTGATTCAGGCGCTCCGTATCCAAATGGCAAAATCAAACATACTTATAAGAATCCAGGTATTTATCCAATTATTTTGGTGCAGAGCTGGAACGGTAACTGGACTCATAACGGTACTACCCGGGCAATAACTGGCACGATTAAGACCACGGTTTTTGCAGTTGTTACGGTGGTGATCGCGCCAACTCACTTCATGTTTTAGCCATGAGCAGTATCTAACGTTTTAGTAATCCACAGCAGTTTGCTGATTTTATAAATAAGTCGGTGAGTTAATTTAAGTTCAAAGGCATGACAACACTAACTTCTCCGCACGACCTATTAGCTGCAATTCCATTTCTAATTGGCTATCACCCAAGTGATTCGCTGGTTTTAGTTTCAATTAAAGGCGACTTAGTTTCAATGGCTATGCGCGTTGATTATCCGCAAAATGAAAATACCGATGCTTATGATTTATTGGCACATCACTTAAAACTCGACGGGGCTGATGCCGCACTTATGTTGGCTTATGTACCAAGTAATAAACCTGAGCTCTATGAAACTGGCGCCGAAGTTCTGGGCTATATGGCAATATCACTTTTGAAGAACGCAATCGAGATTCGTGAATCAATTGAAGTAATCGGCAACCGTTGGCGTTCAGTAATTTGCGAAGATATTGCATGCTGCCCACCCGAAGGAAATGTATTGCCAGACTTTGATAGTTCCAGAGTGGCAGCCGAGCAAGTGATGTCGGGCCGCACCTTGCCATTCATTGATGTTTCTAAATTAGCTGACTCAATCGCGGCAATACCAAACATCGGAACAGAGTTTACTGCTCAAGTTGAAAGTTATTTTGTACCCGAAGATTCGCCGGATTTAAATGAGAAACAACGCGATGGCGCAACCGCTGTTGTTGACTTAGGCCAACTTTATGAATGTGGTCGCGGAAGCAGTGATCCTGATTTAGTGGCACAAGTAATCGGTCGCTTATCTGATATTCAAGTTCGCGACTATGCACTTGGCATTCATAACGCCGAAACAATTGAGGCATATTGGAAAATGTGGAGAGAGTTATTGCGCATCGCACCAGTTGGTTATGTCGCACCTATAGCTTCGATCTTTGCGGCAGTGGCTTATGAATCTGGCCAAGGCGCTTTGGCACACAAAGCACTTGACCGCGCTTTGATTGATAACCCAGGTTACTCACTTGCCCTATTACTACGTCGCGTTTTCAGCGCAGGTTGGCCAGCCGCAGCCTTCATCCAAATGCGCGAGCAGTTACACCCGAAAGTGAAAAGCGCGATATTTGAGGCTAATTAGCAGCAGGAAAAGGGTTCGCAGCTGCGAGCGTCGCGAGTTACAATTTACCCAGGTCACGAGTTCTAGGTACTAGCCCCGGCTTACTAGACGGCAACCCTCCACCGCGGCGGGGTGCTCCGGGTGACGACCTGGTTCTGATCTCAACTGATTAGAGCAAGTGCGTTAAGGATTAATTATGGCTACTTCAGATCATGCTTCAGCGAATCATCGTCACCTGATTACTGGCGCATGGCTCGAAGGCGATGATCCAGGCGATCGCAAATTTATAAAGATCGGTGATTTAACACTTGAGTCGGGCGAAGTTTTACCTGACATCACTATTGCTTATCAAACTTGGGGTCAATTAAATGAGACCAAAGACAATGTAATTTTAGTAAACCATGCAATGACTGGTTGGTCTGATGTTCCTGGTTGGTGGCCACAAATGGTCGGCCCTGGTTTACCGTTTGATACCAATAAATTTTATGTGGTTTGCCCAAATGTAATTGGTGGCTGCCAAGGAAGCACTGGGCCATCATCAATCGCACCCGATGGAAAACGTTGGGGTTCGCGTTTCCCATTTTTAACAGTGCGCGACATGGTTGCCGCCGAAGTTAAATTCAGTGATGCGATTGGAATTGCGAAATATAAATTAGCCGTTGGTCCATCTCTTGGTGGAATGCGTTCGCTGGAATGGGCAGTGCAATTACCCGAACGTGTTGAGGCAATCTGCACGATTGGATCAAGCGCCGTAGCAACTGGAGATCAAATCGGGACTCACTCAATTCAAATTAGAGCAATCAAGTGCGATCAATATTTCAATGGTGGTGATTACTACGAGCAAGAGCAAGGGCCATACGAAGGCATGGGCATTGCGCGCCGAATTGCTCACCTGACTTACCGGACTGAATCAGAAATGGATGTTCGTTTTGGTCGCCAAATGCAAGGCGATGACACCGGTCGATATGCCGTTGAGTCTTACCTTGATCATCAAGCCCGAAAGCTGGCTCATCGCTTTGACCCAAATACCTACATAATTTTGACTGACGCAATGAGCTCGCACGATATTGGGCGAGAGCGCGGGGGAGTTGATAAGGCTCTTGGGACCATCAAAATCCCAGTCACTGTTGTCTCAATTGATACCGATCGCCTCTTTACCCCGCGTTTGCAGGCCGAAATTGCCGAACTTACGCCTACGGCTCAACCCGTGGTTGAGATTTCATCGCCCTTTGGCCACGACGGCTTCTTGGTCGAAGTCGATGCAGTTGGCGATGTAATTCGAGGGATCTTAAATAAAGCCAACTGAATTAATAAATAAGTTGCGAAAATCGGCGAATTAGGGCTTTTGGATGTGCATTTACCCCTGTGGACAAATTATAATATAGCGATCGCCTTCGCGACCGAAAAGTTAAAAAATCGGGGCGCGAATCAAACAAAGGACTGCTGTGGCTGTATTTAGTGCGCTCAAAAACAAGGTGAAGAAGTTATCTGCACCTGAAACAAAAGCAGCTCCTGCGAAAAAGGCCGTGGCGAAGAAAGCAGCACCTGCCAAGAAAGCGGTAGCGAAGAAAGCAGCACCTGCCAAGAAAGCGGTAGCGAAGAAAGCAGCACCTGCGAAGAAAGCAGTTGTTAAGAAAGCCGCTCCAGTAAAAAAGGCAGCGCCAGTAAAGAAAATTGAACTTAAGAAAGATCTAACCGCCAAAGATGTTTCGCAGATCGTTGAAGCGCGCGATCTAGCGTTACGTTTGAAGGAAGTACAAAACGAACTTGAAGTTCGCGGCGTTACCTCACTAAATCGAATTCCAAAAAAAGCTGATAAAGAATTAGTTGATGAAGCAAAAGTTCTAGGGCCACAAGTTGAATTAGTAACTGAGAAACTTCGCAAAGCTGGTTTGGGTTCGCCATTCCGCATGTTGAAGAAAACTGAACTTGCCCTTATCGCGCCACCTCCGGCACCAGTTGTAAAGGAAGTACCGGTAGCTGCTGAGAAGCCAGTAGCTGGCGGCAAAGTTTCGGTAGTAAAAGTAGATGGCGAAGAAGTTGAACTTGAAGAAGTTGAGTTAGAAGATGTTGAAACGCTAATTGCTGAAGCAACTGAAATCATTGATACGGAAGCTGAAGATAAGACCAATCAGCCTAGAGTGGTTGATTTAACTGATGATTCAGCGGTCGGTAACGAAGAAAATGCATTCACGCTAAAAGCATCTGAGGAAGATGACGCACCGGCACAGACAGTTATGACTGCTGGCGCAACTGCTGACCCAGTTAAGGACTACCTGAAGCAGATTGGCCGCGTTGCGCTGCTAAATGCTGAACTCGAAGTAGAACTAGCAACACGTATCGAAGCTGGTTTGTTTGCTGGCGAAATGCTGCTTCACGAAAAGAAGTTAGATAAAAAGTTAAAGCGTGAGCTCGAATGGATTGTTGAAGATGGTAAGCGCGCGAAGAACCACTTGCTTGAAGCTAACTTGCGTCTGGTGGTTTCGCTGGCAAAGCGTTACACCGGCCGCGGCATGTTATTCCTTGATCTAATTCAAGAGGGTAACTTAGGCTTGATTCGCGCAGTTGAGAAGTTCGACTACACCAAGGGTTATAAGTTCTCGACCTATGCAACTTGGTGGATCCGTCAGGCGATTACTCGTGCGATGGCTGACCAAGCTCGCACAATTCGTATTCCGGTTCACATGGTTGAAGTAATCAATAAGTTGGCTCGTGTTCAGCGCCAGATGTTGCAAGACCTGGGCCGCGAACCTACTCCTGAAGAGCTAGCTAAAGAACTTGATATGACACCTGAAAAGGTGGTCGAAGTTCAGAAGTACGGTCGCGAACCTATTTCACTTCACACACCTCTTGGCGAAGAAGGCGATTCAGAGTTCGGTGATTTGATTGAAGATTCTGAAGCTGTAGTTCCGGCGGACGCAGTCTCATTCACATTGCTACAAGAACAACTGCACTCAGTTCTAGATACTTTGTCAGAACGTGAAGCTGGTGTTGTTGCGATGCGCTTTGGTCTAACTGATGGCCAGCCAAAGACACTTGATGAGATCGGAAAGGTTTACGGGGTAACTCGTGAACGTATTCGACAGATCGAATCAAAGACCATGTCTAAGTTGCGCCACCCATCACGTAGCCAAGTGCTACGCGATTATCTGGATTAAATCGAAGGTTTCTTTTTAGAGTTAAAAGAAATTAGTTAGAAGAGACTTCGACTAGTTTGTCGGTCTCATCTTGAATCTTCGCTGAAACTTGCTTTAGCTTTTCAGCGTATTCCTTGCCGTGGTGACCACAGAACAAGAGTTCGCCACCAGATAACAAAACCGCGCGCACATAAGCCTGGGCGCCACAGCGATCGCAACGATCAACCGCATTAAGAGGGGTTGTTTCGAGGATTAGCTGTTCGGTCATGTTTTCTCCGTTTCGTTAAACGACTAGTCGTTCACAGTTGCTATTACATCTAGGGGAACAGCAAACCACACCTTGGTTATTCCCCGCTTGTTAAAATAAATATTTATTCGTTAAATACCTGTTAATTTTCGGAAGATTGAGCGATAAATTCACTATTTGAGACCCGCTCGGCGCGCTTAACGGGTGAAATCCCAGGTCGCAGATAATCTTCACCCCCGTGGCTACTAATGAAGAAGGCGTGCAAGATTCCTATACCGCCAAAGATCTAGCCGTACTAGAGGGCCTCGACGCCGTTCGTAAGCGCCCAGGTATGTATATCGGTTCAACGGATTCGCGCGGATTGATGCACTGTCTCTGGGAAATTATCGATAACGCAGTTGATGAATCACTTGCTGGTTATTGTAAGAAAATTGATATCAACCTTGAAGCCGATGGTTCAGTTGAAGTTCACGATGACGGTCGCGGTATTCCAGTTGATAAAGAGCCAAAGACTGGCCTAACCGGTGTTGAAGTTGTATTAACAAAATTACATGCCGGCGGAAAATTTGGTGGCGGTTCATATGCAGCCTCCGGTGGCTTGCACGGTGTTGGTGCTTCAGTTGTTAACGCACTTGCCGAACGCCTAGATGCTGAAGTAGATCGCAACGGCAAGATTTATTGGATGTCATTTAAGCGCGGCGTTGCCGGCATATTCGAAGGCGATGGGCCAAAAGCTACATTTACACCGGCCTCAGGTTTGCGCACAATCGGTAAAGTTTCAGCAAAAGTAACTGGTACTCGCATTAAGTGGTGGAGCGATCGCCAGATTTTCCTTAAGGATGCCGAACTAGATATCGAAGAAATTTATGCTCGCGCACGTCAAACTTCTTATTTGGTGCCCGGTTTAACTTTAATTGTTAATGACAATCGCACGAAGACTAAGACCACAGAAACTTTTTATCATAAAGGTGGAATTTCCGAATACTGTGAATTCTTACAACCTGATCAAGCTATCGGCGAAGTAATTCGTTTAACTGGTTCGGGCCACTATCAAGAGACTGTGCCAGTTCTAGATGAGCAAGGGCACATGGTTTCAACCGAAGTTGAGCGCGATATGTTGGTTGACATCGCCCTTAAATGGGGCAACGAGTTTGCCAGTACCAACCGCTCATTTGTAAACATTATTGCCACCCCAAAGGGTGGAACTCACATGACTGGATTCGAGAAGGCGCTCACCAAGACCTTTAACGAGACTCTGCGCAGCACTGGAACGCTTAAGAAGAACGAAGCCGATGTTATTAAAGATGACATCCTCGAAGGTCTGACATCGGTTGTGACAGTTCGTATGTCAGAACCACAGTTTGAAGGACAGACCAAGGAAGTTCTCGGTACTGCAGCTGCCGCTCGCATCGTCGGTGAAGTTGTTGCTGAAGAACTAAAGAAATTCTTTGCAACTACCAAGCGCATCGACAAAGCCAATGGCCGATTAATTCTGGAAAAAGTTGCAGGCGCATCTCGTACTCGTATTTCAGCTCGCGCACACAAAGATCTGCAGCGTCGCAAGAACGCTCTTGAATCTTCTTCTCTTCCAACCAAGCTTTCTGATTGTCGTTCTGAAGATGTAAATCGCACCGAACTATTTATCGTAGAAGGTGACTCCGCACTTGGTACCACCAAGGCCGCGCGAAATTCTGAGTTCCAAGCCATCTTGCCGATTCGCGGAAAGATTCTTAACGTTCAGAAAGCATCACTTTCGCAGATGCTCGATGACAAAGAGTGTGGCTCAATTATTCAGGTTATTGGTGCTGGCTCAGGTCGCTCATTTGAGCTCGATGATGCCCGCTACGGCCGCATTATCTTGATGTCCGATGCTGACGTTGATGGTGCACACATTCGTTGCTTACTTCTAACTCTGCTCTATCGCTACATGCGCCCGCTAATTGATGCTGGTCGCGTATTTGCTGCGATTCCGCCACTGCACCGCATTGAAACAATGGGTGGCGGCGGCAAAAAGGGCGAATACATTTATACCTATTCAGATGATGAAATGAAGAAAGTAACTGCTGACTTAATTAAGTCTGGTAAGAAGTGGAAAGAGCCGATCCAGCGCTATAAAGGCTTAGGCGAAATGGATGCCGATCAGTTGCGCGAAACCACTATGGATCCAGATGCTCGCACATTGCGTCGCATCACTGTGACCGATGGCGCTGCAGCTGAGGCGATGTTTGAACTGCTAATGGGTAGCGATGTTGCGCCACGTAAAGATTTCATTGCTAATGCCGAAATTGATCGCGACAGCATCGACGCTTAATTAGTCGATAGCAACTAGATCGAAATAATCATCTTTCCAAAGATCTTCATCGCCATCAGGTAACAAAATAACTCGTTCAGGTTTGAGTGCTTGCACTGCGCCTTCATCGTGGCTAACCATGATTACCGCGCCTTGATACTCACCGAGTGCAGCCAAGATTTCGGCGCGAGATGCTGGGTCAAGGTTGTTAGTTGGCTCATCAAGTAACAAAACATTTGCAGCTGATACAACAAGAACTGCGAGAGCTAAACGAGTTCTTTCGCCACCAGATAAAACCTTAACTGGCTTATGAACATCATCGCCGACGAATAAGAATGAACCAAGTACGTTACGTGCTTCGGGTTCACGAATATCAGGAGTAGCAGCCATCATGTTTTCTAGAATGGTGCGTTCGAAGTCAAGTGATTCATGCTCCTGCGCGTAGTAGCCGATTTTTAAACCATGTCCGGCTTCAACAGTGCCAGTATCTGATTCAAGTTCACCGGCCAGAATTCTAAGTAGCGTTGTTTTACCGGCGCCGTTTAGGCCCAGGATAACTACGCGAGAGCCCTTATCAATTACGCAGCTAACATCGGTAAAGATTTCGAGTGAACCATATGACTTAGAAAGTTCTTCACCCGATAGGGGAGTCTTGCCACATGGGGCAGGGGTAGGAAAACGTAACTTTGCGACCTTGTCGGCAACGCGCACATCTTCTAGACCAGAACGTAACTTCTCGGCGCGACGTAACATGCCTTGGGCAGCAGTTGCTTTAGAAGCTTTAGCGCGCATTTTCTCGCCCTGCTTCTGCAGAATTTCGGCTCGCTTTTCGGCGTTAGCGCGTTCTTTCTTACGGCGATGTTCATCTTGTTCGCGCTGCAGTAGATACGCTTTCCAGCCCAAGTTATAAACATCGATGACATTGCGATTTGCATCAAGGTAGAAAACTTTATTAACCACAGTTTCGATCAAGTTAACATCGTGCGAGATGATTACTAGACCACCTGAATACTTAGCCAGATAATCACGTAACCAGTTGATCGAATCTGCATCTAAGTGGTTAGTTGGCTCATCAAGTAAAAGAGTTTCGGCGCCGCTGAAAAGAATGCGCGCAAGTTCAATGCGACGGCGTTGACCACCAGATAACGTGGCAAGTTCGTGATCGAAAACTGATTGGGTAACGCCAAGAGAAGTAGCGATTGCTTCGGCTTCAGCAGTTGCGGCATATCCACCAGCTGAACTGAATTCTTGTTCAACGCGGGTATAGCGATCCATGGCTTTTTCAAGGGCCTCGCCTTGCGAAGTTGCCATCTCTTCTTCAACAACGCGCATGCGGTGAGAAATTTGATCAAGGTTGCGAGCCGATAAAATACGCTCGATTACGCTGCCAGTTTCTTCACCAACTCGGGGATCCTGTGGCAGATATCCGATTTTGCCGGTGCGATTTACAGCGCCGCCGGCTGGCATATTTTCACCAGCTAGAACTTTGGCCAGCGTTGATTTTCCAGCACCATTACGACCAACAAAACCGATGCGATCGCCATTGTTAATGCGCACGGTTACGCCCTTAACCAGCAGGCGTGCGCCCGCGCGTAGTTCAAGGGCTTGAGTTGAAATCACGTCGCAGTCTAACTGAAGTTTAGGCAGCTGAAATACGAGATTTACGAGGGGTAGCAAATGCTTTGCCGACCTCGGTTAACTCGAGTGAAACCTGAGCTTTAATGGTCTCTTCAGACTTTAATAACGCTGTTAATTCAGCAATTGTCTTCTTGAGTTCCTTGCTTTCAGTTTCTAATTCAATTTTGCTCATCTTAGTTAGACGACGAAGTGGC
>Ga0114960_10003595_pt1 | contig 11807 bp, 12 predicted proteins | sample C_130625_MF_Meta_FD_92637 | JGI IMG/M metagenome (GOLD analysis project Ga0114960, IMG submission 92637) | Freshwater microbial communities from Lake Croche, Canada to study carbon cycling - C_130625_MF_MetaG | ecosystem: Environmental > Aquatic > Freshwater > Lake | place: Lake Croche, Canada... | reverse complement strand
CAACAATTGCATGATGAGCATGTGCTCTCATGGCAATATCTTTGGCATCACCTAACGGTGTGCCTTTACCAGCATTACCGCCAGGAATTGCTTTTGTATTTCCAGCCATTACCACTTCACCTTGTCTGCCCAGTAAGCAGCACTCATCTTACCTTTGGCAATGTTCTTAGCATGACGGGCTTTAAAGGAAGCCTGACGTGCTGTTGGTTTATGGTCACCGACCACGCCCTGTTGTCCAAAGCGAATTGTCTTTACCTTGTCGCCTTCCTTAGCTACAACCACATGTGATTTAGTAGGATGGCTAGGTGTGCGCTTAGGCTTATTAAAGCCTGATACTCCAGCTCTGGTTAGACGTGAATCGGTTGCCATAATTATTTTCCTTTTGCTTTGCCTTTAGCTATTAGTTGGTACCTGAACTGTCGTAGGGTCCATTTTTGATGCGACTCTTTTGAAGAGCATCTTGGGCTTTACTTGCCATCTTGTCCCTAGTTGCAGGGCTTATGATCTTAGGAAGTGGCTTGTGACCTACAGTTTTGTTGAAGTTAACCGGACCTTGAGATTTAACTGCACCCTTAGTCTGTCCACCAACGGTTCCGTGTTGGACCGTGTTGATGTGTCGATTATCAACCGCAGTGTTTCTTACACCGGGATTAGGAACCCCAGGTGTTGGGATTCTGTTTGGCATTACTTAGCCCGTCCACCTTCAGGTTGGACGTAGATACCTTCAACAACTTGTGAAGGACCCATGCCTGTCTTGCCTACGCGTGGCTGTGCTACGTTGGCAGCAGCAGGTGCTACGCCTCCGTGGAAGTCAGCCTTGTTTACTGACGATACGTCTGTAGCTGAGCTACGAGACTTTGGTGACATCATGTCTGACATTATTCTTTTCCTTTTCCATATGGGGGTGGTACGTCGAAGCCTTTGATGATTGACGCATCTTGACCTGACGCAACTCTGACTGGTGCTTTGATTGTGACGGCTGTATCAGCGCATCCGCATTGTGTGCACATAGTTACTTACCTTTCTTCATAATTCTTTTTGCTAATGCCTTGTCCATTTTCATATCAGCTTTAGGAGATGGCTTCTTTGCATCCATCTTTGTATCAGCTTTTTTGAAGGCAGCCTTTTGTGCAGGCTTCATGCCCTTCATGACCTTGGCGTCTTGTTTCTTGTCGTTGTGCATTGCCATTAGACTGCTCCTACTTCTTTCATGACCTCTACGGTCTTTTCGTTTATGAAATTGGCTTTCGGCATCTTGCTGCCGTTGTAAGGTTTGTTAAGAACCTCTGAGGCTTCAAGCGCTTTCTGTACAGCAGCACGTGATGTTCCTTCAGGTTGAACCCCTTGGGCACGGGCATCTTTGTAGTAAGCCAATTCTTTGTCCCACTTTTTCTGGGTGGTACCAGAGGCAACAATGCTGCCCTTAGCATCTCCTGCGTTGAGTTGTATGCCTTTGGCTTTACACCCAAAGCAGTCCGGTCCACACTTGGTGTGGTCAACGAAGATGTCATCTTGATATTCAAAAAGTTCTACTGATGTAACATCACACTTGGTACATCCATAAAGGGCTGGACGTTCCTTGACGTCTCCGTCTACCAACTCGTAAGCCCATTCAATTATCTTGGGTACGTGAGTATGATTACTCTGAGAAGATGTTTGCTGAGTATCCTGCATTGATTAGTGCCGTCCTTTGTGCGTCGTTTATATAGTGCTTATAGCCACCACGAAATAGGTAACCATAATCTGCTTCTGCAGTCTGGTCTTCCGTTGGGTAGCGAATCTCTTGCCAGACTCCCTTAACACGCAGGACTGTTACACCACGGGTCAAGCGAAAGCGGACAAACAAACGTCCACCACCGGCAGGACCTTCCGACACAGTCGGAGGTAAAAAGTAATAAGCCATTGTGCTCCCTTAATAGTGGACTTACCATAAGGCTGGATTGCTCCAGCCCTACAGTCAATTAACTATTAGTAGTCGATTGAAGAAGAAGTCTCTACGCGGTAGAGTGCTTCATCACGGTAGATGGAGAAGCCAAGTACGCCGTACCAGCCGAGTGGGCGGTGACGCATCAACTTATCAACAACTGGTCCGATAACAACATGTGGTTCTTCAGCCACTGCTTCAGCAAGAGCTTGTTGTCCTGCGAAGTAGGTGTTGAAAACGTTTGTCTCATGTGTAAAGGTAACTGATGCACCAGAGGTGACACCAGCAGAAAGTACTGGTGCGTCAAGTGTTACAGATCCTGTACCGATAGATACAACGTTTGCACCTGTTGTAAGTCCTGTTGCAGCAGCAACGTCAGATACCAAGATACCTGAAGTAGATGTAACAGCAAGGACGTATGCACCAGAAGCAGCAGAAGCTGTTGTGGTTGTGGTTGATGTTGTCTTAGCAGCACCCTTGAAATCATTGTACATACGTGGTGATTCTACGTAGAATGCACCTTCGTAAGTTCCAATTTCGCCTGCCCAGATTTCATCATTTGATTGGTACTCATGTGGCTGACGCCATGAACCTACGCCTGTTTCGGCGCGAAGGTCGTGAGCAACTTCTGGGTGGATACCTGCCCAGTACAAGGAACCCTTACGTGGGATAGCCTTGTTGGTACGTAGCTTAGCAACTGCCTTACGAGCAACTGCTGAAGTGAAAGTATCTGAAGATGTTAGTGTTGCAGTTGAAGTACGTGCGCCACCGTATAGTGCGTTAGTACCTGTGCGAAGCACGTTCTGCGCGACTGTATCGATAGAGTCTGCAAGGTTGTACGCAATGATGTTAGCAACGGCTGGGTCTACGTCAGCAAGGCTGAAGAGTTCCAAAGCACGTGTAACTAGTACTGCGTTACCATACTCAGCAAGAGTAATGGTTGTGTATGTTGGGGTAGCCAGTGCTACTGCATCTGGGTCAACTGCTTCAGTCAGAGTTGCGGTCTGTTGAGTCAGGTCGACATAGCGTTGCAATACAACTGAGGAACCCGGAATGCTCTGACGAGCAGGGGTCTTATCTGCGACTTGGCGGATAAGTGGCTGTACACGAAGCGCGAATTCGATAAGACGGTCATAAGCCTTTTGGACTAGACCAGCGCTTCCTACTGTACCTCCGAGTGTTGAGGACCCGGTGGAGGTATATGCGTTTGCCATTTGTTGCACCTCCTTATGAGGATGTTAGATTCGGTTGATTAAAAATTCCCAGATTGAATCATGGCGATAATCTCTTCTGCACTAGTGGCATCATTGATTCGCTGGAATCCATCCTGAGCTCTGTCGGGTGTTAGTGCACCCTGAGTAACAATGTCCTGTTGGCGTAGTGCCGCTAGGTCAGCTTGTTGTTGAGGGTCTGCCTGAGACTTAGTTTCTAATCCAAACAAATCAGCGTTATCATCGAGCCAGTGCGAGACTGACTCCTCGTTAACATCTGTTAAGTCATTAAGTATTAGACGTGCTGCCTTAGGGTTGACACCCTTTTGATTTAGGACTTCTTTGACAACTCGCTCACGCTGCACCTTGGATAAACCCTCAAGTTGCTCAGTGAGTTCTTTGATACGCTTTTCATCAGCGCGTTTTGCTTTACGTAACTTCTTTAGCAGGTCGCTTCCGTCGTTACTATATTGCGGCGCTTCGTCTTCCATATCGAAGTCGTCGTCATCTTCCCAATCGTTTGTTGCCATAGCAACCGTTCTCCCATTCTGTTAGTTGTATCGCAGACCTCATCAAAGTTTGGGGAAACTATGATGGCTTCTACTACCAGTCTTAATACGCTGCGTGGTGCTGGTCTATCCACGACAGGAATCTATTTAGAACTTACCTTGAATTGACTTTCCAAGGGAACCGCTATACCCGGCACCAACGTTGGCTCCTATAACGCCAGAGCGTCCAGCGAAAGAACCTTCTTCTAGTTGCTTAAGAGCAAGACGTTTACGTTGTGCTTCTGCTGATGTACCTGTTCCAAAGACTTCAGACTCGGCGGTTGCTTGGTCATATTTCTGACCGTATATCTGACCCAACTTGTTAGCGGTTGGCAGTATGTCTCCTACTTTACCGTAGCCAGCAATGGCTTGTTGTTGGGTAACTCCAAACTTAGCCAACGCTTCTGCGTTAGCAACATTAGTAGTCAACCCTTGGTCAACAGCGGCAGCACCAATCTGTGCTGCATTTGTTTTCTGTTGAAGAGCAGCAAAGTTATTGGTTGGGTCTAGGTAGTACTTGACTAAATCGTTTGAGTTAACGTTATAGAAAGATTGTAGTTGAGCCTTGATTTGTGGGTCAGCGTTTTGTACTGTATCTACTACAGTCTTAACTCTATCTGCAAACTCAGTAGCCGATATGTCTCCACCTATAGCGGCAGCCATACCTGCTTGTCTTGTCTTAGCATCTGTACCGTAGTAGTTTTTTAACCCATACGCGGTGAGGGTATTCTGATAACTATCTTCCATAGATAGATACTGTGCTTCAGTCAAAGCATTCATGCCTGCCTTAACGCGGGCTACGTTACCAGCAAATCTTGTTTGATATTCAGGGGTTTGCTTTAGAAGCAAGGTGGCTTCATTGGGACCAATGTTTTGCTTCATGTAATCTGCAATTTTGGTAGCCAAACTGCCTAAACCATATTGGTTAAAAACATCTTCAATAAGTTTAAAAGCATCTTGCTTAACTGCTGCATCTTGTTGTGCTTGCAGTTTAGCCAAAGCATCAGTAGTAGCACTAGTATTAGTATCGGTAGTACTACCGTTTTGTTGTATTGGGTTTTGATTAGACTGAAACTTCCAACCACCAGTATCTGTTCCGCCTACCCATACAGGAGTTGTGCCTGCTGGAGCATCAGGAACTACTGACTTATTAGTTAAAGGATCTGCTGCGCGAACTGCTTTGGTTTCAGTTTTAGCGGCTATTTTTTCAGTTGCTGCTACTGCTGCTTGTGCTGCTGCAATAGACGCGGGTGTAACTGCTGTTGGCTTTGCAACTGGAACTGCTTTAAGTCCAGATAGAACATCATATCCTGTAGTTGCCATTAGCCCATGAATCCAAACTGCTTAAGAATTGTATTAGCGTAGTTAGACGCTTCTTCTTTTGCGTTCTGTGTAGTAGCCCAACGTGAGTCGTTGCGTAGCATTATATTAAAATCATTTAAACTCATAACACCATCCTGAGATTTGCCATTAGCATCTTTGTTTTGCAAAGCCTTTACAACAAAAGGGTCATCGGCTTTAACTGATGTCCAAGGAACCTCTAATGTCTTCTGCATTTGTTGAGCATAAAGGTTTCCAATTGAACTAATCTTTACGCCTTGGTTAATCATGTTGGCTAGGTTTGGATAAAGACCTATTGCCATGCTCTTGATGTTTTGTTTTTCCATATCAAGGGTTTTAATTCCTACAACTCCACCGGCACTCATCTTGCCATAGATATCATTCTTAGCTATATCTGCTGTGTAGTTAGTTAATCCATAGTCAGCAGCAGTGGCTAGCAAGTCGGAGATACCTTGAGCAATAGAACCATTGGTTTTCATTAACTCATCTGTAGACATCTTCTGTACAACAGGAGCAACTACTGAATTTAATATACGATCATGGTCTGCTTGGGTTAAGCCACCAGCCCCAATAGTTTGATCTTTGGCTGTGGTTGCCTGTGAATCTGGACCAGTGATAGTAGTGCTAGATGCTTTACGGGTAATAGTGGCTTTGTTTTCTTCAGTATTAAGTTGGTCTAAGTATGCTTTCTTTTCAGCAGCAGTAGCCTTGCGACCTATCTGGTCAAACATAAAGTTATCTAGTTCGTAATAAGCCTGAGCTGGACTAGTTAAAGCAGAGGTGGTGGTAGTAGTAGTTACGCTACCGCGTTTACCAATAGCAGCAGCAGACCCAGCAGAACTATTTACCCATGTTCCGAAGGGTTGGAAAGCATTAGCTTCTCCATCAGCAATCTTAGTTAATTGGTCAGCATTGAAGTCAATGATGTACCTTCTAAGACCTTCATTAAATGCAGCAGCGTTATTAGAAGTAAACCCTTTTTGACTTAAATATGTAGCATCATACATTTTCTTAGCAACAGCACTGGTAATACCAGACTTCTTTATGTCTGCTCTAAATGCGTTGATTGCTTCTTGTGCGCTTAATGTACCCCGCCAGTTACCTTGTGGGTCTACATAAATATAGGCTGGTTTACCTGGACCTGATGGATGAAGGGCTGTTGTTACGACAACAGTCTTCTGAGTTAATGGGTCAATGTCTACTCGGTACTCAGCTGTGGGACCAGTAAGTTTACTTAAGTCTTTATCTGCTGCCATTGGTTACTGACCCTTCTCTAATACTAAGTTTTTCTCAGGAGCATATGAGTTCATAATTGCTTTAAATACATAGGCGTAAGCCTCGTTAACAGCAGGACTTAGTAGTGCTAACTTTTTAATATTAGCTTCTACTATCTGCCTTCTTTCAGATTTAAGAACCGCAGCATCGCCGGAATCTTTGACGTATGGGTCCTGAGCATAGGTAGTCAGGCTATCCATTTCTTGAATAGCAGCCTTCATAAACTTCTTATCTGTCTTGTTTATAGGTGCGTCTGGCTCTTGTAATACCTGACGGATACCCTCAAGAGTAATCTCATCTTGGCTCTTACCCCCGCCTGTTTGTGGCTGTATAGCCTTGGCTAGGTACGGATTAGAAGCCAACATATCTTGACGGTCTTGAGTTGCTTGTTTAATGATGTCTTGTCTTAGGCTTAGGTCTGAAGTCTTAGCCAAGTCTTCTTTTTCCTTAGCGCCAATACCAAAGTAAGTAGATGTTTGCTCTGAAGTCATAGCCCTTATTAGGTAATCACCCATGCTCTTTGAAGATATTAAGTTCTGACCCTGCATCCAAGTGTAAACATTGGTGTTAAATTGACCTATCTGTGGGGCAAATACCCATGCTGCATCACCATGTTTGTCTATAAAAGACTGGTGTTTTGTAGCCCAATCTTTAACTTCTTGGGTCATGTTTACCAGAACTTTATAGTTCTTATCGCTACGAGATACAGTATCTACTAACAAGCCTGGGTTCTTGCCACAGAATATAGCGGTTGCTAAAGCATATGGGTCTTGTACATCAGTACCATAGGTATCTTTAACTGATTGAAGTATCTTATAGAACTCACCGCGTAGGCTGATAGCCCCTATATTCTTGTAGTAATCAGGTAGTCCTTTTGATTCCTGTAGTGAAGGATTGATTGGACCAAGACCAAGTATTGCGCGGACAACTAAAACGTTATGTGTTCCTATACGAATAGCTTTTTGATAATTATACTTTTCTTCATCCGTTGGGTTAGGCGGTAACTTCTGTCCAAAGGCTTGCATATAAGCTATAGCAGAAATACCAGCACTAACATATTCTCGGTTAGCATCATAAGGACTTAAGGCTTTATAGATGTTGTCAAAGAACATAGGCACTAGTGCTTTACGAATACTTACGTTACTACCTATAGGACCAAGGGCTACATTGTTAAGGGCTTCACCTGCTTTGGTTGCTCCTGGTTGTAATCTTTCAGGAAGAGAACCAAGTATTGCTTTAAAACCAGTAACAATAACACCAGCAAGTGGTCCACCTAGCATTGGCTGACCAGCATCATTAGCAAAAGATGGGTTGGAAAGTTCTAACTTCATCTTGATGTCATCAAACTGTGGTACTTTAAAAGTGTTACCTTGTGGGTTATCGTAGAGTTGACCAACAACAGCCGCTACGGCTGTATTAAGAACAACATCACCTGGAAAAACAAAGTAATCTTTACCTTGTTGGTCTTGATAGATAGACCCAGAAGCATCAATTGCGTGATGTGCTAGCTTGATACGGTACAAAGAAGTCAAAGGACGTTCTTTAATTGTACGATAAATACGGCGTTGAAAGTCTTCGTTAGCACGGAAGAAGCGACCAAGCATACGGATAGATACTGAGAAGTTACTTCGAACTGCTGGGTTATCTGCATACTTTAATAGACTTGATGCAGCATTTTCCATAGCATGTCCGGTTGCCCAGCGTGCTGCGTTTTCTCTTGCCTGTGCTTCTACTTGAGCCTTAGGCATGAAAGGGTCAGCCTCAGATATCAAAGCTACCTGTTGCTTACGAACCGCATTCTCAAGACCTTTGTACTCTCTGCGTAATCTTGTGTAAACAATTTCTAAAGCAGGCTGACGGAAGATAGAGTTAACTTGCTTATCCATTGCTTCAAGAGTAAAGTTTTTAAAGCGGCTCCATCCACCTTCTTGTTCTTCTCCTTCAAAACCAGGGAAGTTAAGGCGAGTGTTTATCTCACCAGTAGGCTGATGGTCAATTGTTGCTTTTTCAAAGTCAGCAAAATCAATACGACCAATGGCTTTCTCCCATTTGTTCTTAATGGTAAAGCCCTTACGAGCTTCTTCTTCATTAAGGTCAAACCTATGCTCGTTAATAAGGTTCATTAACTTCTGATTGTAAGCATCCTTACCGCCATGGAATACTAGGCGTAGGTCTGCAAGCATGGTCTCAATATGGATTCTTGCAATCTCAACATCACTTAATCCTGCTTGGCGATGGTAAGATGTGTATCCAAATTCATTTACAAACTTATGTAGACGTTCTTCGTTCTTAACCTCAAAGTCAATAGAGTCTTTATATTCAACTCCTACATCTTTAAGGAGCATCTTTGTAGCGCGTTCCATGTCATCCGGGTAACCGCTACGAATACCCTTGTTAGCAAAGAATGCTTCTACTGGACTGAAACGTTTGCCGGCAATATCTACTGTGTTATGGGCAAAACGTAGTAAGAAGTTATCAAAGTGAGCAAGAGTTAGCCACCTATTGTTTACTTTCTTTAAGTCAGCAACAGAACGTTTATCAAAATTTCTGGTTATATCTATACCAAGGTCTTCAGACGCTTTATCTATTGCGCTTAAACTAAACATTGGATTCTTAAACTCATCTGCTGCAAACTTGCCAGACATGCTGGTACGTGCAGTCAAAGCACTAACTTGCCCATCCATAAAGTGTGGGCTGTACATCATTGCTTCAATAATATGTTGCTTGTCTGCTGTTTTAGCTCCGCGGAATATGCTATCCCAAGCACGTTGAGCAGTTGCTGCTCGGATTTGTAGATGAGATAGTTCTTCTATTGAAACATCCCTGCCTAATTTACTAGATAGTTCAGCAGCAAGGTCATCTATAATCTTTTGGCGGTCAGCAACAGTAAGATATTTACTTGGGTCTCCCTTGCCAAATGCTTTATGAAACATCCGACGGGTTATTCCAGTAGATTCTGGAGAACCTGCAAACATACTGAGGACTCTGCCCTCTTTGCGTCCACCACCCATAAGAAATCTTGATACATCTTCAACAGGTGCTGTTAATAAAAATTGAAATATTTCATCTGAAGAACCGCGAATACCAAGGCGTGGGAATAATGTACCCCAAGCCCAGAAATCTGTATATTCTTTTACAAGTTTAGATTTATGTACGCCATCTAAAATATCTGGAATAGTAGTATGGGTAATTTTACCTTCTTTTATTCCTTTAACTGCTTGCTTATAGCCAGCAATTGCTTTCATGTGGTCAAGCGCTATTTCGTCCAAAGAACCAATAGCATCTGTTAATTGAAACGGATGAATAGCACCACGGTTTGGTACAACAGCAACATCATTATTCCATTGAACGCTGTGTTTGCTCATAACTCCAGCAAGTTCATTGCTGACTTCTGTAACAGGAGTAGTACCAAAACCACCACGGTCATTGAAAGTTCTATCAAGTACCTTAGTAATAAAGTTTTTTCCTTGCTGAATTCCTTCTAATCCGGCTTGTTGCATCCGTGCTGCATACATATTTCGAACAAAAGCAATTTGCTCATCTTTAGATGCTTCACGATATAACTGACCTAAAACTTCTGCCATGTCTCTTGGAACAATCATACGCAAACGACCAACCAAAGTTGGCAAAGTTTTGTAAGCGTCTTCTCCGTATAGGATTACACCGCGTCCTGCGTTACGAGCGGCAAGGTTACCAATTCTAAACCCTAATCTTTGAAGACGACTAATGTCTTTGTCGTATTTAGTTAAGTCAGCAATAGCTGGGTTAACACCTTGGTCAGCAATCTTACCAACTTGAGCAAGAATTTCAAACGCTTGTTTACCTTGAGCTTGCAATTCTTGTACAGTTTGACGAACGCTGCTTTTTCCTACTATAGGATTAAACATAGCATCAGCAACAGCGGCTATACCGCCACTTAAATGACGTTGATTACGTGCGGTTGCTACACCATTGCGATAGAAAGTAGTACCGTCTACGCGACCAGACCCTAAAAGGCTGGTGTTTTTAGCATTTTCAAAAAACTTCTGTGCGCTGGCAGCATCATAAACCTGATGTTCTTTGCTTGCCATAGTTTCAATGGTAGGAATATGGTAATAACCAGGGGCAACTTCTTTAATTTTATTAAGAGCAACAGAGCGTTCGGCTGCTGTCTTGGCTTCAGCATATTGCTTGATAGCAGGACCGGCAGAATTGTTCCATAATTGTTGTACTGTTGGTTCTTTAAATACATCAGCAACACCTTTTTCAAGGTTGTTGTTAGCAATAGAAGCCTTTAGGCTTTCATTTAACTTTGCACCTAGCATAGGTTCTTTAGAACCACCCATGGTTAGGTAAGTTAGTGGATCAATTAAAACTTGATAAAGTCCATCAATAGCACCAGATGCTTTGTTTTTAAAATTTTTGTTAACTTCATAAACTTGCTTTTTGTAAGCAGCGTCTGTCTGACCAACCATTTGATAAACCTTAGGAGGTTGACCCATGATTGCTCTAGTTAGTTTAGCAACAATACTTCCATTACCTTGCTGGGTTGCTTCATTGTAATCGTATGCTTGACGAACAGCAGAACGACCAGGAGCAAATCGAGCCATCTTAACAGCGTCAATAATTGGAGTAAAATACTTAGGGTCATCCAAAGATGAAGCAATAGCGTTAAACAAATCAGGACTAGGTTGTCCGTTGTTGTAACTTGAAAGTATTTCACCAAATGAATTACCGGCAACAATACCTTTGGCTACTGCAATATTGGCTTCGCCGTATTGGTCGGTAAGTTTTTGTAAGTCATTAGGGTTGTATAAATCTTTACCGTTGTGAGCAACGCTCCAAGTTTTACCAGAAAACAAAGGCTGCTTGGCTGTGGTTGTTTCAAAAGTAGCACGACCAGGGGCATTAATTAATTTGCTGTATTCACCAGCAAGGGCATAACCGCCAACACCAACAGGGCTAAGCACGCCTTTCCAAGCAGCTTTACCAAGGTTAGCAATATCTGTCCAAAGACCAGGTTTTGGTTGCATATACTTTTCGTTAGGAAAAACAGTTTTAAGTTCTAGTTTAGCCTGAGGGGCTAACTTGCCATACTCTATACGAGCGTGGTCGGTATCTAACTTGCGTAAGTCCATACCTTTTTTGTACGCAAAAGAAACTTGTTCAACTATGTTTTGTTCTTGCTGGGTTGCTCCAGCATTCTTCAAAGCATTGTAAATGTCTGGCGATATTTCGGCTACTACCGGTTTGATTGGAGGTAACTCAGCCATTAGTTACCGCTATCTGCGAGCCTACGATACAAAAGTTCTGCCATTCCAGAGTCATCAAATTGTGCTAGCCGACGCATAGTCATGCTAGGAGTGCTCTGAATATTAGGCAGAGATGGCATTGCTTCAGAGCCAGGACCAGGACCTATGTTAACGCCTGTAGTAATTGGTTCATTAGGACGCATAGTTGGTGCACTTAATGGAACTAATTCAGGAGCAGGAACAGAAGTAACAGGATTACCTGCTAATGGAGCAGATT
>Ga0114960_10003591_pt1 | contig 11812 bp, 11 predicted proteins | sample C_130625_MF_Meta_FD_92637 | JGI IMG/M metagenome (GOLD analysis project Ga0114960, IMG submission 92637) | Freshwater microbial communities from Lake Croche, Canada to study carbon cycling - C_130625_MF_MetaG | ecosystem: Environmental > Aquatic > Freshwater > Lake | place: Lake Croche, Canada... | reverse complement strand
TCCAACTTTTAAAATTAATAAAAAAAATTTATAGACTTTCAGAAAAACGTTCCAAACGTTCCAATGTTCAAATAATATTTTATTTATGTCAATAAATAAAATAAAATGATAAATAGTTATTTAACCTAACAATAGACCAGGAGGAGCATTATTAGACCAGTACACCTGAATAACAAGGGCAACACCTGCAACGTTTGCAGAAGTTGTTGCGGTAAGAGTAGAAACTCCCGCAGCCCCTGTAAGAGCAAGACAAAGTGTACCAGGATTTGCTCCAGAAGTAATAGTATAACCGAGAATATTAGAAACACCAGCAAACAATTGATTTGTTGCGGTAGAAGTAAGACTACCAGAGGCAGCAGCGACAGCGATTGTAATTGTACCTTGATACGTAATAGTTGGTTTAGAGATCTCGACGTTTGACATTTATTATAGAGTAATATTTTATTTTTTCTATCTTTTTTATTTTTTATTTCATCATCATCATTCGTTCAGCCAATTTTCCTTTTTTTCCTCCTGATGCTCCATAGCCGAGAGCAGAAATAACTTTTGATGCCGTATCTCCTAAAGGTCCAGTACTCGATAAATATTGTTTAGCCATCGGAGCGAGAACAGGAAGAACACGACCAATTACGGATTTAAGAGTATCAAACCATCCACCGCCCACGAGTCGTTCGGCATCGCTTCTGTAGTAAGGTTGTTGGGAACTCGTTTCTAAAACATCGCTCTTTGTCAATAGACCAGTAAAAACCGAACTTGCACCTCTTTCACAAACGAAACAGCCACTGTTCATAGTAATAATAACGAGTTCTTGAGAAGCGATTGCAGAAGCAGATTGATTTACACAGTTAAGATTTACTTGAAGTGAAAATGACCCCAGCGAACCAGGTGCATAAAAATCTTCTTGTAGAGGGATGTCTTTTCCAAATTCTAATACGATCATAGCACCACTGGTAGGTACTTTTCGACCAGCACCAGTGGCTGGGTTGTTTAAATTAGCGTATCCTGAAAATTCATACCACGATCCATTATAGCCATTTTCTACGCTGTATCTGAAAAGATCATACTGGCTTGCGGAACTTAAAATACCCGATACGTTGTTAAAATTAATAGAAAGAGGATTTGCACCAGAAAGAGCGAGAAAACAATCAGAATCAGCAGAAGTTTGAGTACTCATTGTTTTACGTACAAACATAATAAGTTTATCCGGGACTTGATTGAGTTGCAAAGTAGAGGACTTATATGAAAAAGATGCTCCCGAAGCAAGGGAAGAACCAAAATTAGTAATATATCTCGGAAATTCTTGAAAACCGCAAACATTGCGGCTTGGAAGCATCAAACTCGGATGCCCCGTGATGAAATTAAACAAAAGTTGAGAATTTGAATATGAAACGACTGAAGCAGTTTTAACAAATGAAGAAGCAGTACGCCAAACTCGAGAAGCATCACCCATTGACATTGTAAAGGTCATATTTTGAATACCATAAAAGGCTTGGTTATTGCTTGATGGATTACAGAAAATAAATGGAGAAATGAGGAGCGGTTCACTTACAGTGAATTTCACATAAATAGTCTGGGCAGCCCCTGTAGAAACAGGTGGGAGAGTACCAGTACCATCCGCACTCATATTTACATAATCGAGAACCCACGAACCACGGTTATTCAAATCATTATCTGCCGTATTAGCCCACGCACCGAGAGAATTATTAGAAGCACCTACAGCATCACCATAAGAGTTATACGTGTCGAATTGAACAGGAGTATAACCATTATAACGTTGTAATTGTCGTTTATCATTAAAACGAAGAATTGAAGGCAATATATCCCTTAAATTGATGGAAACCGAATTGTTGTTTATCACACAACTCATCACATTTACGAGTTGATGAAGGGGGAAGGCACTCAAAGCATCAGTTAAGCCGTAGTTAATAAGAAATTGACCTGCGGGAGCAGTACCAGTAATGGATAGAACAACAGAGGATGTCCAGAGAACACGACGGTCAATAAGAGTTTGCTCACTTGGCACTTGAATGTTATAAACGTGAGATGAAGTAGAGGCACTTATTGCTTGAAAAGCAGAAGGGTTCATTGACTGACCACCTTTTTGAACTGCGTAGGTAATCTCTGACGAGCAATTTAATCGATCATCGAGTACTAAAACCTTTTTTATATCAGCACTCATATTTCTTTATTATACTATAAGATTATTTTTTTTATTTTTTTATCTATTTTAAAAAAGGATAGATAAAAAAATAATATGTCGGTGTGTTATAAAATGGAGGGTTGGAGGGTTTGGAACGTTTTTTTCAAAGTCTGTAAAATTTCTTTCCACTTTTTATTTCTTGGAATAAATTTTCTGAAAATCAAAATACCCTCCAAACGTTCCAATGCTCCATTTTCATTCTTAAACAATTTTTTTCAAAAGAGTAGTTGGAATATGATAATAGGGTTTCTGTAAATCATTGACTCCAATACGAAAACGACGAAAAGAAGCAATTTCAATGTCTTTCCAGACTTCTTCATCGTATTCAATATAAAAAAGACCATTCGTAAAATTAAACAGAAATATTTGTTTTTTAGTTTTAATCACCTTGTCCACAGGAAGTAGAGTGGTAGGATATTGTTCCATTTTACAGGTTCTACTTTTCAATTCATAAACACATTTATTCCCTTCAAAGTCGTATTTATGAAACTTATCATCAGTTGGTTTAATATTATCCTTGAAGAAATCATTTAGTCGTGGTAGTAATAGAATTTCTTGTTCTCGTCCAAAATCATAGTCTCTTTTGAATGCACACATCTATTTTATCTATACAAAGATAAAATAAAAAAAACATCTTATTTTACCGGAAATATACACAGAGTAAAAAAGTCTTTAAATAGGTTTAATCATCATCAGCAGACAACCAAATATTATGTTCTGTCATTAATATTTGAGGATAATTTTTGAATAGACAACACCATCTTGTCTTCATTTTCTTTAGTTTTTTATTAACATCTTTTTCTAAACCCAGATAATCACATAATAATCGTCTCATTCCTATTCCTGAACCAGAATGAGGAAACCAAACAATTGAATGTGCTTCGTTTAGAACACGACGTGTGTCTTTTCCTGCTGTTGGAAGATGATTTGATATGCAAACGGAACCTCTCGTATGACGACCAGTTTCGAGAAGAGCATTTAATACTTGGTACACAGATTCACGCAAATGTTTATTTGAAATCACATCAATATCATCAAAAATTACCATTGAATCTTTAAAATCATCTACTGTTAATGGGTCATTTATCATTCTTTCATCAATACAAATCCGATTTGGTTTAATAACATCTAATGATTCATCTTCATTTAAGGCGGAGAAAACATATATTTCATTCTTTGGATATACTTTTTTGTATTGTTTGCATAAATTTGCTATATAAGTTGATTTTCCGCTTCCTGAAGCCCCTGTTATATAAGTAATACTTCTTTCAGTGTTAGGATCTATAATTTGTTGGAATTTCTGATCATTAGGTAGATCTATTTTTCGGAATGCTCGTGTGATTTCATCTTCTTCCTTTTCATCTGTAGAAATACTTACAATTTTATTTTTATTCTTTGTTCCACCTTCGATTATTGCTAATGGTCTTCCGACCTTGTCATAGTTAAGGGTCATATTTACTATATACAAAGTTTATATTTTTTGTAGTAAAAGTTTTATTAGACGATAAGAATTAACCGTCCATTATCGATTGCATAAACGTGTTTCCCTGCAACATCATCTGATATTTGATATGATTTTCCACTGTCTGTGTACCTAATGACTTGTCCTTGTCGTAAATCTCTAAATGATGGTATAGGATTTCCTCTATCACTGGCTCGCTTAAATCGTTGTCGTGCTGTGCCTAATGCTGTTTTGATTTGTGCTTGAGTAAATCCTTCATTAATCATTATTTGTTGTACTGCTCGTCGTTCTGCTAAATTTCCTTTTTGATAATAAGCCATTGAAAGATTATCTAAACGATGTCGATCTCGTTGGGGAGGATAAACATTAAGTCCATTATTTGGTAGAGGAGGATTTTCTTTTTTTTCTTCTTCATCTTCATCTTCTTCTTCTTCGTCTTCTTCTTCTTCGTCTTCTTCTTCTTCTCGTTTAAATTGATCATACAAATTCTGAATGACGTGTAATCCGACCATATTCTTACCATTAACTTTTGCTTGTGGTTCATACAGAGGAGCATTTTCTTTTAACCAATCGTGAAATCGTTTGATCTCTGCATCATTTGTTTGTTTTTTAGTTAATGTAAGAGCATTTTTTGTTGCTTTTGTTAGTTTTGTAGTATCATAATTTCTGAATTTCGAATCATTAATTTCTCTAACACGACGTTTTTTATTAACTTGTTGTACTATATTATGTTTTTCTCCAATTCTATTCTCATATCGTCTGTGTACCGCTGGATTATCACTATTTTTCGCATTTAATGCCCTCATAAAATAATAACCTCGTGAAGCACCACCTACTTCTTGTCCACACGTATCGCATATACTATGACCTTCGCCTTCACCTGATCCCATCCAAATAGGATGCATATCTTGTCCGAAATCCACTCCTACATCATCTTGATTTGAGGAATTTCCATATCCTAATGCAGTCAATCCTACAACGGCTGGTACATTTCCTGTTAATGTTGCTAATGGTTTTAATATATATTTACTTGCAGGTTCAAATACCATATTGAATCCCTTTTTAAAATCATCCCAAAATGATCCGCCCTGAAGACGTTTTTTCCCACTAAATTCTAAATATAATTTCTTTAAGTCAGAATCATTTGGTTTTTCAGTCAATTCTTTTTTCTTCAAAAATAATAAAAATTTAGCACTATTACTCTTTCCAAACCCGAGAAATCCGAAATTATCTTTCGCAAAATCTCCAATTGTATGTAAAAAATTACCTCCTTCCATATCAGAATCTGATTCACTATCAGAATCACTATCAGAATCACTACCAGAATCACTATGACCTCCTCTTCCTTTAATTTTATCTCCCAAATTATTCAGGTATGGTATTGCTTTCTCGTGAGTCCATTTAATAATATCAGTAGCATAACTTCCACCTAATAAAGCATCAGCATTTTCGTATGGTTTGTTTATGGAATTAAAGATATTTTTAAAAAAACCAGTAAGAGTGTCCCACCAGCCTTTACCAACCAAATGCTTTCTTGTAAATGGTGTTTCCATTTGAGCATCAATATTTTTAATTAAATCGAGTAATTCTTTTGCTTTTTTTGTATTTTTCTTGTTAAGAATAGCACGGATATGTTCTACTTTTAATTTTTTTCCACCTGAAATCTTGTTAAAAGTGGCAGCCACATCCGTGAGTCCTTTTTGAAAATTTTTAACATAGTCAGGCATCTCATCGACTACTTGCTGAATTGGTTGGTACGTAAATGCTTGTTCTTTCTCACCATAAAGACCCTGTCCTTTTAATAAATACGAAACAAATGACTGACAATTATTTTTAAACGCATTATATTCAAAAAAGTCCTTATTTCCTACATCTGAACGTGCTTTTTCCATTAATTGAGAAAGAGTAAATGATTTTCCATTTAGATTAACTTCTTGAGTTTCAACAGTATCACCTTGTGGTATATTTTTAGAAATACTTACAACTTCTAATTTTTCAATGTTCAATTTTTCACCACATTCAACAATTAAACTTAAATGAAAAAATTTATCATATCCAGCCTTTTTCACTTCTTGATTCCATTTACCGAGTGATACTAAATTAAGAACTACTGGAATATAAGCATCCACAGGTTTTCTGTAAATTGTTGCTTTAGTAATGGTATTATTTCCATACAATTTTAACATTTCCTTTGTTTTATTATTATAGTCATCTAAACGTGGTGAAAAATACTCTTTCGCAGAATCAACAACATTACCTACCTTCTCTTTTACGTAATCATACCCCTTCTTAAAATAATCGAAAAATCCACGACCACTTAAAGACTGAAATTCTGGTTTTAGTTCTCCAAACGTAAGAGTAATGTCTTTATTGATTTTCTTACTACGAAACATTTTAGGAATAAATTTTGTTTTAGGAATTGCACGGAATCGATAGGATGATTTCGTTTCACTACTTTTAAAATCATTCTTCTTAATAATATCTCTTGCAATTTTTTCAGCATCATTCGGAGAAACCGTTTTTTTTACAATAACGGCGTGGAGACCCCACGCTCTATCTTCCATCTCTGCTGGATGACCTTTACGAACCATTTATTATAAATAAAGAAAATAAATATTTGTGATTTATTTTGTGATCATATAATAAAGTGGAGTATGCCAAAAAAAAAAGCACCTTCACCAGAATTACAAGAAATAATTGCTGAACCATTAGATGATAATGAAATTCATCATTATCTACCAAATTGTAAAATATTAAAATACAGTCAATTAAGTAAGTATCAATCTATTAATCAATTACTTCCTATGGATACTGATTTTTGTATTATTCTATACGAAGATTCATATAATCAAGGTCATTGGACTGCTTTAATGAGATATAATAAGGGTAAGACTGGGACGATCGAATTTTTTGATCCTTATGGAAATTTATTCGATAAACAATTAAATTGGACTCCATTAGAAACACGAAAAGAATTAGGAGAAGGGAGAAAATTACTAACACCATTACTCGATTGTTGTACACAGAAAGTTATTTATAATCCTATCAAATACCAAAAAGATGGATCATCAATAAATGATTGTGGTCGTCATTGTGTTTACCGTGTGCTGTGTTTAATAAAAAAGAATATGGATTTGGAACAATATTTTAAACATATCAAAGAAATAGAAAAACAAACTGGATATGATGCCGATGGTATTGTTAGTAGTCAGATTGATATAATGTAATGATTTATTATAATATAATTATAATAAACTAATTAATGATGAATTTTGATGGTTATACCAGTGGTATTATAAAGTTCACCTACATAAGTTTTCTTACATTTTTTACGATGAAGTTTTTTTTTCGTTTCAAATACTCGTGGATCTGATACTCTCGTCTCATACCCACAAGGACACTTAAACGTGTAAATATCCATACACATACCTGTACGGCGTACAGGTGATTGTTGTTGTTCGTTAGTAGACATTGATCTTCCTTAATTATTTTTTTAATTTTCATTTTTTGAAAATCAATTTTATGAATCCTTCAGAACAAACTCTGTTATTTCATTAATATTTTCACAATTACCACAAGGACAAGGTGATGATGGAGTATTTGCTTTAATACCTTTCTTATAATCTATTGCCTTTTCTAATACTTCATACAGTTCTATGATTTTCTTTTTCATATCTTCATCTGGTTCGTATCGTTCATTTCTGGATTGTTTTAACATTAATATGAGTGTATCAATTACACGCTTTTCCATAAGACGATGATGAAACTCTGCCATTATTCTATTCTATTAATGGTATATCTTTTAGATTCTACTTACTATTTCAATTTTTTTTATAAATGGAGGGTTGGAGGGTTTGGAACGTTTTTTCCAACGTCTATAAAATTTCTTTCTACTTTTTATTTATTGGAATAAATTTTTTGAAAATGAAAAAACGTTCCAAACCCTCCAACCCTCCATTATAAAGTTTTAATTTAAAAAACTTTATAAAATACAATTTTTAAAATTGCTGTAATATTATCTACCTATAATAATAAATGGATTTGTATGGAGGAGTGCACCCACTACAGAATCGACAAGGTGGTAAATATTATATGTACACACAAGTAATTGATTCATTTCCTAAAAATTATGAGAATATGGTGTATGTTGAACCATTTGTAGGAGGAGGAAGCGTTTTTTTTAATAAAGAACCATCAGAGAAAGAAATTATTAATGATTCCGATAGTGAATTAATATCATTGTATAAATTAGTCAAAAAATATCCAGAAGAACTGCAAGAAATAATAAATGGACATTATACTAAAAAAGACTTCTTACAGATAAAAGAATTTCACCCAGTATCAGATATTGGAAAGATAATACGTAAATATATTCTTACACTTTTATCATTTATGGCGAGAGAAAGAACATTTCAAGGCGATGATAATAAAATCAGAAAAGTAGAAAAAGATTTTAAATCATATTCAGATCGTCTTTCATCTGTTATTATTCTTAATAAAGATTATAAAAAAGTAATACACGATTACGATTCTCCTAATACTTTTTTTTATTTAGATCCTCCTTATGAGGATACTAATAAAACGCTTTCAGATTACAGCGATATTGATTTTGACGAATTATTTAGAATACTCTCTTCTATTAAGGGGAAATTTCTAATGAGTGTAAATAATAGTAAAAGAATTAGAGATTTATTTAAGGGATTCTACATTAAAAAAGCAACAACTATATATAGGTTAAAACACAGAAAAGTAGTTGAACTACTTATTTCAAATTATCCATTCGCAAATTGAAAATGGAGGGTTGGAACGTTTGGAACGTTTTTTCATTTTCAGAAAATTTATTCCAAGAAATAAAAAGTAGAAAGAAATTTTATAGGGTTTGAAAAAAACGTTCCAAACGTTCCAACCCTCCAAAAAGTTAATTATCAAGTTTTCAATAAAAAAACTCGATAATAAACTCTACGGTATATATTTTTTGATTTGCTGTCAAAAAAATTGATTCCATTTTTTATAAAAATGAAAAAATAATTTAAAAACTTGATAATATATAAAGATAGAATGAAAATCTCATCGTACGAAAAACCGAGTCTCACCAACATCGAGAAAGTTCTTGCATCAGGACACCTTACTTCCTATGAAAAAGTAGCATTAAAGTCGTATAAGGAGAAGATTGACGAGAAAACTGGATATGTTCAGGTAAAATATGAAGTAGAAAAATTTGGTCGTTTTAAAAACTTTGCGGTTAAAACAAAGTATCGAACCGTCTATACAGGTACGTTGATGCGTTGTGAAATTCGTAATGCCCTCTTTAAAGATAAGTATGATGATCTTGATATTTCAAATGCATCAGGATGTGTAATGTTGAGAATCTTTAAGAAGAATAAACTACCTACAAAATTTCTTGAATTATACATTGATCGTCGTGAAGAGTTCTTACAAATGATTATGAATCATCTTGGTGTTTGGCGACCTACTGCAAAAGACATTATGATTGAAATCTTCTTCTGTGGATCGGGTAAGAAGAGTATTTACTGGGAACTCAATCCTTCAGTAAAATATACTCTACCACCAGTCGTAGAAGAGTTAAAAAAGGAATTTCACGATAATTTGGAGAAGTTAGTAGAAATGAAAGAATACGCAGATATTCGTAATTATTGTGTAGAAAACAAAGAATCGAAAGGAGAGGAAGCGTGGATAGGGACATTCTCTGCTTTATTATATCAGGATGAGGAAAGAAAAATTATCGATGTTCTTAATACTGAAATCTGTCGTATCGGTAAAGACCGTAAAATTAAATACCCTGTAGGAGCAATTATATTTGATGGTCTTCACGTCGACAAAGAGATGAATATTATAGAAATTGTCGAACAACTTGAATCTCATATTCATTCGAAAACTGGATACAAATTGAAACTCGAGATTAAACCAATGGAACTCACACCTGAACAGGAGGAAAAGTATCTTTCAAAAACTCCATTAACATACGAGGCACGTCGTGAGTGGTTTGAACGAACTCATTTTAAAACAAATACTGGTAAGAAACTATTTCATCGAATTAGAGATTGTAATCCTGATAATAAAGACGATGATGATAATAATGACTTACAATCGTATGAAAAAGGCAACTTTAGTACGATCAATGAGGATTTGTTCGATGGTGCAGTTGATTTCTTTAAGGAGTGGTACGTTGATTCTGAAAAACGTAAATATGAAGATATTGAATATTCTTGTGTAAAAGAGGAAGATAAAAAGAAGAATATGTATTATGCATTTCCTACACTACGATTCAATAATTTATTATCTTCTTCTACCGATGAACAGAAAAAAGAAAATATTGAGTATTTTAGAGAATATCTAAAAGGTCTTGTAGAAGACAATGAGAATTATGTAGAATGGATGGAACGTTGGGTTGCAGATATTCTCCAAAATCCTGATTTTAAAGGTGAAACACCAATTTCACTTATTTTATACTCTAAACAGGGTACTGGAAAGAGTTCCTTAACAGAAGCAATGAGAAAACTACTCGGTACACGTTGTGTGTACGCAACAGAAACACCTACTGCAAATGGTGATGTATTTCACGAGTTTAATTCAGTGGCAAAGTATAAATTATTCTTTGAAATAGCAGAGGTTAATATGAGAACATCCTCTACAATTGCGGATCAGGTGAAAGGATTTATTACGAGTCATACACGTCGTATTACACATAAAGGATTTGATCCGATCGAAGTCAAATCTACTGACCGAATCGTCTTTACAACAAATAATATTATGTCGATGTTTATTGAAAAGTCAGATAGACGTATGTGTGCCTTTCACGTAAGTGAGAAACGATTAGAAGACCCTGAAGCAAATAGTCAGTACTGGACGAAATTTTATGCGAAGTTAAATGATAATAACTTTATCAAAGATGTTGCGGATTACTTATTGAGTATTAATTTGACAAATTATAATTTAAGAGACAATCGTCCAAAGACAAAATACTATAAATCTCTCATTCAATTCTCGATGCCTGTTGAACTGGATTTTCTACGTGAAAAACTATTATACAACAATGACGAGTTTGAAGAATACCAGACGAATAAGAAGGATTTGGAAGGAAAAATTGTAAGAGATAAGAGTGGTCATACCATTCCAACAGAAATATTTAAATTTCCTTCATCAAAACTATTTGAATTATACAGTGAATGGCGTAAGAATACTCTGAAGGCGAAAGATGAAATTACGAGTAAGGCTTTCAAAATGAGGATGGAAGCATTCGAATCGTATGGTATTTCACATAAGCACGATGCATCTTCTAACATATTTATTGTTAATAGAGATAAATTAAAGAGTGAATTGTATAAAGATTTTGACATTGAAGTAGAGGTTGAACCATCCATTAAAAAGATATTAACACAGATGAAACCAAAAGAAGAAAAGAAGGAAGAAGTAGTATCTACTATAGAAATAATTGTAGAAGAAGAAGAAAAGAAGGAAGACGTTGTATCTGAATTTATAGTTCCTTCGGCTACATCAAAAAATTTTATTCCACATAAAAAATTCATTATTCCTAAAATATCTCCTCTTTCTATTCACGATCCTGAACATCCTTCTAATAAGAAGTAAATGGAGGGTTGGAACGTTTGGAGGGTATTTTGATTTTCTAAAAATTTATTCCAATAAATAAAAAGTAGAAAGAAATTTTATAGACTTTGAAAAAAACGTTCCAAACCCTCCAATGTTCCATTTTTTAATGATTTATTAAAAAATGAAAAAAATAATTTAAAAACTTGAGTATATATATAATAAAGAAGATGCCACGACCTAAATTAGACTTAACTGAAGAACAACGACAAGAAAGATTGAAAGAACAGCGACGTAAAAATTCTTTAGCATACTATCATCGAAATAATACTTCTAAAACTCCACGTGTAGTACTTAATAATTTTGAAGAAATGAAAGAATATATTGAAAATAAAAAGGGATATTTTAGGAATTATTATTTACAGCACAAAGAAGAATTAATAAAAAAAGCAAAAGAATGGCGAATAAATCATCCTATTGTTAATAAAATTGAAAATGATTCTGTCATTTGATTAATTACGGTGACATTTTTAAAAAAGTTTTACGTAATATTTTTTGTAAAAATAAATTAAAAAAAATAATAT
>Ga0114960_10003585_pt1 | contig 11823 bp, 9 predicted proteins | sample C_130625_MF_Meta_FD_92637 | JGI IMG/M metagenome (GOLD analysis project Ga0114960, IMG submission 92637) | Freshwater microbial communities from Lake Croche, Canada to study carbon cycling - C_130625_MF_MetaG | ecosystem: Environmental > Aquatic > Freshwater > Lake | place: Lake Croche, Canada... | reverse complement strand
GGTAATTTTATTTATTCCGCTAATAATAATTATAGATTGTTATTTAATACATTAGGACAATTATATGTACATATAAATAACAATGGAAAATGGGTGTCATTTAAAACATTAAATGACAAAATAGTTAAAGGTTTAATTAATTTGTCCATTGTAGATAATTCTTTAACTATTAAATCAACTATCATAGATATAAATATTCTTCCGAAAACTACTATTAATTTACCTTTAACAGTTATCTTAGATAATAATGGTAATCTTAAAATGTATGGAAATTATTTTGAAAGTTAATATTAGATTATGGAATTATCAACTGAATATTTATATGGTTGGTTTTTTGAAAATATTGTAAATATTACGTATTTTTATATAAATAAAAAAAATGCATATAAAATATGTAATAACGTAGTAAGAAAATGCTCTCAGACAGATTATGAAATTATAAAAAATAAATTATTAAAAAGAATCGAATATATTTATAATAAAACACAATTTTTAGATAAACCCAAAAAACCCAAAAAAACTAAAAGTATAATAAAAAAGAAAGGTGGTTCTTTAGATTCTATTTTTTTATTGCCAGATGAAAAAGAGGAGTACAGTACTTTTAAGACAAATCTTACTAAAATAAACAGAGGATATATATCTGGTACCAGTAATCCTAATGATGTTAAAGCAGTACTTTTATGTTTTTTTCATATAAATGATTTTAATATGTCAAATTTTGGAATCGAACCTCATAAAGATTCTTATATAATTACAGAACAAGCAACTATCGATAAAGAAAATTATGAAAAAACAATATCAGATATAAGAAATAATATTAAAATTAATCCAGTTTATTTAGATATTGAATATACATATAATAAAGCAAATAAAAAATTAGAAAGACAATTTTATTTAAGTGATGGAAACCATCGTATTTATGCTCTTAAACTTATGGGTTATAATGGTATGGTTCCTGCGATTGTTTGCGATTATTTACCATCCTCACTTATTATATAAATGTAAAAAATGATAATTATGTAAATAAAAAACAAATATGATTTCGCCTATAATAATAGATTTTAGTAATGTAAGACAAGAAAGACAACGAATAAATAATTTACTTGCAATAGATAGCATAATTAAAAATAATTTAACCAAAAATATAAATATAAAAGAATATAATCGGATTTTGACGGAATTAGAAATAACACAAGATGCATTATTAAATAAATGTAATAATGATAATCTATTTCTAATATTATTAGCCAGTAAAATTGCAATAAATGCTTCAAGACAAGGAGTTAAAGATGAGGAATTACAAATAAATACTTGCAATATTACAAGTAGTAAATTTAATATAATTATTGAAAAATTATCAGTATCAGAATTTAGACCAACTAAAAGTGGTGAAATTGTTTCAAATATTAAAATGAATAATAAAAATGATTGCTTAAAATCATTTGATGCTAAGATATCAGGAATAATTACAGGTTGGGTTTTTGCAAAAGTAGTATTTGGAAATGGCGGACATCAAGATAATGTTTTCGAAGAAGCATATACTTATTGTGAATGGATTATTAAATATGGTAATAAAAATGAATTATTCATTGTTTTAATTGATACGAATTTAAATGCTAAATTTGAAGAATTGAAGCAAAAATATATAAATATCTCTAATATTATAATAGGGAATCATATCGCAATACAACAGTATTTTATTGATAATTATGCTAATAAATAATTGCAAATCTCATATACTAAATTAAATGAGATTCTTTTACGTGCAATGCTATTACTTTCCCTATAATTCGATAAGAATAATGAATTATATTTTTCTCTATGGCTATTGATAAATATATTAAATTTTTCTACTAATTCTTTTTCTTTTTCCATAGTAATTTTTGGTTCAATTACTAATATAGCATATGAACGTGCAGATAAATTAGGTGTAATATCAATATATTTCTTTTTATTTTCATCATTCACTATACTTAATCCTATTTTGCTATTAATATTGTCATCAATACATTTTACTAATATATTAGTGATATTATTATCTTCTGCATTTTTTATTGTTGCTCTATCTATTTTATATTTGCTATTTTGCTCGAGATTATAAATTTCACCACCTATTGTGTAATTGTTAATAGAACTTAAACTAATATTTATTTTCGTTTTTGATGGATAGATAGTAGTATTAATAATATTATTAGTTGCTTTCAACATAAATTGAAAACAGCAAATTGTATAACTTGTATCTGCAAATACTTTTTCTTCAAATATATTTAATTTTATTATATCATATTTATTTATAAAATCACGTCTCAAATCTATATCACTTTTGCGAATTGAAGAAATAAAATTTAAAGGTATTATAATAATACCACCTAAACAATTAAAATTTAATAATATTTTTACAAAACACTTATATAAATCATTTGTATCATATTTATTAAATAGTATTTTATCTGAACTTTTATTTCTTGCAAAATATGGCGGATTTGTTATTACAAATTTACCAGAAAAATCTGGAGGGTTTAGTAATGTATCTTGACGTATAATATAATCTTGTTTTGGGTCTATATCATAACAAGATACATTATATTTATTTTTATCTATGAAATTTAATAAATCTCCATTTCCAGCAAAAGGTTCAATGATATCAGTTATATTATCGGGAATGTTCATATTTTGTAAAATATAATTATAATTTGTTGTATAAAATTGTCCGTATGATTGTTTTTTATTCATAGTTGCTATTTATTGATAATAATATATCATTTTTTTATTAGATAAAAATATAATTATTATTAATAGTAAGTACAACAATATGAATGAACTTGATATATTAGATTTTTTTTTTAAAAATCACAAATATCCTTTTACCAGTCATCATTTAGATAGTTATAAAGAATTATTAAAAACTTATATACCAAATACGATTAAATCATATAATCCAATTACTATGATTAAATATGATAATTTTAATAAAGAAATAGTAAGAGTTGATGTTTATGTAGGTGGTGAAAATTCCAATGAAATTTTTATGGATAGACCTATTACATATGAAAATGGTGTTCCTAAATTAATAACACCGAATGATGCAAGATTAAAAAATCTAACATATGAAAGTCATATATTCGCAAATGTACTTGTTAAGATAACTGATAATACTGGTAAAATAATCACAAAGACCTTCAATAATATAGCAATTGGAAGCATTCCTATTATGCTTCATAGTGATATTTGCATTTTAAATGAACAAGGATCTAAAGTTCTTAGAAAATTAGGCGAATGCATATATGATAATGGTGGTTATTTTATTATTGATGGAAAAGAAAAAGTTATTATAGCACAAGAAAGAATAACTACTAATCGTCTTTTTGTAACTAAAATTAAAAATGATATCAATTTTAGTTATAAGGGATTAATAAGATGTACTGGAGAAACAGGGGAAACCTTATTATCACCAAGAAGTATTGAATTTTATTTAGTTAAAAATCCACATTTAAGTAATGAAGATGAGGATGATGTAACTGAAGATTTTAAGAATAAAAAAGGTGCGATAGTTGTTAATTTACCTTCAGTTGAAGGTAAAATACCATTATTTGTTTTATTCAGGGCTCTTGGTATGGAGAATGATAAAGATATATATGAATCTATTTTTGGTGAATATGATGATAATAATAAAATTGAAAAAACATTCTTTGAAAATTTCATAAGACCTTCTGTAATTAATAATGGATATGAATATGATGGTAATTATGTACCCATTTATACACAAGAACAAGCAATTAATTATCTTAAATTCAGAGTTAAATATCAAACGATTGACCACGTTAAGTACATTCTCGCTGCTGATATATTCCCTAATATTGCTTTATTTGAAAATAAAGCCAAATATCTTGGTTATTTAATTAAACAATTTATTAATGTTGTTTTGCATATTAGTCCTGAAAGTGATAGGGATGGTTATGCATATAAGAGAGTTGATATTAGTGGGTTTCAAATGGCTGAATTATTCCAAGAATGCTATGGAAAACTTCGTAAATTCATAAGAGATAAATTGGATGCATTTTATTATTATGGTTCGTGGAAGAATAAAACAGATTATGAAAATTTTATTATTAATGAAAATATCTATAAATTAATTCCTGTTGTTTTGATTGCAGATTCATTTATTAAATCACTTAAAGGACGATGGGGAATGGCTAATAGTACAGATCCAGAATTAGGCAAAGTTCAAGATTTATCTCGTATTAGTTATATTGGTTTCCTTTCACATTTAAGAAGAGTTAATATGCCTATTGATAGAAGTCTTAAAATAACTAGTCCCCATAAATTACATCCACAGCAATGGGGTATTATGTGTCCTTTTGAAACTCCTGATGGTGCTTCTGTTGGTTATCTTAAAAATCTTGCATTTTTAACTAAGATAACTGCCGGTACTGACCCTAAATTCATTCGCGATTGTTTATTAGATATTGGTGTAATTCCTATTGAATTTTATAAAAAACCTTTAAATCGTAATATCGCTAAGATTTTTATTAATAATAATTGGTTTGGTATTACTGGAGACCCATTAAAAATTGTTAGAATATTAAAAATATATAGAAGAAATGCTTTAATTAATATCTTAACATCTATTTCTTGGAATATTAAAAATAATGATATAAGAATATTTACAGAAGCAGGAAGATGTTGCAGACCATTACTAATAGTACATAATTCAGAAATTAATATTTATTCTTCAAGCAAGAAATATAATAATTGGTTTGAAATGATTATTGGTAATGCTCTTAAATTAATTGATACTGAAAAATCAGAGGAAATTTATTATAAAAATAATTATATTAATCCTTTAAAATTAGAACAATTCAAGGGATTAAGTTTAGAAGAAATAATAGATACACTTGAAAATACAAATGCAGTTATTGAATATTTAGACATCGAAGAGGAAGATACTTGCTTTATTGCTATGGATAAGAATGATGTTAATGTTTTTCATACCCATCTTGAAATTCATCCATCTACTATTTTGAGTGTTGTTACTGGCAATATTCCTATGTGCAATCATAATCAATCTGCTAGAAATGTTTTTCACGCAGCGCAAACAAAACAAGCAATTGGAATTTATGCAACTAATTTTAATAATAGATTTGATACTTTTGGATTTATTCAACATTACCCACAAAGACCCATTATTAATACTAGACATTCACAATATACCTTAAGTGATTATATGCCTAATGGGTTTAATACTATTGTTGCAATTATGACTTATTCAGGATTTAATCAGGAAGATAGTATTATGATTAATAAAAATTCAGTTGAGCGTGGCTTATTTCATTTATCTTATTTTAAAACATTATCAGCGACTAGTAAAATTGTATCTCAAAATGAGAGAATAATATTTGCAAACCCTATTAAATTAAGAGATAAAGGTATTAAAGTTGCTGGAATTAAACACGCAGATTATAGTTTAATTGATGAAAAAGGTATTGTTAAAGAAGGTTCTTATATACCATTAGGACAAAAAGCAGTTGTTATTGGTATGGTTTCAGTAAGAGAAGTTTATAAACAAATTAAGAAGGGGGTTTTCATAGAACAAGTTAAAGAGACTATTTATTCTGATATCTCTATAACGACTGACGAAAGTTATTATGGAATTATTAATAAAGTCTATTTCACTAATAAAATAGTTGGAGAAGATTCTCAAATTTGCAAAGTTAAATTTTTGAAAATTAAAAAACCTGAATTTGGTGATAAACACGCATCAAGACACGGACAGAAAGGTGTTATTGGTATGATAATTCCAGAAGATTCTATGCCTTTCACTAAAGATGGAGTTAAACCTGATATTATCATTAATCCCCATGCTATACCTTCACGTATGACTATAGGACATTTAGTAGAATGCATATATGCTAAATTATGTTGCATGAATGGTGTTTTAGGTGATGGAACTGTTTATATCCCTATTGATAATAATAAAATTTATGAAGGTTTGAAGAATAATGGGTTTAACAGTTATGGTAATGAGATTTTATACAATGGTTTTACTGGAAAACAAATTGATACAGAAATTTTCATTGGTCCCACATTCTATTTTAGATTAAAACATATGGTTGCTGAAAAAATAAATGCTCGTGGTATTGGACCTAAAGTATTATTAACAAGACAACCAACAGGTGGAAGAAGAAAAGGTGGTGGTTTGCGCATTGGTGAAATGGAACGTGATAGTGTATTAAGTCATGGTGTTTCAATGTTTATGAAAGAAAGTATGATGGAACGTTCTGATAAATTCAGATGGTGTATTTGTAAAAGATGTGGAACAATTCCTATATATTCCACAAAATTAAATTCAAGTATTTGTAAAAATTGCAATAATAATGAACTTGCTGTTATTGAAACGCCATATTCATTTAAATTATTAATGCAGGAATTAGAAGCAATGGGATTACAAATGAGACTTAATGTAGATCGCATAGAATTCCCTCTTGAACAATTAATTACCTTAGATGAAAATGATATAGATGCTAATATAATAATTGACAAACCTAAGAAGGTTATTGAAGATAAAAAACCTAAGAAAGTTATTGAAGATAAAGAAGAATGTCCTCCGGGTAAAGTATATAATCCAATTACAAAACGATGTATTTCTGAAAATAATCCTTTAGTTAAAAAATTGGGTCTTATAAAGAAGGCTGATGGAGATGAAATACCTAAGAAGGCTGATGGAGATGAAAAACCTAAGAAGGCTGATGGAGATGAAAAACCTAAGAAGGCTGATGGAGATGAAATACCTAAGAAGGCTGATGGAGATGAAATACCTAAGAAGGCTGATGGAGATGAAATACCTAAGAAGGCTGATGGAGATGAAAAAGAATGTCCTCCTGGCAAAGTATATAATCCAACTACAAAACGATGTATTTCTAAGAGTAATCCTTTAGTTAAAAAATTGGGTTTAATTAAAAAAGGTGGTAATAGCGACGACGATGATGTTAGTATTGGTGAAGATGATGTTAGTATTGGTGAAGATGTTTCCGATGATGATGTTAGTATTGGCGGAGATGATGAAGTTAGAATCATTGACATAAATTAGAAATAATATATTTATTTAACTTATATAGAAATAGATAGATGATAGATATTATTTTATATACTCTTCTAGCAATAATAATAATAGTAATAATATGTATTCTTGCTTATTATATAGCAGACTATTTAGATAATAAAAAAGATACTGATGCAAAATTTAATAAAACTTCAGATTATATAAATAAAAATTTTCATAATATCGATAACGAATTAATTGTTACAACCAAATATATTAATAGCAATTTAATCAATGTTAATAAAAATATTAAAATCTCAGATACAAATTTAACAACGAATATGAATAAGATAAATAATGATTTAACAACTAATATGAGTAAAATTAATAATGATTTATTAGATAATATAGTAAATACTAGTAATGTTTTAACAAATAATATAATAAATACAAGTAATATTTTTAGTGACCAAATAAAAAATAATGATAAAAAATTTGATAATATTAATGATAATTTAAGTAAATATTTCTCATTTTCTTCTGCAACTGATACGAATTATTTATTAAATAAACATTTATTATCTGATATTAGTACTGCAAAATTAAATGTTTTAACACAAGTTAATTTTAATAGTGATTTAAGAGTTTGTGATAAAACTACTCCTAACCCCAATTGTGTTAAATTAAATATTGATGGTGATAAAAATTTTAACATTACACCAGAAGGTAATAATATGCAAAAATTAATAATTAAAGGTAATGCTGTAGGTACTGCTGTTCCTGCTCCTATTGCATCTTTTGATTTAAAAAATAATTCTATATATTTAGGCTCAGATAATGATAGTAATGCTGCTATGTTTATTAAAAATAATAATGTATATATTAAACGATTAAATTTAGTTGGTGGCGACTCTAATAGATTATATTCAAGTCTTACTAGCACTAGTGATAATATAAAACCTTTAAATTATGCTAATTATAATAATTATAGTCTTTTAGAAACTGAAATAAATACATTAAGAACTGGACTAAATAGTTTAAAAACAAGTGTTAGTTCAATTACTTTAACTGATAGTGGAGTAGGATATACACAATCGGACTTACTTGATGTTGAATTTGTTAAAAAACAAGCAGACCCATCTACAAATATAATACCTGCTCAAGCAACTGTAAATTTAATAGATGATGATACTGTTGGTACTATTGTTAATGGTACTAATTCTAAAAAAGTTGGTTCAATAACACTTACTAATCCTGGTTTAAATTATACTCTTCCGCCTGATGTTATTATTAAAAATAGATTTCAAGCTAGAGAAGGACTCCTTGTGAAAATAATAGTAACAAATGGTGGAAGAGGATATAAAACTGATACACCACCAACAATAGTTATTGTTGGTAATGGTACTTCAACTGATACCACAACTGCAACTGCGACTGCTAATATTACAAATGGAGTAATAACATCAATTGATATTAATCCACCAGGTCAAATTTATACTGCTATTCCAACAGTAAGAATAGATCCACCACCTTCTAAAGTAATAGAAACCGGAACTGCTAGTATTCGAAATGGTTCAATAACAGCAATTAATATAGATAATATTGGTAGAGGATATTTACCTAATTCAACAGTTACAATAACAATAGGTATTCCTAATACAACTGATAATAGTGTTGCTGAAACTCAAGCAACAGCAACTGCTGCAGTTAATGCAAATGGTACTATAGGTAATATTAATATTACAAATGCAGGTTCTGGATATGTATCATTACCATCAATAACATTTCCACAACCGAATGGTCTAGATAATATTCCTGCAACTGCTACAGCAATAATACGTAGAAATGCAACTGCTACAGCGAGTTTAAATAGTGCTATTAATTTTTAATCTTCAAGGGTGTAAATTAATAAATTCTAATTATAGAATAATAATGATATTATATATATATACACTAATTTTTATTTTAATAATTCTTAATATTTATTATATATTAAACATCAAATATAATTGTATTTTAGGTAAGAAAGAAGATTTTTATGTATATAACAATAATGATGTTTTAATTAAATATTCAAGTATTAATATTAATTCTGTTTCTGTATCGGATATATATAATTTTATGGTATTGTTAGAACTTTATAATAAAAATTTTTATGTTCAAGTAATTGACGCTCAAATAATAAATGATAATGATTTAATAAATGTACTTAATGAAGGTATTAAGGAAACTACTATTATTACCAATAGCAAAATTAAAAATGATGTTTATGTTATTTTATATCCAAATATTGATAGTAATAATACTAATGGATTAAAATTAAATAAGATAGTATTAATCTATCCATCTTATTTTAAAAAAAATAATAAAATAATTAACAATACAATTGAAAATACCAATAAAATTAATAATTATTTTATTGAAGATAATTATGGTGGCAATACCATCATTTATAAATTAAACAAAAATAATAAAGCCTTTAGTCCGTATCTTCGTCAATAAATGGTCCCGTTTTTCTATATGATATTACTTTATTCCAGAAGTCATTTATTTTAGGAACTATCGCAGATTCCCATTCTTGTTTATTAAAATAAACCTTTTGGACGTTTATTTTAACTAATTTCCAATATTTAAATTGAATAAAATTATTTTTATTTTCAATCTTAGTTTTAATATCTCGGATTGCTTCTTCCTTTGTTAAATAAGGGTCTGAATATTCATATACTTGCTCTTTAAATTCTGCAATAATACCATGATCTACCTTAGATTCTTGTGTTTCACTCAAATAATCTTCTTTATTCTCATATAACTTGAATTCACATTCAATGTAATCACATTCTTCTAAATTACATACAGCCAATTGTCCTTGAATTTGCATATAATATTTATCTGGAATTTTATCATCTATAATTTGTCTCGAATAAGGACATTTGATTTCAATCATTATTCCCAGTTCTGTTATACCATCTGGAGATGCACCAAAATGATTTAATGATTCATGAGGAATTAAACCAAATTCATTAATTTTAATATCATTATTTCTTTGAGAGTAAGTTCTAATAGCCATAGGTTCAAACATTGTACCCCATACTAATGGTTTAATTTTACTGAAATCAATATTACTCGCGTCGTGGAATAATCCTGCTTTTTTTTTAACAAGCGAACTATTATTTTTAGCAATTGCATCTGCCAAATCACTCGCAGTCAGACGATTCTTACGTAATTCAAACCATTCTGGCGACCGTTGCTTGATATATGGTTGTGTATTTAGTCTTTCTAATTCCAGACGATATTTATTTAATTTCTTTAATCTTTCATTCTCATCGTTTGTTAAATTATTATTATTTTTATTTTTAATAAAATCTAATAATTTTTTATCCATAATATGATGGGGTTTGTTATATATTATTACTCTGTTCTTTCTTATATGCTTTTGAACTTTCATATTTACGCTTTTGTTCTGCTGTAATTTTTGACAAAGTTTTTTTTGAATCATAATCTAAATCTACAGATTTATTTCTCATTTTTTTATTTTTGGAATTTAATAAAAATTCAACTTCTTCATTCTTCTGCTTAAGTAATTCATTAAAGTTGTGTAGCAATTGTTCAGTCATGTTTTATTATTATCTTCTTTTGTTTTTATATAATCATTTTTTATTTTCTCAAATTCTATTGTAGCATCTTCAATTGTAATTCTATCTTCTGGGTCTAATCTAATCATTTGTTGTATTAAATGAATAAGACCTGGTATTTTCAAATGTTTGTTTCTAAATAATATTTCTAATATTGCTAGTCCTAGCATATACACATCAACCTTATCAGCAATTGAATGAAAATATTCTAAATCAAAATTATTTTTAATAATGTACTTTATATAACAATTAAATTCTCTCCAAGAATTTTGCTGTTCATAATATAAAAATGTGTTATTAAAATTATATTTATATTTATGCATGAAGAATAAATAATTATTTTCCATAAGTATATCGTATAATCTTTTATCTATTTTTTCATTTTTACAAATCATATTGAAGATATTATACTCAGGTGGGAAGTATATATAATTATAATGGGTATAATTATTTTCTGGATTATATATATATTTAGTTGAAGATAGTAATCCAAAATCAACAAGTTTAATAACATTTGTTTTGGGATTATAAATTAAATTCGCAGGTTTTATGTCTTGATGTACTAAATTATTGTTCTTTAATTTAATTAAACCTTTGAAAATAGCTATCATATTAATAAGAAATATCTCTGATGTCAAACTTTCTATATCTCTGTTATATAAATCAATTCCACAATCTTCAAAAATTATCTGATAATTGGTTTCACACCAATTCCATTTCTTATCACATTTGTTATAATCATCTTTTGTGAAATGTTCTGAAGGTTTTATGATTTCATCTAAGTACTTCTTTGGTGTGAAATCGTGAGATGGATCAATTCTTTTGACTATATCTATTCTTATAATCTCTCTGAACCATTCAACTATATTAAAATACACTTTTGTTATTGTATTGGGAATAGGAATTATTTCTCTCCCTTTCTTTGTTTTACCTGGTTTGAAAACAGCACCATAACTACCGCAAACAATGAATTCTGCATTCTTATCCATAACCATTCATATAATATATTAGATATTTATTTATACCAAGATAAATTTGTATTGATTTTTGGTTTCAAACGGAAAAAATGACTATCATCCTTCACTAAAATCTCATCATACTCAGCAATGATTCCAGTCATTTATTCAACTACTTATACCGTCTCCGATAGCG
>Ga0114960_10003583_pt1 | contig 11834 bp, 7 predicted proteins | sample C_130625_MF_Meta_FD_92637 | JGI IMG/M metagenome (GOLD analysis project Ga0114960, IMG submission 92637) | Freshwater microbial communities from Lake Croche, Canada to study carbon cycling - C_130625_MF_MetaG | ecosystem: Environmental > Aquatic > Freshwater > Lake | place: Lake Croche, Canada... | reverse complement strand
AGCAGTTTGGGTTAACATTTGAGAACGCAATCCAATCAATCCTCTAGAAGGAATGTCAAACTCTAAATGTTGCATGGTACCCTTAGATTCCATGATTAACATCTCGCCTTTCTTTTGGGTCACTAAGTCAATGACTTTACCACTATAGTCACCAGGTACATCCACTACCAATATTTCAAACGGCTCATTTTTACGGCCATCAATTTCTTTTACCAATACTTGCGGATTTCCAACTGTTAATTCATATCCTTCACGACGCATGGTTTCTACTAATACACCTAAGTGTAAAATACCACGACCAAATACCAAGAAACTATCCGCACTGTCTGTTTCTTCTACACGTAAGGCTAAGTTCTTTTCTGTTTCTTTCATTAAACGATCACGAATATGTCGAGAAGTAACAAACTTTCCTTCCTTACCAAAGAAAGGAGAATTGTTAATACTGAAAGTCATACTCATGGTAGGTTCATCCACACTAATCACAGGCAATGCTTCAGGATTTTCAGGATCTGCAATGGTATCACCTATACTGAAATCATCTAAACCCACCACAGCGCATAAGTCACCAGAAACTACTTCTGTTACTTTACGCTTACCCATTCCTTCAAATACGTATAATTCTTTTACTTTATTTTTCTTTAAACTTCCGTCTGCTTTAACTAGTACAATGTTTTGTCCTTCTTTAATAGTACCTCTTTCTACTTTACCAATGGCAATACGCCCTAAGAATGAAGAATAGTCTAATGAAGTAATTTGCATTTGGGTAGGTCCTTCTTTTACATCTGGTCCAGGCACATATTTTAAAATACCATCCATTAAAGGGAAGATATCTTCACAAGGCGTAAGACTATCGTTAAACCAACCATTTTTTCCACTACCATAAAAAGTAGGGAAATTTAATTGATCTTCTGTCGCATCTAAATTGAAAAACAATTCAAATACTGCATCATGCACTTCATCGGGACGACAGTTTTCTTTATCTACCTTATTGATAATAACAATTGGTTTCAAATTCAATTGCAATGCTTTTTGAAGCACGAAACGAGTTTGAGGCATGGGTCCTTCAAAAGCATCTACCAACAAGCAAACACCGTCTGCCATTTTCAATACACGTTCTACCTCACCACCAAAGTCAGAGTGACCTGGGGTGTCAATTACGTTAATTTTAACGTCTTTATAAGTGACTGAAGCGTTCTTACTTAAGATGGTAATTCCTCTTTCACGTTCTAGCTCATTGCTATCCATGATCAAGTCCCCAGTTTCCTGGTTGTCTCTGAATACTTTTGTAGCGTGTAAAATACGGTCTACCAGGGTGGTTTTACCGTGGTCAACGTGAGCGATAATAGCGATGTTTCTTATTTCCATGTACTGTTTTGAGGCTGCAAAGGTACATCGTTTAAGCTCCTAAAAAAAACAAATGGGAAAAAATGGACTAATAAGATTTACACCCGAATATATATTTTATATTTATTTAATATATAACCCAATAACCAGCAAACCAACATATAAGAAATAGCAAAGGCAAAGGATGCCCAATAAGCGGCCAAATGAGCAAAGCTATTTTGATAAATCCACTCAAATAAGGACTGATCCCCCACTCTAAAGAGGTAAAGCACAGAGACCATTAGCTCAGAAAACAAGTAAATAATCAATGGATTTTTGCCAAAAATTTCAAAAAAGCTGGCAAATTGATGTTGATGGTGCAATTCAATTCGATAGATAATAGTGGCGATAATGATCATGTCCAAACCCACCGTTAACAAGACAAATGAACTTGACCATAATTTTTTATTGATCGGAAACTGATAATTCCACATAAATGCAAGAAACACAAAGCCAGCACCCCACATTAATAAATGCGTCAAGCCTTCATAGGTTTTGCCTTTCTCCTGAATGAATTTTCCTGCAATAAAGCCAATCAATACATTCACAATAGAAGGTAGCGTACTCAACCAGCCTTCTGGATCAAAAGCAAAACCTTCTCCATGGTACATATGACTCTCTCCCATGAACCACTTGTCAAAAGCAATGCCTGCATTGCCTGTAATGCTTAGTGGATCAGCAGCTGCGCCATAGGACATACTGATATACCAATAAGTAATTAAAAGCAGTGCGGATAATATCATCACCACACGTTCATGCATGTAAAAAGCAATCAGGGAGGCAAATCCATAACAAAGTGCTATTCTTTGAAGTACCCCCAATATGCGTGTATCACTGATTGGTCGAGTAAAAGGAAACCAATACATCAAATAGCCCAATAAAAATATAAGGGCGGTTCTTTTTAAAATTCTAAAAAGCACAGTGGCATTACTTAACTTTTCCCATTTAGGTAAAACAAAACTCATGGCATTACCCACTGCAAATAAAAAGGAAGGGAAGACTAAATCGGTGGGTGTAAATCCATTCCATTTGGCGTGTAATAAAGGCGCGAAGGTAACAGCCCCATCACCAGGGGTATTTACAATGATCATTAGACAAATGGTCATACCTCTAAATACATCTAGAGAAAGAAATCGTTGGTTGGACATATGTACAATTTAGATATTTAAGGTACATAAAAATAATGCTATAACCAAAGCAATCCTCCTTAAGGCTGAGCGATGGCCATGGCAATTTTAGAATCGGCCGTACCATAATACAAAAGCCATTTATTTTTAAAATACACGAGGCCTTCGACAAAACAAACATTGTTCACCTCTCCCACTAATTCATAGTTTTTATCAGGATGGATAAAATAAGTTTTAGATCGGTCTATTAATTTATAAGGGCTACTCGTATCAAACAAAGCTTGTCCTGCAGCGTAAGTAAATTTAGGTAAATGGTCATCGTTGTTGTTGGCGGCATTACTGCTATTGTAGATTAAGACAATTCCTTGCTGGGTATACAAAGCATAAGGGCCTGGTTCCACCAAACGACTGTCAAAAAATCCTGCACGTGGCACTAAAACAGAAACTAATTTTTTTGTTTCAATATTTTCTAAAGCATCCCAATGCAATAAATCGCTGGAAGAGGCCATGAATAAATCGGTATCGCCAAAATACATCCAATACTTTCCATTGATTTTTTTTGCCACCATATTGGCTCCTATTCTTTCCACTACCACCGCCCCAGATTTAGACCAAGCATTGATGTATTTTTCTGATTGTAAAACAGGTCCTCTTTTTTCCCAATGTATTAAATCAATACTGGTGGCAAAACACAAGCGTGCAGTTTTGCCATTATAAGAAGTATAAGTTAAAAAATAACCACCACTAGGCATAGTGACAATGCGTGGATCTTCTACGCCACCTTTCCATTCGTATTTAAAAAAAGAATCCTTGGCTGGATAAAAAATAGGTGCCCCCGTTTTTTTAAAATGAATGCCATCTTCACTAATGGCCATGCCCAAACGAGATGTCATGGCAGAATCCTGTGCTCTGTAAATTAAATACACTTTGCCCTCCTTGACCAATGCCGTTGGATTCAATACATTTTTTGATTCCCAATGGGTAGTTGAATTTTGAACGGGACAAAAGAAAATACTAGCCGTATTGGGACTTAAGATTGGATTGACCGTATCTAATTTTATAAAATCATTGAATGCCCATTTCAAAACCGCTATAGAGCTAGGTTGCGAAGAATGGCAAGCAGTCAAGCTTAGGAGAATGGTGAAAAGAAAAATCCAAAGATTTGATTTTTGTTGCATGCTTAAAGATAAACTTCTAATGGCTTGTTTTATTCCTGTTCTAAATGATCTTTTTTACCTGAGAGATAAGTATACACTGCAGGAATCACAAATAAAGTAAGAATAAGAGAGAACATTAAGCCCCCTACCACCACCGTACCCAAAGGTTTACGGCTAGTAGCAGCAGCACCTAAGCTGATGGCAATGGGCAATGCCCCTAATGCGGTAGCCAAACTGGTCATCAAGATAGGTCTGAAACGTTGTGCAGCAGCTTCTAAAACGGCAGCTTTTAAACTTAATCCTGTTTCTCTTTTCTTATTGGCAAATTCAACTATCAAAATGCCATTCTTAGTGACTAGACCAATCAACATAATGATCCCAATTTCTGAGAATATATTTAATGTTTGCCCAAAGATCCATAAGCACAACAAGGCACCTGCAATGGCCAATGGAACTGTCACCATAATAATAAATGGATCTTTAAAGCTTTCAAATTGTGCAGCCAATACCAAGTAAATTAAAATGAGGGCCAACAATAATGCATAAGAAATATTAGAGGAGCTTTCTGCAAAATCTCTTGAAGGACCAGTTAATGCAGTTTGAAAACTTTCGTCTAATAAATCCTTGGCAATTTTATTCATTTCATTAACGCCATCTCCAATGGTTTTGCCCTCTGCCAAAGAAGCAGAAATAGTAGCCGAGTTAAATCTATTGTAATGGTATAAATTTGGCGGATTGCTGTTCTCTTCTAATTTTAAAACACTTGAGATAGGAATGTTTTCTCCTCTATTGTTTCTTAAATATATTTTATTGATGTCAGTTGGCTTGATCCTGTCTTCCCTAGCAACTTGTGTAATGACTTGGAATTGACGATCATTCATAATAAAATAGGCCGAACGAGCGCCACTAAATGCAGATTGTATGGCTTGCCCAATGTCTGCAGTGGATAATCCTAAATCTTTGGCACGCATTCTGTCAATGTTCAAATCATATTCAGGTTTGTTGAATTTTAAATTCACATCCACATTTTGGAAAGTCTTGTTCTTCCTTGCTGCTTCTAAAAATTTGGGGATAACGGATCTAATTTTAGAAAAATCTAAATTTTGAATTACATATTGAACTGGTAAAGAGCCCTTGGATTGCATACCCACTGAAATAGTTTGTTCTTCAATGAGAAACACCCTAACATCTTTAAATTTTTTGAATTTTTTATTTAACTCAGCGGTAAATTCAGATTGAGTTTTTGTCCTGGCATCATTAGGCACCAATCCTATTCTTCCTGAGGCAGAACTAGCGCTACTCCCTCCAAAATAATTAGGTACCGCTGCAAAAGTAAAAGAACTCTCCGTAGTAGAATCTTGAACATTACGAATCAATTTGAAAACATTGTTTTTCATATCTTCAAAGCTGGTCCCTTCTTGGGAACTCAATGTCATTCTGAGCATGGCCTTATCTTCTATGGGCGCCAACTCTGTTTGGATATTCTTGCCAATGATTACTATCATACCAATACAAGCAACAATGATCACCCATGCCACCCACCTGACACTTATAAATTTAGTTAATAATCTTTTATAGCCTGCTTCCATACCCTTAAAGAAAGGTTCGGTACGCTCATAAAATTTACCCTGTTTGCCATCCTTTCTATTTAAGTGAACATTTAGTACGGGTGTGATGGTTAAGGATACAAAGGCAGAGACTAAAACAGCACTTGCTACCACTACGCCAAATTCTTTGAATAAAGAACCAACGAATCCTTGTAAAAAAATTACAGGCATAAATACCACCGCCAATGTAATGGAGGTAGAAATAACGGCAAAGAAAATTTCTTTACTTCCTTCTCGTGCCGCGTCTTTTAAAGGCAGGCCTTCTTCTAATTTTCTAAAAATATTTTCCGTGACCACAATTCCATCATCTACCACTAATCCAGTGGCAAGTACAATGGCTAACAAAGTCAGTACATTGATAGAAAAACCCGCAAAGTACATGATAAAGAAAGTAGCAATCAAGGAAATTGGAATATCAATCAAAGGCCTAATGGCGATCAACCAGTTTCTGAAAAAGAAAAAGATAACAAGTACCACTAACGCAAAGGAAATAAAAATAGTCTCCCTCACCTCCTGCAAAGCACGTCTTATACTTTTTGTATTGTCGATAGGTACAGAAAACTCTATATCAGATTTATTGCTCTTTTTTACTTCTTCTAACCTTTTGTAAAACTCATCTGCAATTTTAATATAATTGGCCCCTGGCTGTGGAGCCAAGGAAACCATGACTGCAGGCACCCCGTTAAAAAATACAGATTGATCTTCTAGTTCTGGACCCAGTTCTACTCTAGCCACATCCCCCAAGCGAACCATCCCTGTTGCATCTTGTTTTAAAATAATATTTCTAAAATCAGATTCAGTAGTCAATCTGCCTAAGGTTCTGATGATAAATTCTGTCTTTACACCAGCAATTTTTCCAGCTGGCATTTCTATGTTCTCCTTGTTTAAAGCAGATTGAATATCATTAAAAGCAATGCCATAAGCATTCAATAAATCTGGATCAGGAAAAATGCGCATGGAAAACCTTTTTCCACGAACAGATACATTACTTACTTCGTCAATGGTTTGAAATCTTTGTTGCAATACATTCTCTGCATACTCCGTCAATTCCATTGAACTCTTTGTTCTGCTTTTCAAAATCATTAAAACAATGTACTCTGCATTGGCATCTGCTTTGGAAACAATGGGAGGGGCATCAATGTCTTGAGGCAAATTTCTTAAAGCCTGACTTACTTTGTCTCTAACGTCATTGGTGGCAGTTTCTAAGTTAACACCTAAATTAAACTCTACTGTAATATTAGAAGAGCCAATGGTACTGGAAGAATTAATGGTTCTAATACCTGGAATACCATTGATAGATTTTTCAAGGGGCTCTGTAATTTGACTTTGTATCACTTCCGAGCTGGCTCCTGTGTAGGTAGTATTTACATTCACAATCGGAGGATCAATGGCTGGATATTCTCTTAATGCCAAAAACGAAAAGCCTACCAAGCCAAAAATTACAATGGCTATATTCATTACAGTAGCTAGTACAGGACGCTTCAAAGAAAGTTCAGATATATTCATCTAATGATACTGTTTAATGGAACTATTTTGCAATTGCAAGAATAGAAACTGTTTTGCCAATTTTAATTTTACTACCTTCTCTCACAAACAACATACCTGCCACGACGATGGAATCGCCAAGATTCACCCCTTTGGTAATTTCTACAGAACTTGAAGTTCTATACCCGGTCTCTACTTCTACCAAACTCGCTAAACCTTTTTTGATTAATACGATTTGTTTCTTTTTAGATTCCGGAATAAGTATGTTGGCAGGCACTAGAATAGAAGGTTTTGGCTGGCTTTCACTTAAATAAACTTTTACATAGGCCCCTGGTTGCATTTTTCCTTGTAAAGTAGCACGCACTTTTATATTTCGGGTGGAAATAATAATTTGCGGCTCTATGGCAAAAATAGTGGCAGTTAATTTTTGTTTAGATTCATTGATGCCTTCTAAATTAATACGCTTTCCTACTTTAACATAGCTTCCAAATTTTTCAGGCAAAGTAAAATCAATATTTAAATGGTCTGTTTTTTGCAAAGTAACAATGGTCGAACTGGTATTGATAAAAGCACCTAAACTAATTTGTCTCAAACCTAATTGTCCAGTAAATGGCGCACGAACAATGGTTTTGTCAATTAAGGATTGCGTATAGGCTAAATCTGTTTTATAACTTTTTACTTGTTGTAAAGAAATATCGTAATCACTTTGGTTGATGCCTTTGACTTTTAACAATTGCGAATTTCTTTGTTCATTGATATTGGCCAATTCTAATTGCACTTTAATTTTTTCCAATTGGGCTTGTAAATCTGCATCGTTTAATTTAGCAAGTACTGTCCCCGCTTGAACTATTTTCCCCTCAGGAATTTGTAAAAAAACAACACGCCCATTGGTTTCAGGATGCAATTCTACATAATCAGTTGCAGCCACTGAACCATTGACTTCCACCTGTTTGTCTACTACTTGATTGGCAGCAATGGCAATATCTACCGTAACGGGTAAATTGACATTGAACTTCTCGAAAGCTTTTGACTTGTCTTTACATCCAAAAGCTGTAAAAATGCAAGCAATAGCCAATATAGATATCTTTCTCAAAACGCTAAATTTTAGATGCTAAAGGTAACCAAAATATACTTTTTAGAAGAAAATTATAGAGGAGCGGCCATCAGCTTAAAAAAAGCTTAATGCTCCCCTTTAAAAGCTTGGTATTTTTTTTCGATATAGTAGCCTAATTCCAAGTCATTGAGCAATCCTAGCACTTCATAAGAAGGCCTACAATATTCCATAAATCTATCCAACTGCGCTCCCTCCAAATGGGTTAATTTGATTACAAAACGCTTGGTAAAACGATATTGTACATATTTTTCTTGTTCTTGTTTCAAAAGTCTAGCTTGTAAGAATTGTAAATTTCTATTGCGCTTTACTCTAAACATATTGATGATTTCATCTAAGTCCAACCCAATAGTTAATCCACTAGGGCCAAACAATTGTTGATTGCCCCCGCCTAAACGAATACCTGGGGCTCTGTAATTGAAAAACTGAGCATAGTCATTTCTATTTTGGATAGAATCTAATCTGTAATAACTATTCCTTACACGCACTTCTGGTAAATCAAAACCTGTTACATGAATCATGACATTAAAATGGTGTAAATCTTCGACCGTATCAAGCGGATACTTATGCGTGTTCTTGCCAAACAAAGAAAACCAAATGGAATCTTTTGTTTTAACCGTGATGCTATACCTGCCCAATGAATCTGTAAAAGCATGATTGTTGTTGCTATAGACAATCACTGACTCAATAGGTCTTCTTCCTGAAATATCATAAACAATTCCACTTACTGTTAAATTTTGTGCTTCTGTTTTGAAAAACAAAACAACCAATAAAAATAGAAAGAGATAACGCTTTAAATTCATGTCAAATGCAATATTAAGAAAGCTAACTTTAAATTCAGACTTAAGTTAATACAATTAACAGGTTTTTACCTTTTTAATGCAGGTTAAATCAATGTAGTTAAAAGACCTAAGCCAATAGTGAGTAGTACAATCCATTGAGAAGCCAATTTATTTCGGTAGATAAGAAAAGTGCTGGTCACAAAAACAAAAACATAAGTAATTACATTGATCCTATTCAATGGATCTAACTCCACTACAATGTCTTTGATGAAATAGAGTGTAGCACCAAGCATAATACCTACTACTGCTGCATAGATCCCTTCCAAAGACCTATAAAAAATGGCATACTTTTTAAGGTTTTGCCAAATGGGAAAGAAAAATAAAACAATAAAAAAGCTGGGTAAAAAAATACCCATGCTGCCAATAAAAGCACCAGCTATTTGCCAAGCCAAGCCTTTGTCTTTTAATAATAAAGCACCCGTAAAACTAGCTACTGAAAATACAGGACCGGGCATGGCACGCACCATGCCCGAACCTGTTAAAAAAGCTTCCTTAGAAATTTTCAATACTTCTCTTTTAGTTTTTTTAATGTGCTCGGAATTAGGTCTTGCTACATATTGCTCATACATCATGGGCATCAATACATCACCACCTCCAAACACCATCGACCCAAATCGATAATTGTTTTCAAATAAATTAAAGGCTTTGCGGTAGGTCCAATTTTGACGTGAGGCCTCCTCGGAAATAAATCCAGCAACAATAAAAAGAATACTAAAAATAACAAACCCACTCCATTTGATTTGTTTGGGTGCCACTCCATCATTAGGAATTCTTTTCTTACTAAAATTGGTAGCAATACCTGCTAAAATGAGCACTATTGGAATGGCCCAAGGATTTTTAAAGCTCAGTAGAATAAGCAAGGCGGTACAAATAAAAATAATCTTAGTAATAGGGCTATTGATTGCTTTTTTATACAATACCATCGTAGCACTGGCAATAAAGCCAATGGCCATGGGCTGAAGTAAGCTTAAACTTTTTAGCTCTTGTTTCAAATCAAAATAACTGTACAAAATAGCCGCCAGCCCCATTAAAATAGTGGCCGGAAATATCCAAACCAATAAAGTAAGCAAGGCCAACCAAACGCCTCCTCTTTTAAAAGCAATCAAGACAATGGTTTGGGTAGAAGAAGCACCAGGCAATAGCTGACAAAAGGCATTGTACTCCATCAATTCTTCGGCACTTAGATCCTTCCGTTGGTCAACAAATCGATATTGCATCAATCCTAAATGCACCTGGGGTCCTCCAAATGCAGTGATACTGTGCTTTAAAACAGCAATCAGAAAGGGGATATGGCGTAATAATTTCAAATAATTAATTTCAAATAGTGAGTGCTATCCCCCTAAAAATAATTAATTTTTAGGGTATTTGACCCAATAATGATTAAACAAAATACTAAATATATTGTCTTTTGGTAAGATGACTATGGTTATAAAGTCAAGTTAATTTTACTTGATTCATGTTAATTACATTTTATACCTTTGCACCTTCTATTTAAAGTATTGAAATTCTCCTATTATGAAATTCTTTTTACCTATCATCGCCTTATTTATCTTGAGTAGTTGCGCTCAAAGCAATTTAACAAAATTAGAAGCAGTCTACGCTCAAGAAAAGTACCAAGAGGTTCCTGATTACAGCAATTTACAATACTGGGCTGCCCATCCTGATAAGAAGGACCCATCTGATAGCGTGCCTGCACCGCTGAAAGCCAGTTATCAACCCAATGCCAATGTAGATATATTTTTTGTGCATCCTACTACGTATATGGATAGTACTAGACCTTATGGATGGTCTGCTTCTTTCAATGATTATAAAACCAATCTACAGACGGATTATCCAACACTACTTAATCAAGCTTCTGTATTTAATGAAGCAGGTAGAATTTTTGCACCAAGGTATCGACAAGCACATATTAAATCCTATACACCAAACAATAAAATAGATACTGGCTATGCATTGGCTGCTTTTGACTTAGCCTATCAGGACGTAAAAAAATCTTTTGAATATTATTTGGCGCATTACAATAATGGCAGGCCCATTATTATTGCATCACACAGTCAAGGCTCCACCCATACCATTAGATTATTGAAAGAGTTTTTTGATGGTAAGCCTTTAAGTAAAAAATTAGTAGTGGCTTATGTTGTAGGCATACCAGTTGACCCAGCTATTTATACAACACTGAAGGCCTGCGAGAAACCTAATTCGACAGGCTGCATTTGTTCTTGGAGAACTTTTCATGAAGGGTATGTCACTGAATTCGTAAAGAAAGAAAAATTTACAGCCATTGTGACCAACCCTCTTTCTTGGTCTGCCGATATAACGAATGTAGACAGGTTTCAAAACACAGGTGCTATACTTTATGATTTTAATAAAATAACGCCTTATGTAGCAGGCGCCACAAACCATAAAGGTGTTTTATGGACCGAAAAGCCGCATTTTTTTGGTAGCTTTTTATACAAAACAGAAAACTATCATATTGCAGATTACAACTTTTATTACTTGAGTGTAAGAAAAAATGTAGCGGAAAGGGAAAATGCTTATTTAGGTGTCAACAAGAGTTCGACCAATTAATTGCCTACCACACTTAAAAACTTGATGCGCATTATTTTTAATTGCTCCCAAGAATAATTATTTTCACTTAATTCTTCTTGTGCAATTTGAAGGGAAGAGGTTTCACAATTTTTGAAATATTCTAAAATTTCTGCTTGGTCATATTCATCTAACCATTCATCAATGGCATAGTCTAAATTTAATTTAGTACCACTAGCGGCAATGGTTTCCATTTCTTCTAATAAGGCTTCTAGCTTCAGGTCTTTGTTTTTTGCAATGGTTTCTAAAGGAATTTTCTTATCTACATTTTGAATGATGTAAATTTTATGATTGAATTTATTGGCCACTGACTTCATCACAAAATCGTCTGGCTTTTCAATGTTATTTTCTTCTACATATTGTTCAATCATTTTTACAAAGGGCTTGCCATATTTGATGGACTTACCTTTGCTCACACCCTGACATCTTTCTAATTCTTCTAAAGTAGTTGGATACAAAGTGGCCATGTCTTGCAAAGAAGTTTCTAAAAAAATCACAAAGGGTGGTAAGGCTATTTTTTTAGCTTCTTTTTGTCT
>Ga0114960_10003579_pt1 | contig 11848 bp, 11 predicted proteins | sample C_130625_MF_Meta_FD_92637 | JGI IMG/M metagenome (GOLD analysis project Ga0114960, IMG submission 92637) | Freshwater microbial communities from Lake Croche, Canada to study carbon cycling - C_130625_MF_MetaG | ecosystem: Environmental > Aquatic > Freshwater > Lake | place: Lake Croche, Canada... | reverse complement strand
CGCATCGGTTAGGCGTCTAGGGAACATTGCTTGCATCCACATCGGACCCGTCCCGATGTCTCTGTCAGCCGATATCGGCCGCTCGCGCTGTTCCTGGTCGGACACTGTGACAATCGCAGATTGAGAGCGATCGGAAGATCTGATGAAACCCCAGTTTGCCAAAAAGATCGCCGGTATGCTCATGCCAGGCCCCAGCGAACTCCTCGAGCAGGTCAGCCAGAACGCCAAGGTCGCAGCCTGGATCAGGAAGCACCGCGGGCAGGTGCCCGGCTTCGCCAGCCGAGAGGCGATCTACCGGCACATCGCGGATACGATCCTCAAGGACGAGCCGATCGACTTCCTCGAATTCGGGGTGCGGGAAGGCGGCACCATGCGCAGTTGGCTGGGCCTGAATGCACATCCCGAGAGCCGCTTCTACGGCTTCGATACCTTCACCGGCCTGCCAGAGGAATGGAACTATTTCGGCAAGGGCGCCTTTAGTGCCGGTGGCAAGGTGCCGGACATCGCCGATCCGCGTGTCGAGTTCATAGCCGGCCTGTTCCAGGACACCCTGCCGGGCTTCCTGCAGACATTCACCCCCCGCGCGCGCCTGGTGATCAACAATGACAGCGACCTTTACTCCTCTACCCTCTACACCCTGACTATGCTGCATTCGCGGCTGGTGCCGGGAAGCATCGTGATTTTCGACGAATTCAGCAGCCCACTGCACGAATTTCGCGCGCTACACGACTATCTCGGAGCATACAATCGCCGGGCCACGCCAATTGCCCTGAATACCGACTACGCTATGCAAGCGGCCTTCGTATTTTAAGGTTCTTGAGTTCATCCCATACCTCCCGGATCGGCAGCCGATCCAACCCATGGATACGGAAGACAATTGGCGGCAGCGGCGCGGTGCGTCAGCGGGGGCGCTAGAGCATGCTGCGTTCACATGCGTTCACGCAGCCCGCTCTAGCATGTGTTGGATCGCGCGATTCAGCGCCTTCGGCGATTCCGCCTCAACGCATCGCGCTCTAAAACGCTGAGGGTTGTCGGAATGCATCAAAGGGGCGGTGCCGGAAGGGGCCGCCCCTTTTGCTTGCCGGGCGAAACCCGCATGTCGCTTCCAGCCCCAATCAGGCGCGCGCCGCCCCGCCGGCGTTAACCTTCCAGCCACCCGAGGTTGCTACGATGTTCTCTCCCCACCGGCCAGCCGGGCGGGGGGCGCTCTTTCAAACTGTGCATCTGCTGCACTTTCCCCGCCTCTGCGGGCGGGTGCCCCGCCGCGTGGCTGGCCGGCCCCGGCGGGGCGGCTTCAAATCCTCAATTCCTCAAGCAAATTGCCGGTTTTCGCGGGCAAGCCGTGGCTGTGCCGGAAATCGGTCCGATCCGGCCTCAACCCGCTTGAAGGGGTTGAAGGGCGTGCGGGCCGGTCGCGGACCCGGCGCTGCCGGCCGCGCCGGGGCGATGGCGCGGGCCGCCATGCCAGGGCGGCCGGTCCGCAACCGGCCGGCAAGCGCCCTTTGGGCGCCGCCAGGGGTTCGGCGGGGCGGCCGCGCCGCCCTGTCCCCGCCGCCCCGCCGGATGCCGGGGATTTGTCCGAAGATGTGCTGTCCCTGGATTCAGGCCGGTTTCCCGACCGGCGCACCGCCGCCGCCGGGCCCCAAAAAGGCCCGGCGATGCCGTCGCGGCCCCCAGAATTACATGCCGGGGGGGGCGTCGCAGGCCGCGGTCGTCATCGGCCCCGGCACCGATAGCTCCAGGATTTCGACATCGTCCGACGTGCCGAATTCATTATGACGCATGCCGCCGGGGATCAGGATGGCGTCGCCGGCTTCGCAGCGGGTGCGGGTGCCGTCTTCGAATTCCAGGTCCACCCAGCCTTTCAGCACGTAGACGAATTGCGCTTCGCAGTGGTGGACGTGCCAGCCGGTGGGCTCGGTCATGCCGGTCAGGGCTTCCATGACCTGGGCGCGGATTTTGCCCCCCGTGGCGTCCTGGACGCCGAGGTCGCGGTATTTGAAGAAGACGCGCCGGCCGGTCGTGTAGGCCGCGGACGCCTTGCGGGCGATGGTCACTTTGGGGCCGGTCGGGGCCATGCTGCCGTCCATTGCGTTTGCCTCCTGTGGCGCTGTCGCGCGCCTGGGGCAGCCTACACCGGTTGGGGGCTGGGCTGGCAAGACGGCGACCCGCGGTTGCGGGACTTGGCCGCTGGTATGGCTTTTTCCCGCCCTTCGAGCATGTGTTGGATCGCGCGATTCAGCGCCTTCGGCGATGCCGCCTTAACGCATCGCGCTCCAATCGCCGGGCGGACACCTGCGGGGGCCTGGCCTGCACAGGCCAAAGCCGCGCGCCGCCGGCCGTCAGATGCCGCCCCGGCCCATGTCCAGGAATTTGCGGCGGCGCTGGGCTTTCAGGGTGGCGCCTTCCAGGGCCAGCAGGGGGTCGAGGTTGGCCCAGATGCGCTCACCAACGGTGCTGATGGTCGTGCCCGGGTCGCGTTGGGCGCCGCCCATGGGTTCGGGCACCACGTCATCGATCAGCCCCAGCCGGCGCAGGTCCTCGGCGGTCAGTTTCAGGGCTTCGGCCGCGATGGCCGCCTGGGCTTGATCGCGCCAGAGGATGGAAGCGCAGCCTTCCGGGCTGATCACCGAATAGATGCTGTGTTCCAGCATCAGCACCCGGTCGGCGGCGGCCAGCGCGATGGCGCCGCCGGAGCCGCCTTCGCCGATAATGGTGGCGATGAAGGGCACGGGGGCTTCCAGGCCGGCTTCGATGGCGCGGGCGATGGCTTCGGCTTGCCCGCGGGCTTCGGCTTCGATGCCCGGATAGGCGCCGGCAGTATCGACGAAGGAGAGGATGGGCAGGCCGAATCGCCCGGCCAGTTCCATGATGCGCCGGGCTTTGCGATAGCCTTCCGGCCGGGCCATGCCGAAATTATGTTTGACGCGGCTGTCGGTGTCCTCGCCCTTTTCGGTGCCGAGGACGGCAACGGCCCGGCCCCGGAAGCGGCCGAGGCCGCCGACCACCGCGGCGTCATCGGCAAAGGCGCGGTCGCCGGCCAGCGGGGTCCAGTCCGTGATCAGGGCACGGATATAGTCCAGGCATTTCGGCCGTTCCGGATGCCGCGCCACCTGGGCCTTCTGCCAGGCGCTGAGCTTGGCATAGGTCGCGCGCAGCAGCGCATCGGCCTTGTCTTCCAGCCGCTGGGCTTCCTCACGCACATCGATGCCGCCGGCATCGGTGGTGCGGCGCAGCTCCTCGATCTGGCTGGCCAGCTCAGCGATCGGTTTTTCGAAGTCGAGAAAGTGCAGCATATCTCTATCTGCCCGAGGGTTAGCAGGATTAATCGGGGAATGCGACGGCTGCGTTACGCCTGGGCCAGGGGATGGTGGGCCTCCACCAGGGCGCGCAGCCGGGCTTCCAGGACCAGGGTATAGATCTGGGTGGTGGCGATATCGGCGTGGCCGAGCAGCAATTGCAGGCTGCGGAGGTCGGCACCGCGCCCCAGCAGATGGCTGGCGAAGCTGTGACGCAGCACGTGCGGGCTGACCCGCGCCGCATCGAGCCCGGCCGCCGCCGCCGCGTCCTTCAGCAGCAGGCCGAGCGTCTGGCGCGTCATGTGCCCCGCCGCGGCGCGGGAGGGAAACAGCCAGCGCTGGGCGCGCGGCCCGGTGGCGCCGGGGCGGCCGGCCTCGGCCAGGGCGGCGCGGGCGACCAGCGCGGCCGCACGGGCGCGGGCGGAGATCGGCACCAGCCGCTCCCGCCCGCCCTTGCCGCGGATGGCGAGCAGGGGCTGGTCCTCGCGCAGCGCCGCGGTGGGCAGGCTGACCAGTTCGCTGGCGCGCAGGCCGGCGCTGTAGAGCAGCTCGATCGCCGCCCGCGCCTCGGCACCGCGATAGCCGGGCAGTTGGGTGGCGGCGGCGATCAGCGTCTCGACCTCGGCCTCAGAGAGGGCGCGCGGCAGGGAGGGGCCGGCGCGCGGGGTGGCGATCAGCTCTGTCGGGTCGTCGCGCCGCACCCCTTCCTGCGCCAGGAAGCGATGGAACTGCCGTAGCGCCGAGAGTCGCCGCGCCTGGCTGCGCGGGGCCAAGCCACGGTCGGCGAGGCCGCGCAGGAAGCCTTGCAGATCGGCCGTGGCCGCCGCGACGGGGGAGAGGCCGCGGGCCTGGCAATGGGCGAACCAATCGGCGAGGTCGGCGCGGTAGGCCGCCAGCGTATTGCGCGCCGCGCCGCGCTCGGCGGCCAGCATTTCGAGGAAGGCTTCAAGGTGGCGCGCGGCCAAGGCCGTTCAGCGCGGCTGGAAGCGGTCGTTGGGCAGGCTGCGTTCGACCGGCACGGAGCGCACGTCCGGCGGGAAGGCGCCAAGGGCCAGCAGCCCGGCGAGCGCAAGAAGGCCAAGCAGCACGAGCAGGAGCATCACGGGGCGACGGAACATCGCGGGCGGGGTCCTCGCGCGGCAGGGCTGTTGTGCTACCCTTTGGGACCGTGTCGCGCAACACCGCCGCCCTGCCCCTGCCGCAGTTGCCCCCCCCCGCCGCTCCGGCGGGGCGGAGCGTCGTGCTGGTTGGCATGCCGGGGTCCGGGAAATCCTCGATCGGCCGGCGGCTGGGGTTGCGGCTGGGGCTGCCCTTCCTGGATGCGGATACCGAGATCGAGGCGGCCGCCGGGCTGCCGATCACCGAAATTTTCGCGCGCTACGGAGAGCCACATTTCCGCGACGGGGAGCGGCGGGTTATCGGCCGCCTGCTGGCCGGCCCACCCGTGGTGCTGGCGACCGGCGGCGGGGCCTTCGCCGATGCGCGCACCCGCGCGGCGATCCACGCCTCGGGCGCCGTCACCGTCTGGCTGCGTTGCACCCTTACGACCCTGTTGCGCCGCGTTGCCGGGCGAGACCACCGCCCGATGTTCCTGAACGCCGACCCGGCCGAGGTCCTGACCCGGCTGATCGCAGCCCGCCACCCGCTTTATGCCGAGGCCGATATCGTGATCCCCTGCACCGACGAAAGCCCCGAGAGCACCACCCGCCGGGTCGAGGATGCGCTGGCCGACTGGGCTACGCCCGCCCGGCTGCCGGTTGCCTTGGGCGAGCGTGCCTACGACATCGTGGTCGGCGAAGGTCTGCTCTCTCGGGCGGGCGCATTGCTGGCCCCGGTGCTCGCGGCCAAGCGGGTGGCGATCGTGACGGATAGCAATGTCGGGCCGCGGCACTTGCCGGCGCTCCGCGCGGGGCTGGCCGAGACCGGCGTGCAGGTGCTGGCCGAGATCGCGGTGCCGCCGGGCGAAGCGAGCAAGGATTTTTCGAAGTTGCAGGGGGTGCTCGAACAATTACTGGGCGCGGGCGCGGATCGGCGCACCACGGTGATCGCCCTCGGCGGCGGGGTGGTGGGTGATCTTGCCGGCTTCGCCGCGGCGGTGGCGATGCGCGGTATGCCCTTCGTGCAGATGCCGACCACGCTGCTGGCGCAGGTGGACAGCTCGGTCGGCGGCAAGACCGGCGTGAACCTCGCGCTTGGGAAGAACCTGGTTGGCGCCTTCCATCAGCCGCGCCTGGTGATTGCTGATATGGCAACGCTGGCAACGCTGCCGCCGCGCGAATTGCGGGCCGGATATGCCGAGGTGGCCAAGCACGGGCTGCTGGCCGGCGAGGCGATGTGGAACTGGTGCGAGCGGCATGGCCCGGCGCTGGTCGCCGGCGATGCCGCGGCGCGTGCCACGGCGGTGCTGGAGAGCTGCCGGCTGAAGGCCGCCGTGGTCGCCGGCGATGAGCGCGAGGAAAGCGCCGAAGGCGGCCGCGCGCTGCTCAATCTCGGCCACACCTTCGGCCACGCGCTGGAGGCCGAGGTGGGCTATGGCGGCGACCTGCTGCATGGCGAGGCGGTGGCGATCGGGCTGGGGCTTGCGGCTTCGCTCTCGGCGCGGCTTGGCGCCTGCAGCCAGGAGCTGCCGGGGCGGGTGATGGCGCATCTGGCCGCCTGTGGCCTGCCGGCGCGGATCGGCGATCTCGGCCGCGGCTTCTCGACCGCAGCGCTGCTTGGGCGCATGCGCAAGGACAAGAAGGTGCGCGACGGCGCGCTGCGCTTCGTGCTGCTGCGCGGCCCGGGGGAGGCCTATACGGCGGGCGACGTGCCGATTGCGACGGTCGAGGCGCTGCTGCGCGACGAGGGCTGCGGGGCGTAGGTTCGAGCATCTTCGCGCGTTTTGATGATTCCATCTGAACGCGTGAAGATGCTCTGAAAACAAACCATTAGGGTACGCGGCGTGAGCGTATGTGAGCGCGGCATACTTAAGCCCGCGCTCAGTCGATGCTGTCGAGGGAAGGCAGGTCGGGAAGGCTGGCGATCAGCGTCGTATCGGCCCGGTTAGACCGATCGACACCCGGCTTGGCCATGGGTTGGCTCAGCAGCACGCTGCGCCCGGGCGCCTGCGCCAGAAGCCGTCCACTGACGCTGTTCGTGAGGACATCGCCACGCAGCATCGTTCCCTCAGGCGTGGCCAAAACCCAGTTATGCGCGGGTGCCCGGCGGCTGTCGGACGGCGCCGCAGCCGGCAAGGCGTTGGGTTGCAGGACATACTGATTGAGCAGCCCGCCCCGGCCGCGTGCGCATTCGTCAACCATGGCGTTCAGCCGTGCAAAGCCGTTCTCGCGCAGCACCGCCACAGCGGCGTCGCCCCGTTCGGCAAGCCGGTCGGTCACGAACACGCAGTTCCGCACAAAGCTTGGCCTGAGACCGTCGTCCTGACGCAGCATGGCCGTTGCGGAACCGATCGCCATGCTGCAATCCGCCGCAAGGCGAAGGCCAAAGGCGACGATCAGGCGGGGATAGCCGGTACCCGAGCCCCCGCTGGGTTCCCCCGCGAAACTGATGGGTCGTGCCCCCGGCGGCGCCGCGCGCAAGGCTTCGGCAAGGCCGCGGCCGAACCGCTGCTCCAGCGACTCGGTCGGGAAGGCCCGTGAGAACCGGTCGGCCTGCTGCCGCTTCGCCGCCCGATCGGCTGCTGCGGCACCGATGATGATCGCCGAAGCCAGCAGCGACGCGGCAACCGAGCCGCCGATCGAGCGGCCAATATTGGCGCCGACGGACCCACCTGATGTGATCCCGACGCCAACCACGACCCAGGCCCCGTCCATGAGAATCCCCATCTCGACCAACAGGGTCGTGGGGATCGGGTCGAGGATGATCGGCGTCCCTGGCCCTACGCCGGAGATGGGTTGGAAGATCTGCGCCGGCAGGGTCGGGGCGCAGGCCGATAGCAGCGCCGGCAGGCCCACCAACCCAATGGGGAGGCCGGCGAGGTCGCGGCGTCGATAGCGCATGTACGGGTCCTCCCAAGCAAACACGGACGGCTTGACCCTAATGATAACGCAGCAGCGAGTCTATTATTTGTTAGTAATATGATAAAAAAGCCAATGTTCTTTGTTTTTCTGCTTGCAGGACGTCGCGCGGCAGGCGGACCGGCTAATCCAGATCCGGCAACCTGTAACGGTCGGCCGGGTCGTTCCAGCCCTTGAAGTTCGGTGCGCGCTTCTCGGCGAAGGCGGCGCGGCTTTCCAGCAGATCGCTTTTCGCGCCGTGCTCGTGCAGCGCGGCGGCCAGTTTCTGCTGCGCCGGGCTCGGCCGCGGGCGCATCCGCCGCATCATGTGCACGGTATTCACCCGCGCCGCCGGCGGCAGGCTCAGCAGATGGCGCGCCATACCCATCGCCTCCGCCATCACCTGCTCCGGCGGGACGAGGCGGTTGATGAAGCCGATCTGGTGGAAGCGTTCGGCGGTGAAGCGAAAGCCCAGCGCCATTTCCATCGCCAGCGGGAAGGCGAGGTTGGCCATATGCCCGTGGTCGTAGCCGCCGAGCAGCCAGCGCTTGGCCTCAGAGACCTCAAAGATCGCGGTGGTGGCGGCGACGCGCAGGTCGGTCCGCTCCACCATCATGAAGCCGCCGCCCATGGCGAAGCCGTTCACCGCGGCGATCACCGGCTTTTCCAGCGTGCCGGTGTTGAAGGGGTCTTCCATCGGCGCCGGCCGGCCGCCGGGGTTCTGTTCGGCGAGCGTTTCCTTCATATCCTCGCCGGCGCAGAAGCCGCGGCCGGTGCCGGTCAGGATCGCCACCTCCAGCCCCGCATCGTGGCGGAACTCGGTCCAAACGCGCGCAAGCTCGACGCGCATTTCGTGGTTGAGCGCGTTCAGCCGCTCGGGGCGGTTCATCCGCACGACGAGGATCTGGCCGTGGCGCTCGGTTTCGACGACTGACATTCGGGGCTTCCCTGCGATGGCGAACGCGACCCCGGCAGGAAGGCCGCGCGGGCGTAGCCTGCCCGCCGCCGCGCCCCTGCGCCAGGGTGACCGATCACGCCCCGGCCGACCGCCCGCCCGGCAGTGACCCGATCGTGTTCCCCGCTATTCCCGATGTGAGTTCCGCGATCCGTAGGGCCACGGAAAAATACGTCTCGCGTTGGCGCCTCAAGCCGCTGTCGATCACGCCATGGAGAGGTTCGGAGCATGCACGCAAGCGAGACGCCGGGATGGGACGATGACCCGCAGCCGCACCCAGCCGCTGGTCTCAGTGGCGGTCGCCGGGTCCTCGTCACCGGGGGCGCCGGCTTCATCGGCTCGCACCTCGTCAAGCGCCTGCACGCGCTTGGCCATGCGGTCGTGGTGTTGGATAATCTGCGGCGCTACTGCGCGCCGCTGACGCGGGTGGAACACCTGGCGCTCGCCGAACGGCTTGGCGCCCTGCGCGCCACCTGCGAGTTGGTCGAAGGGGATGCAGCGGATCCACGGGTCATGGCGGGCGTCCTCAAGACCTATCGCCCGACGCATGTGGCGCATCTGGCCGGGGCGCCCCTGCCCGCCCATGCGAACGCGCATCCCGCGGAAGCCTATGACAGCATGATCCGCTCGACCACCACGCTGCTTGGCGCGCTCAGGCAGGCGGCCTGGGTGGAGCGGCTGGTCTTCGTCTCCTCCACCACTGTCTATGGCGATTTCGCCGCCGAGCCAGCGGACGAGGACCATCCGCTACAGCCGCGGGATATCTATGGCGGGGCGAAGTTGGCCAGCGAGGTGCTGGTGCAGTCCTTCGCCCGCCACTTCCGCCTGCCCTGCGTGATCGTCCGCCCCTCCGCCGTCTATGGCCCGGGCGACATCAACCGCCGGATCACCCAAATCTTTGTCGAGCATGCCCTGGCCGGGGCACCGCTGGTGCTGCACGATCCGGCCGCCCGGTTCGACTTCACCTTCGTCGAGGATGCCGCCGAGGGGCTGGTCCTGGCCCTGCTGCATCCGGGCGCGCCGGACGGGATCTTCAATATTACTCGGGGCGAGGGCTGCGGCCTGCTCGACCTCGTTGGCATCCTCCGGCGCTGGGTGCCGGATCTAGCCATCCGGGCGGCCCCACCGAGCGGCCTGGTGCCGCGCCGCGGCGCCCTCAGCATCAATCGGGCACGCCAGGCAATGGGCTATGCCCCGGCGGTCTCGCTGGAAGACGGCATGGCGCGCTGCCTCACGGCGGCGGTGCAATCCCTGGCGGAGGCGGGGCTCGGCCGGCCGGCGCAATTCGTCCGGCTGCAAGCCTAGCCCGCGCCATGCCGGCCCCTGTTGCGATCCCCTTCTGCCGCCCCTCCATCACCCAGGCCGGGCTGGACGCGGTCGATGCTGCGCTGTGCTCCGGCTGGCTGGCGGATCGGCCTCGGGCAGCAGCGTTCGAGGCGAGGTAACTCTACCGAGCTGCCGCTTCGTGGCCTCGGCCCTCGCCGCCCCCGCTTGGCGCATGGCGGCTGCTGGCGCAGCTGCCGCCGCGGGTTGCACAACCGCCGGCCTTCCCCAATGCTGCCGGCGGGAAACCGGAGAGACGCCATGGACGGCAGCCTGGAGCGGGAGCTGCATAACGGCACCGATGCGCGCGGCCAGGTGCCGGTCGGGACCGACCTCATCGAATGGTATTACGAGCGCGGCTTCACCGACGGCCTGCCGGTGGTGCCGCCGACGTCCGAGAAGGTCGCCGCGGTGGTCGCCGCCCTGGGGGGCGAGGCACAATTCGAGGAATGCCGGGTCGCCCCGCGCTGGGGCCTGCTGACGCGGGAGGTCATGGCCATCAACATGGTGATGGCGGGCTGCCGGCCGGACTATGCGCCCGTGGTGCGGGCGGCGATGCAGGCGATCACCGACCGCGCCTTCAACCTGAACGGCGTGCAGGCCACCACCCATGTCGCGGCGCCGCTGGTCATCGTGAACGGGCCACTCGCGGCCGAGATCGGCATGAATGGTGGCTGCAACGCCTTTGGCTCAGGCAATCGCGCCAATGCCACCATCGGCCGCGCGATCCGGCTGATGATGTTGAATGTCGGCGGCGGCTGGCCGGCGGAGCTCGACAAATGCACGCTCGGCAATCCGGCCAAGTACAGCTATTGCGTCTGTGAGAACGAAGCCCAAAGCCCCTTCGCGCCCTATCATGTCGAAATGGGCTACGCGCCAGGCGACAGCACGGTCTTCGCCATGGCAGCCGAAGCGCCGCATAGCGTCACCGACCATCAATGCAATGACCCCGAAGGCATCCTCGATACGATGTGCAGCGCGATGAGCACCATCGCCAGCAACAACGCGGTGCTGGGCGGTCATTGTGCCGTTGTGCTGGGGCTGGAGCACGCCAATGATATCGCCCGCGCGGGCTGGACCCGTAGCGACATCCGGCATTATCTGTGGATGCATAGCGGTAATGCGTTCCGCAAAATTTCCCGCGATCACCGCTACGGCAAGGTCTACAATCGCAACCTGCCGAAATGGGTGAAGCGCGACCCGGATAGCCGGATCCCGATCGTGCCCAGCCCCGATCACATCCATGTCTTCGTCATGGGCGGGGAGGCTGGGCGCTTTTCCCTGTTCATCCCGGGCTGGGGGCATATGAATACGCCGGTGCTGAAGGGGATCGGTACGGATGCAGCAGCCGCGGGGCCGGTCTGCATCGATGGCACCTGCGCGCTCTGACGGAAGGTTAGCAACATGCCGATGACGCGGCTGGAGATGCTTCCGGTCTACGACCCCCGCGGGGCGCTGGACCATCACGCGACGCCGACAACGGCCCGGCCACGGTCCCTGGCGGGGCTTCGCCTCGGCATCCTCGACAACAGCAAGTGGAACGCGAACAAGCTGCTCCGGGCCAGCCTGGCCGGGCTTGGCGCCCTGCATGGGTTCGCCGCGACGAACTACTACGTGAAGCACAGCTTCTCGAAGGATGCGGCGCCGGAGCTGATCGGGAAGATCGCCGCCGAGTGCGACATCGTGCTGACCGCGATCGGCGATTGCGGGTCCTGCTGTTCCTGCTGCGTGCGGGACGGCATTGCGCTGGAGCAGTTGGGCGTGCCGGCGGCGGTGATCATCACCACGGAATTCCTGCGGGAGACGCGGCTGACCCGCGCCGCGCTGGGCATGCCGGGGCTGGTACCGGTGGTGGTCGCCCACCCCATCAGCAGCATCACTGAAGCGGAGATGGCGGCACGCGCGGCGCAGGTGGTGACGCAGGCGCAGGATGTCTGGCTGGGCACAGCAGGCGGCTGATACCAGCGGCGCGAGGCAGTCACTCGTGCCAAGCGGCCGAACGGGCGCCGCAGCCAATGCCGTGCAGGCCAGGAACCAGAGGCTTCCGCCCGGCGCTTGAGGGCCCGAAAAAGCCAATACCAGCAGTCAAAGGGTTTGACCGCTGGTATGACAGGCTGCGGCCGGCTGTCCTTGGGAGAGCGGCCGGTTCGTCGCGCCTAGAGCGGGCTGCGTGCACATGCGTTCACGCAGCCGGCTCTAGCATGTGTTGGATCGCGCGATTCAGCGCCTTCGGCGATTCCGCCTCAACGCATCGCGCTCTAAAGCGACTTGTGCTT
>Ga0114960_10003577_pt1 | contig 11849 bp, 10 predicted proteins | sample C_130625_MF_Meta_FD_92637 | JGI IMG/M metagenome (GOLD analysis project Ga0114960, IMG submission 92637) | Freshwater microbial communities from Lake Croche, Canada to study carbon cycling - C_130625_MF_MetaG | ecosystem: Environmental > Aquatic > Freshwater > Lake | place: Lake Croche, Canada... | reverse complement strand
CCCTTGCCGCTTGTGGCAAAAAAGAAGAAGCGCCCGCAGCTGCTGCCAGTGCGCCTGCCGAAGAAAAAGTCCTCAATATTTACAACTGGCCCGATTACATTCCTGAACGAATGATTGCGGCGTTTGAGAAAGAAACCGGCATCAAGGTCAATTACGACACTTTTGAAACCAACGAAGCGCTGAACGCCAAGCTGGTCGCCGGCAACACGGGTTATGACATCGTGGTGCCTGGCACTGCTTTTAGCCCCGCGCAGGTCGAGGCGGGCTTCTTCCAGCCCATGGACCGCGCCAAACTCAAAAACTACGGCAACCTGGACAGCGACATCATGGCCGGCCTCTCCAAGGCCGATCCGGGTAACAAGTACCTGGTGCCATGGGCTTGGGGCTTTACCACCGTCGGCATCAACCGCACCAAAGTGGAAAAAGCGCTGGGGAAAACGGCCATGCCTGAAAACGTTTGGGACCTGGTGTTTAAGCCTGAGTACACCGCCAAGCTCAAGTCCTGCGGCATTGCCTACCTGGATTCGCCTACCGAAATCATCCCGCCCGCCTTGCACTACATCGGCAAAGATGCGTACTCCAACGACCCGGCCGACCACAAAGCAGCGGTGGACATGCTGGCCAAAGTGCGTAAAGACATCCGCATCTTTAGCTCGACCATGATCGACGACGTCGCTGGTGGCAAGGCCTGCGCCGTGGTGGGTTGGTCTGGCGATATCAATATCGCAGCCACCCGCGCCAAGGACAATGGCTCCAAAGACGTGATCGAAGCGCTATTGCCCAGCACCGGCGCCATGATCTTCTTTGACTCCATGGCCATCACCAAAGACGCCAAGCACCCGGGCAACGCCCATGCCTTCATCGACTTCTATCTGCGCGCCGAGAACGCCGCCCAGGTGTCCAACGAGATGAGCTACCCCACAGGCAACAAAGCAGCTTTGGCCAAGATGAAGCCTGAAGTCTCGGGTAACAAAACCATCTTCATTGAGCCAGCCGTGGCAGCCAAGATGGTGCCACCCGGCAAATTTACCAATGAAGGACGCGAGTCCATGGCCAGTGCCTTTACTACCTTTAAAAAGGGTAAATAAAGCCTTTCGCTAGCCGTAAGGGGACTGTTCATTGCTTCGGGTGAACAGTCCTTTTTTCTTGCCCGCGCATTGCCTGAAAACGCCGCACCATGAGCACTGAATCTACGACACACAGCGCGCTTCCTATGCCGGGGCGCCGCTTTGTTATCAGTGTGCCGATGGCTTGGCTGCTGTTTTTTTTCATGCTGCCGTTTTTGGTGCTGCTGTACATCAGCTTTGTGGACATGGGCACCGATATCCACCCGTTTAAGCCCCTGTGGGATGCCAAGGCCGGCGTGCTGCGCCTCAAGTACGACAACTACAGCAGTATTTTTGCCAGCACCGAGACGGGCATTTGGGGCCAGACAATATATGTGGAGGCCTACTTGCGCTCGCTGGCGTATGCGTTTTGCACCGCCGTGCTGTGTCTGATTTTGGGTTATCCGTTCGCCTATGCGATTGCGCGCTCGTCCCCGGCCGCACGCCCGGCTTTGCTGATGATGGTGATGCTGCCGTTTTGGACCTCTTTTTTGTTACGCGTTTACGCCTGGAAAGGCATCCTGGCCGATCAGGGCGTACTCAACCGCTTGTTGCTTGGGTTGGGGTTGATCAGCGAACCCGTGCAAATGCTCTACACCAATGTCTCCATGTTGGTGGGCATGACATACGTTTATCTGCCTTTTATGGTGCTGCCTCTCTACGCCACCTTGTCCAAATTGGACTTGCGTCTCTTGGAAGCGGCCTACGATCTGGGCGCCTCGCCATTTAAAGCGTTTTGGTTGGTAACGGTGCCGCTGTCCAAGGCGGGCATCGTGGCTGGTTTCATGCTGGTCTTTATCCCCGCAGTGGGCGAGTTTGTGATTCCTTCGCTGCTGGGTGGGCCAGAAAACATCATGGTCGGGCGCGTGGTCTGGGATGAAATGTTTACCAGCAACAACTGGCCGCGCGCCAGCGCATTGGCCGTGAGCATGATTGCGCTGATTGTGGTGCCACTGGCGCTGTATTACCGCTCTGCCGCGCAATCGGCCGAGCCGGCAAAGCATTAATAGGTCCGCCATGCAACGCATTTTGCAAAACTACTTTGGCCGGGTCTGGATGGTATTGGTCTTTTTGTTTTTGTACCTGCCGCTGTTATTTATGGTGGTGTTTTCTTTTAACAGCAGCCGACAGGACGCGGTATTTACCGGTTTTTCTTGGCGCTGGTACGAGGCTTTGGGCCGCGATACCAAGATTGTGGAAGGTTTTTGGCTGTCCTTGCAGATTGCGCTGGCCACGGGCATCTTGTCGGCTGTATTGGGCACTTTTGCGGCTTTTGTATTGGTGCGCTACCAGCGCTTTATCGGGCGCACCTTGTTTTCGGGCATGGTCAACGCACCCTTGGTGATGCCGGAGGTGGTCATCGGCCTGTCGCTCTTGCTGCTGATGGTGGGCATTCAACATGTTTTCGGCTGGCCCGAGCGCGGCTTGCTGACCATTATTTTGGGCCACACCTTGCTGGGCATGGCGTATGCGATGGTGGTGGTGCAGTCGCGCCTGCTGGAGGTGGACCGTTCGGTAGAAGAGGCGGCTATGGACTTGGGGGCCAAGCCGGTGCAAGTTTTTTTTCTGGTGACGCTGCCCAATATCGCCCAGGCCATTGTGGCGGCTTTTTTGCTGTCTTTTACCTTGTCCTTTGACGACGTGGTGATTTCTGAGTTTCTGTCCGGCCCCGGGGTCAACACCTTGCCCCAGGTGATTTTTGGCTATGCCCGCCGGGGCATCAACCCAACGATTTATGCCGCCGCAACGATCTTGATCGCCATCATTAGCACGGCCGTCGTGGTGTACAGCGTCTGGGTGGCCCGGCAAAGCCGGCGCCTGGCCCGCGAGGCGCAACTGGCCCTGGCCGAGGCACAGGGCTGACATGCTTGTTTGACATTTACAAGAGAAATAGGAATACCCCTTGGCACACGATTTGGCCCCGGCCCCATTTCTGCAGATTCAAAACATCGTCAAAAAATTTGACGATGTCTATGCCGTCGACGATGTCAGTTTGGACATCCAGCAGGGCGAAATATTCGCTTTGCTGGGCTCCTCCGGCTGCGGCAAATCGACCTTGCTGCGCATGCTGGCGGGTTTTGAGACGCCCACGGCGGGGCACATCTTGCTCGCCGGCCAGGACATCGTGGGCTTGGCGCCTTACCAGCGGCCCATCAATATGATGTTTCAAAGCTATGCGCTGTTCCCGCATCTGACGGTTTGGGACAACATCGCTTTTGGTCTCAAGCGCGATGGCATGGCCAAAGATGCGATCGAAGAGCGGGTAACGCAAATGCTCGACCTGGTGCAACTGCGTAACTACGCCAAGCGCAAACCGCACCAACTCTCGGGTGGACAACAACAGCGTGTGGCCCTGGCGCGCAGTCTGGCCAAACGCCCGCAGCTGCTGCTGCTGGACGAGCCTTTGGGCGCGCTGGATGCCAAGTTGCGCCAGCGCACGCAGTTGGAGCTGGTCGACATCATCGAGCGCGTGGGAGTGACCTGTGTCATGGTGACCCACGACCAGGAGGAGGCCATGACCATGGCGACCCGTATTGGCGTGATGAGTGAGGGCAAGATTTTGCAAATCGGCAAACCTGCCGAAATTTACGAGACGCCCAACTGCCGTTTCGTGGCTGACTTTATCGGCACCGTCAATATGTTTGAGGGCAGCGTGGAGGTCGACGAGGCCGACCATGTGGTCATCGGCTCGGCCGACTGCAAGCACTATGTCACCCACGGCATTACGGGTACGCACGGCATGCAAGTGCAGGTGGCCGTGCGTCCGGAAAAAATCAGTATCCAAACCCAGCCGGTGGACGATGCCGAGCGCGAATTTCCCGCTGAAATTGGTTACAACCAGGTCCAAGGCGTGATCGCCGAAATCGCCTATTTGGGCAATTTGACGACCTACCATGTGCGCCTGGCCAGCGGCTTGCTCGTCAAAGTCACGCATACCAACGCCGCCCGCCGTGGCAGCACTGCGATGACCTGGGGTGATACGGTGTACCTATGGTGGTGGGGTAGCGACGTGGTGGTTCTGACCCGCTAAAACAGGCCGTGGCCTAGCCGCGCGCCACCGGCCGCGCCGGGTCGCTGCACCACTCGCTCCAACTGCCGGCAAACAGGGCGCCCGGCCCGATGCCCGCAATGCACATCGCCAAAATATTAGGAATGGCAGTTACGCCACTGCCGCAGTGGTGCACCACCGTATCGGCGCTGCGCTGGCCGAGCAAGGCCAGCCACTCCTGGCGCAGTTGCTCGGCGGGCTTGAAAAAGCCCTGCGCATCTAAATTCTGACCAAACGGGCGGTTCAGTGCGCCCGGAATATGGCCGGCCACCGGGTCCAGCGGCTCCACTTCACCTTTGAAACGCGGCGTGGCGCGGGCGTCGACCACGGTTTGTGCGCTGCGCCCCAGGCCGGCGAGCACCGTGGCCGCATCGACCAAGGGTAACAAAGGGTCCGACGCCGTAAAGCCCGAGGGCTGCGCGGGTAGGTGCCCGGCGCCGCTGGCCAGCGCGCCGCCAGCCGTTTGCCAGGCGGCAAGCCCACCGTCGAGCACGGCCACCGATGGGTGGCCCATCCACTGCAGCATCCACCACAACCGACCGCAAAAACTGCTGCCTTGGCGGTCATAGACCACTACTTGCATGCCCGCCTCCAGGCCGACGGACTGCAACCAACGCGCAAATGCGGCGCGCGAGGGCAGGGGATGGCGCCCACCGCTGCAGGCGCCGGTTTGCTGCGGCTCGCCTTTGGCGCTGAGGTGACGGTCTAGATCGGCATAGATGGCGCCAGCCAGGTGCGTATCGGCAAACATCTGCGCGCCGGCGTCGGGACGTGCCAGGTCAAAACTGCAGTCAAAGACCAAGGTGGGCTGCCCCGATTGCTGCAGGTTTTGCAGTTGGGCGGCAGTGATCAAGGTGGTGTACATGGCGGCATCCTTTGGAAAATTGCGGGCCTGGGCTGCGCACTCTACACGTCTTGGGCGGGAGACTCGGGCATGGCCCGCGTACGCAAAACCGTGGAGACAATGCCGCTGGCCACGATCAAACAGATCCCGGCCCAGGCCATAGGAACAATCGTGTCGCCAAACAGCAAAATACTGTAGAGGCTGGCAAAGACAATGCCCCAGTACTGCATGCTGGCCACCACCAAGGTGGCGCCTTTGCGGTAGGCGCGCGTCATAGCCCATTGGCCCAGAGAGGCCAATACGCCGATGGGAATCAGCCAGGCGGCGTCCTGCCATTGCACTGCGCTCCAGGGCGTGGCGGGGGTAAAGACCATGCCGCCTGCGCCGACCAAAGTGGTTCCCACCGAGAAATAAAACACCGTGCGTTCCTCGGGTTCACCGACTTTGCCCAAGGCCGTTACCTGCATATAGGCCAGCGCTGCGCCCATGCCTGAGAGCAGGCCAATCAGTCCGGCAAACAATTGGTCGCGGTCGATGGTGGGGCGCAAGGTCATCACCACGCCGACAAAGCCGACCAGCACAGTCAGCATCAACGGCCCTTGTTTTTGCGGCTGGCCATAGAGCAGCGCGCCGCCCAGAATGAAGGCTGCCAGCCACACGCCGCTCATGTAATTGAGCGTCATGGCTGTGGCCACAGGCAAATGGGCGATTGCGTAAAACCACGAGCTCAGCGAGAGCACGCCGATGGCGCTGCGGGTCAGGTGCATCAGAGGTACCGGCGTGCGCAAACTAGCGCCCCGGGCGCGCACCACCACGGCCATAAAGACCACGCTGACCAGCCCCCGGTAAAAAATAATCTCAAAAACGGTGAAGCTGTGGGCGGCCGATTTCACGCCCACCGCCATGGTGGCAAACAAAAAAGACGCCAGCACCATCCACAGCGCCGACAGGGCGCTGCCCTCGGTGCGGTTGGGGGCCATGCTCAGGGGGCTAAAGCATCGCCCATGGCGGCGCGGTACCACTCATGGAAATGCTGCATGCCGTCTTCCATCGGGCTTTGGTAGGGTCCCACCTCGTTGTCGCCGCGCTGCAGCAGGGCTTTGCGCCCGGCGTCCATGCGCTCGGCGATTTCGTCGTCTTCGATGCAGGTTTCCATGTAGGCGGCTTGCTGCGCCTCGACAAAATCACGTTCAAAGGCGGCGATTTCCTCGGGGTAAAAGAACTCGACCATGTTCATGGTTTGGTCCACGCCCATGGGGTGCAGGGTTGAGACTGTCAACACATGCGGGTACCACTCCACCATGATGTGCGGGTACAAGGTCAGCCAGATAGCGCCATGCTGGGGCGGCTGGCCGCCCCGGTAGTCCAGCAGCGCCTTTTGCCAGCGCTCGTAGGTGGGCGAGCCGCCTTTGGCATCGGAGGAGCGCAGGCGGGCGCCTGGACCGACGGTTTGCACCGAATAGTGCTTGCCAAACTCCCAGCGCAAATCATCACAGGTGACGAAATTGCCCAGGCCGGGGTGGAAGGGGCCCACGTGGTAGTCCTCCAGATACACCTCGATAAAGGTTTTCCAGTTGTAGTTGCACACGTGCATTTCTACATGGTCGCGCACATAGCCGCCGAAATCGAGCTCGGCGCGCGGGCCCATGCCCGATAGGTGGGCGGCGATGTCCAGCGTAGGGGATTCAAAAAGCAAGCCGTTCCATTCTTGGAGCGGGTAATTGTTCAGGTTCAGGCAGGGATCACTGGCGAAATGGGGTGCGCCTATGAGCTTGCCGGCAGGTTTGGCACCTGCGGCGTCTACACCCGAGTAGGTCCAGCGGTGCAGCGGGCAGACAATATTGCCGCCTGCCGTACCGGCCCCTTGTAACAGCGAGCCTTGCCCTTTGAGCATGATGGCCTGGCGGTGGCGGCAGACGTTGGAGATCAATTCGATGCCGCTGCCGTTGCGCACCAGTGCGCGGCCCTCTTGTTCCTGGGGCAGGGCGAAGTAGTCGCCCACCTCGGGCACGCTCAGGCTGTGCCCGATATAGCGAGGCCCTTGCTTGAACAGTAAGTCGATCTCGCGGGCGTGAAGCGACGGATCAAAATAGCTTGAAACTGGAAGTTGGCTCAGGGCCTGCTGCAGTTGAAGACTTAAATCAGACATGGTGGACCTGACCTAAAGACTCCCCACAGGGAGGGTGCGCTTGAATCGCGCTATCAAAGAAAGACCGCACGCCTGTGGGGGCGTTCGGTCGCGAAAGTGGACCATTGTACCCGTGGGGGAAAAGCCCGATGGGGCGGGCCCGCCCCAAGGTGGTGCAATAGAATTATCCGCAGATCCGAGCCCGTGCCCGCCTTTTTTGGAATTACCGATGCCCAAGCCCCGTTCCGATACCACCGTGCCAGGTGCCGACCCGGCGCCACAGGGCCCTGCCTACGAGGCGGCGATGCAAGAACTCGAGCAGCTGGTCGGTAGCATGGAAAGCGGCAATATGCCGCTGGACCAGTTGCTAAGCAGTTACCAGCGCGGCGCTGTCCTTTTGCAGCTGTGCCGCGACCGCCTGCAGGCCGTGGAGGAGCAAATCAAAGTGCTGGACCACGGCGCCATCAAGCCCTGGAAAGGCGCCTGAGCCGCATGGCCGACTTTGACCTTGCCCCTTGGACGGCGCTCCACACCGATGCCTTAGAAGTGGCCTTCGACGCATTTTTGTCTGCTGATGCCTTGTGTGCCGACGGCCCGGTTCGCCCGCTGGGCCTGGTCGATGCAATGCGATACGCCGCGATGGACGGCGGAAAGCGACTGCGTCCGCTCCTGGTCATAGCGGCATTCGAGGCTGCGGTGGGCCGACCTTTGAACGCCCAAGATGACGCCGTGGTCCGCGCGGCCTGCGCCGTGGAACTGATCCATGCGTATTCATTAGTGCACGACGACATGCCGTGCATGGACGACGACGTGCTGCGTCGTGGCAAGCCCACGGTCCACGTCCAATTTGGCGAAGCGGGCGCCTTGCTGGCCGGGGACGCGCTGCAAACCTTGGCCTTTGCGCTCTTGACGCCCGAGGACGGAAGCGTCGCGCCCGCCTTGCAGGGGCGCTTGTGCGGTCTGCTGGCCCGGGCCTCGGGTTGCGCGGGCATGGCCGGGGGGCAGGCGATTGACCTGGACCACGTGGGCAAAGCGCTCACTGAAGAGGCCCTGCGCCATATGCACCGCTGCAAGACCGGCGCGCTCCTGGAGTGCAGCGTGCGCATGGGCGCGGTGTGCGGCGGCGCTGACGCGCACGCCCAGGCGCAGTTGGCCGAATTTGGCCGGGCCTTGGGTCTGGCGTTTCAGGTGGTGGATGACGTGCTCGACGTCAGCGCCGACTCGGTCACGCTGGGTAAAACGGCGGGCAAAGACGCCCAAAACGACAAACCCACTTTTGTGTCTTTGATGGGACTGGCGCAAAGCCGCCAGTATGCGCAACAATTGTGCGAGCAGGCCGAGCAGGCGCTGGCGCGGGCAGGCCTGGCCGATACCAGCGCCCTGTCAGCCCTGGCCCGCAGGGTGGTGCAGCGCAGCCACTGATTAATTCGAGTTCACCATGCCACATACTTACCAAGCCGCTGGCCCTTTGCTGCCGCAGATCAACAGCCCCAAAGACCTGCGCGCGCTTCCGCGCGCCGCTTTGCGTACGGTGGTAGATGAGCTGCGGGCTTATTTGCTGGACAGCGTCTCCAAAACCGGCGGCCACCTCAGTTCCAATTTGGGCACGGTGGAGCTGACCGTGGCGCTGCACTATGTGTTTGATACCCCGCGCGACCGCCTGGTCTGGGATGTGGGCCACCAAACCTACCCGCACAAAATCCTCACGGGCCGGCGCGACCGCATGGCCAGTTTGCGCCAGTTGGGTGGGCTCAGCGGCTTTCCGCAGCGCAGCGAGAGCGAATACGACACTTTTGGTACGGCGCATTCCAGCACCTCTATTTCGGCAGCCTTGGGTATGGCCATGGCGGCCAAGCTGCAGGGGGACGCGCGTTATTCGGTGGCCATCATCGGCGACGGCGCGCTGACGGCCGGTATGGCTTTTGAGGCCATGAACAATGCGGGCGTGCAAGATTGCCGCCTGCTGGTGATCCTGAACGACAACGAAATGAGCATCAGCCCACCCGTGGGCGCGCTCAACCGCTACCTGGCGCAGCTCATGAGCGGGCAGTTTTATGCCAAGGCCAAAAGCGTCGGGAAACGCGTGCTCAAAGGCGCGCCCACGCTCTTTGAAATCGCCAAGCGCATTGAGGAACATGCCAAAGGCATGGTGGTGCCGGCCACTTTGTTTGAGCAGTTTGGCTTTAACTACATCGGGCCCATCGATGGCCATGACCTCGACTCGCTCTTGCCAACGCTGGAAAACATCAAAAATCTGACGGGTCCGCAGTTTTTGCACGTCATTACCCGCAAAGGGCAGGGCTACAAAATGGCCGAGGCCGATCCGGTCGCCTACCACGGGCCCGGCAAATTTGACCCCAGTGTGGGCTTGCAAAAGTCGGCAACGCCTGCCAAGCCTACCTTTACCCAGATCTTTGGACAGTGGCTTTGCGATATGGCCGCGCAGGACGAGCGCTTGGTCGGTATCACACCGGCGATGCGCGAGGGCTCGGGGCTGGTGGAGTTTGAGGAGCGTTTCCCGGACCGTTACTTTGACGTCGGCATTGCTGAACAGCATGCGGTCACTTTTGCCGCCGGTTTGGCCGCCGATGGGCTCAAACCCGTGGTGGCGATTTATTCCACTTTCTTGCAGCGGGCCTATGACCAGCTGATCCACGACGTTGCAATCCAAAACCTGCCGGTGGTCTTTGCGCTAGACCGGGCTGGCCTGGTGGGCGCCGATGGCGCGACGCATGCGGGCAATTACGACATCGCCTTTATGCGCTGCATTCCCAATATGAGCATCGCTTGCCCGGCCGACGAGAACGAATGCCGCCAGCTGCTGAGCAGCGCGTTTGCCCAAAACCATCCGGTGGCCGTTCGCTACCCGCGTGGCGCTGGCGTTGGCGTGGCGGTGCAAACCGATTTGCAGGCCTTGCCCTTCGGTAAGGGCGAGCTGCGCCGCGAGGGCGGCCGTATCGCCGTTCTGGCCTTTGGCACGCTTTTGTACCCGGCCTTGGCCGTGGGCGAGGCGCTGGACCTTACGGTGGCCAATATGCGCTGGGCCAAACCCCTCGATGAAGCTTTGTTGCTCGACTTGGCAGACCGCCATGACGCTATCGTCACCTTGGAGGACGCCTCCCTCATGGGCGGGGCGGGTAGCGCGGTGCAAGAGGCCTTGCAGGCCGCTGGCCGGGTTCTGCCGGTGCTCAGCCTGGGATTGCCTGACCGGTTCATCGAGCACGGCGATCCGGTCAAACTCATGGCCATGCATGGCCTGGATGCCGCCGGCATCGAAGCCTCGGTACGCGCCCGCTTTGCCGCGCTGCTGGCCGATGATTCCAAGGGAAAACCCCTGCCACAAGCAGCCTGAGCGTTCCTACAATCCGCTTCGGACGTGTTGGCAGAACGTTGGCCGCGTGCGCGCGGGCTTCGGCCTGGTTTTCTTTCACTTTTTACGGAGCACTCTATGGATCGTCGTTCAATTATTAAAAACGCTGGAATTGCTGGTGTACTGGCTGCCGGGGCCGCACCCGCGGTCCACGCCCAGAGCACTTTGCGCTGGCGCATCGCTTCTAGCTTTCCTAAGTCCTTGGACACATTGTTTGGTGTGTGCGAAGTGTTTGCCAAAAAAGTGGGTGAGCTTAGCGGTGGCAAATTCACGGTGAGCACCCATGCCGCTGGCGAGCTGATGCCCGCCTTTGGTGTATTGGATGGCGTCTCTAACGGCACGATCGAGATGGCCAATACGGCCTCGTATTACTTTTTCGGCAAAGACCCGACCTATGCGTTGGACTGCGCCGTGCCCTTTGGTCTGAATAGCCGCCAGATGACCGCCTGGATGTACGAGGGCAATGGCCTCAAGCTTATGCGCGAGCATTTCGCTAAAGTGGGTATCGTCAATTTCCCGATGGGAAATACCGGCGTACAGATGGGCGGCTGGTTCCGCAAAGAAATTAACTCCGTCGCTGACCTCAAAGGCCTGAAGTTCCGCTGTGGCGGTTTTGCTGGCCGGGTGCTGGAGCGTTTGGGCGTGGTTCCGCAAAACATTCCGGGCGGTGAAATTTACCAAGCCCTGGAGAAAGGCACGATTGACGCTGCTGAGTGGGTTGGCCCCTATGATGACCTCAAGCTTGGTTTCCATAAAGTGGCACCACACTATTACTACCCTGGCTGGTGGGAAGTGGGCCCGCAGCTGTCTTTGTACGTCAACCACAAGGCTTACGAGGGCCTGCCTTCGGAGTACAAAGCCATCGTGGAGTGCGCCTCAGCCTTTGCGCACACCGATATGCAGGCCAAGTACGACGCGCGCAACATGCCTGCGCTCAAGACTTTGATCAGCCAAGGCGTCAAGCTCCATGCTTTCCCCAAGGACATTCTCAATGCGTCTTTCAAGGCTGCCAACGAGGTGTACACCGAGCTGAACGACACCAATCCCGGCTGGAAAAAAATCTACACCGATTACGCTGCATTCCGCAAGGAAAGCAACCTCTGGTTCAGTGTGGCAGAAGGTCCGATGGACGATTTCATGCAGGCGCAGAAGTTTTAAGACGATTTCATCGCCCACCAAAAACCCCGCCGATGCGGGGTTTTTTTTACGATTGAATGGACGCTGAAAACGTCAAGGCTTTTTAACCTGATCTTCTTTCATCGACTCCAGCAAACGCTTCATAGGGTCTTCTTTTTCCTGTGCAACGCCGGGTGTGGCAGCCTCGACGGTAGCCTTCCCGTCAGAGCGTTGTT
>Ga0114960_10003571_pt1 | contig 11861 bp, 8 predicted proteins | sample C_130625_MF_Meta_FD_92637 | JGI IMG/M metagenome (GOLD analysis project Ga0114960, IMG submission 92637) | Freshwater microbial communities from Lake Croche, Canada to study carbon cycling - C_130625_MF_MetaG | ecosystem: Environmental > Aquatic > Freshwater > Lake | place: Lake Croche, Canada... | reverse complement strand
CATACACTTTATCCAAATGGGTTCCCGCAGTAGCAGTAAAAACTAAAAATCCAGTAAAAAATAGAAATAAATGGAAGGCTCGCATGAACAGGGTCATTTTACTCGCTACGAATCTAAACTTTTATTCATTCATATTCAACGGAAAAAACTAGATTTGATAAAAATTAAACCCTTGTCTTCCGCTTTTGATATTGCTAAAAAAATAAGCTTTTCCACTTCTAAAAGCTATACTGGTATCATTGTAAAATTAGCCATGATTGCCACTAGTATAAGTGTGGCTGCAATTATTTTAACTTTATCCATTGTCAATGGTTTTCAATACAGCATTTCCAATAAAGTATTTTCATTTTGGGGTCATATCCGAATCGAATCTGTTAATGGACGCCCTCTGCCACAAAACGATAGCCTGATTCAACAATTAAAGCTGCAAAATAAAGAACTGATTCAAAACATCACCCCTTTTATTCATCAATCCACTGTCATTGGATATCAAAAAGAAATAGAGGGTGTGGTCGCTAAAGGCATAAGCGCCCAGGAGCCTATTCCGTTTTTAATAAAGGGAAGCGAGCTATATGTTCCGCAAAATGCGCAACAAGATGCTATCCAAGACGCTAAAAATGATTCGAGTCAACATCCCATTATTATATCGGATGTACTAGCTCGTAAATTAAATATCGACCTGCATAAAAATGTAAAATTGTACTTTTTAAACGGTACCCAAGTACAACAAAGATCTTTTAAAGTCACAGGCATGTATCATTCAGGAATAGACGACTATGATCAAAAATTTATCATGGTGCCACTTAGCGAGTTACAACAATTACAAAATAACAATGCTTCCATTCCCACAGTAGATGGATATACTATTACATTAAGGAATGCCGATAATATAGATAGCATTAAAAATAAAATACAATCTCAATTGCCTTCTAATTGGGTATCTACCACCATCCCCAATTACTACCCTCAAATTTTTGATTGGATAGGTGTACAAAACATCAATCGCAATGTAGCCATCACCATTATGTTGTTAATTGCTATTATCAATTTAGTGACTTGCTTGTTTATACTTATGCTAGAACGCATCCCTATGATTGGAAGCTTCTCTGCCATGGGTGCTAGTCATGGTTTTATTCAAAAAATATTTATGTATCAAGCTAGCTTTATTGCTTGGACAGGTATACTAACAGGATGTTTGTTGGGGATCAGTCTATCTTTATTGCAATTAAAATTCGGCTGGATTCAATTAGACGAATCTGCTTATTTTGTAAAAACACTTCCTATTAAAATAGTTCCTTTACAAATTATAGGTGTGATGTTAGGAACAGCAGTGATAAGTTATATTTCCTTTCTCTTGCCTACTTTATGGGTAAAAAGAATTTCCCCGGCTTCAGCCATTCGATTTGATTAGACTCCCTAAAATAATGCCGGTTGCAACAGCTGCATTTAAGGATTCTGCTTGACCAAAATTTGGAATGGTAATAGGATGTTTAATATAAGGTAATATATTAGGACGAATGCCTTTTGATTCATTCCCTATAACTAAGATGCCTTCCTTTTGCATTTTAGATTGAAACACATTTTCTCCATTTAATAATGCCCCATACACTGGCAGTTTTGTGGAAGCAAGGACTTCTTCCAAGTTTTGTGTCTGTACCCTCACTCTTAAAAAACTTCCCATAGTACTTTGTAAAACTTTGGGATTATACAATTGCGCGCTATCAGGACTTACTATGATTTGTGGAATACCAAACCAATCTGCAGTTCTAATGATAGTTCCTACATTTCCGGGATCTTGTATACCATCTAACATTAATGTAAATTGATCTTTCAAAACAAGAGGGCTATTGTATTTCTTTTTGTGCACTAAAGCCAATACCTGATTAGGCTGTTGCAAATGACTTATTCTACCTAATAAAATACTGTCAATGAGTTCATGTGGCGCATCGAATATGCTTTGTACATCTAACCATTCCTGAGTAGCGTAAATTTTTTCAATCACCCAATCACTCTTCATGACCTCCTCCAATAATTTGGGCCCTTCCACTATAAATACAGATTCTTGGTCCCATTGTTTTTTATGGGCGAAAGATTGAATATATTTGAGCTCATTATTATTCATGGTTGCCATGCAGGTATTAAGGCTTAAAAATATTAGTTTATTGGCAAGATTAGGTCTTGTGGCCCTTTTATTTTTTTTAAGCAGCTGCGCAGATGTAAAAAAGGCACTGGTACACGATTATCCCAAGCAAATTCCCTTTGTTTTTGATAATAAAATTTTAATCAAGGACGCCGATAATAAAGCCAGTCAACAAAATTTAGCTTTGGACTTGAACAATTATTGGGATGACAGCCTCCAAGTAAAACGAATTAGACAATTTGGTTTGTTTAGTACGGTCCTACAACCCATTCGATACCAACCTGAACGAATGGCAAGAACCATGCAGTATATGCAAGCTTTTTTAGCTGCTAAAGGATACCATCAAGCTGTTTTATCTCCTCAAGTCACCACCGATACCATTAATAATGAATGGCGAATTAAACTTACTATGTGGGTGAGTTTGAATAAGAAAACTATTTTAGATACGGTCACTTACGCCTTGAACCAACCGGCTCTTCAACAATTGACGCTTGCAAACAAAGTCAATTCTTATTTAAAAAAGGGTGCTGCTTTTTCTAATGAAAATGTAAATAATGAATTGGATCGTTTGGTGGAACTTTTTAGATCCAACGGGTATTACTATTTTACGAAGGAAAAAATATTTGCCGAAATTGATACCGTAGATCAATCACTCATGCAGCTTAAATTAGATCCATTAGATCAAATGAATCAATTGATAGCCGCGAATCAAAACAAGGAGAAAAACCCAAGTTGGAAAGTCAATATACAACTTAGAAATACCAACTCTGCTATTACCAAAGCCTATCCTATTGGCCAACAAATATTTTACAGCGATTTAAAATTATCCGACAACCCTGATAGTATATTAGCGAACTCATTGCCGCAAACTGAAATGTTGGATGATATCTCACAATCATTTACACATCCAAAATTCAAATCATCCTTGTTTGCGGAACAAGCCATTTTAAAAAAGGGAGAACTATTTAATGAGCCTAAGTTTTATCAAACACTCAACAAATTAAGCAACTTAGGAGCTTGGCAACAAATAGATGCTAGAACTACGATTCAAAACGACAGCGTTTACTTACATTATTTTTTAGTTCCCTATCTAAGACGCAGTTTTAGTTTTGATTTAGAGGGAAGCCGCAATACTTCTCAATTAAGTGCAGGTAATTTATTAGGGCTATCTGCTAATGTCACTTATCGAGATAAAAATGTTTTACAAAAATCAATTCCATCTATCACTAGTTTTAGAACTGGGATTGAATTGAATGTGAATAATAACAATGAAAATTTGACGCAAACATTATTGTGGAATGTAGGGCACACTTATAGCTTCCCTACCCTCCTTATCCCTTTTAAGGATAAAAATGCCAGCAATAACAATAACGCAAGAACTAACTTTTCCTTAAACAGTGCTTATATTGATCGATTGAATTATTACCAATTAAAATCATTTACGACGAGTTGGGGATATGAATGGAAAAAGAATAAAAAAGCAAAAGAAGTTTCTATAATTTACAAACCACTCAATATTGAATTTTATCAAATCAACAAATTCTCAAAGTTGGATAGTTTGTTATTATTGAACCCATTTTTAAGATCTTCCTTTAATGAAGGAAATGTGATCAGTCAATCCTTAAATTATATTTCTAGCGGAAATGCAGAACACAATGCCAATGAAAAAACATATGTTAGATTAGGGATTGAAGAAGCAGGAGGACTACTGGGGCTCACTTCTATGAAATCTAATATGTATCGTTATTTAAAATTAGAAGCCGAGATACGAAAACTCTATAAATTCGAAAACACTGAATTAGCCTGGCGTGCGATGGGCGGCTGGGGCAATAACTATAGTAATGAAAGTTCCTTAAGCGGTCAACTTCCTTTCTTTAAACAATTCACTGCAGGGGGACCTTATAGTATGCGTGCCTGGGGTTTACGACAATTAGGATTAGGTAGTTCTAACTTTTATGACACGAGTGCTAAAAGTCAAAATTTTGATCGCTTTGGAGATTTACAATTAGAAGCCAACATAGAATATCGTTTCCCTTTATTTCAAGTGAGCTCTTATAAAGTAGCTTCTGCATTATACAGTGATATGGGAAATATTTGGAATACGCGTGACACAAAACAAGACCCCAATGCAGGATTTAAATTAGATAAACTTTATCATGATTTAGCCATTGGCGTGGGTACTGGAATACGAATTGATTTTAATTATTTTACTATTCGTATAGATTACGCGATGAAACTTAAAGATCCTACACGATTGTATAATAATGGATGGTTAGACCTTCAAAATTTTAAATGGAGCGAAGTGAAACCCAATGGCATCAAAGTAAACAATTACGCTTTGCAGTTTGGGATTGGATTGCCTTTTTAATGACAAAATAATTATACTGTAGTCAATAATTCATTGATTTCTTTTTCGAGATCTTCCCAACCTATTGCATCATCTACATGAAAATCGCCAATTTTTGTACGACGTAACCCACTCATATAAGCTCCTACTCCTAAAGCTTCCCCAAAATCTTTTACTAAACTTCTAATATACGTTCCGGTAGAACAAACCACTCTAAACGAAACAGTGGGTAAATCAATATGGGTGATTTCAAAACAATCAATGGTTACTTTTCTTGGATCTACTTTTACTTCAATGCCTTTGCGTGCCGATAAATACAATGGCTTGCCCTCTTTTTTTATGGCAGAATGTTGTGGCGGCATTTGTAATATTTCGCCGATAAACGATTTTGTCGCTTGATGTATTTGTTCCGTGGTGAGATGATCTATGGATTTAAAATTTTCAGGAGTAGTTTCTAAATCATAAGAATCGGTGGTGGCTCCCAGCACCAAAGTGCCTGTATATTCCTTCACCATTCCCATGTAAGTATTAATTTGCTTGGTGAATTTTCCAGTACACACAATGAGCAAACCAGTTGCCAAAGGATCTAATGTTCCTGCATGCCCCACTTTAATTACCCGGGTAAGGTTTCGAACTTTTTTTACAATATCAAAGGAGGTCCAACGCAATGGCTTATCTAATAATAAAACCTTTCCTTCTAAATAAGGTAAGAGTGCATCTGGGACGGGCTTTTGTCGCATATAAATATTCGCTTAATAAGCACGTGCAAATAAAACACGTTGCTTAGAAGGATTTCCTGTTAAGATACAATTCCCTTCTTCCAATTTATTATTTAAAGGAATGCAACGAATGGTGGCTTTACTTAATTCTTTAATTTTTTCTTCGGTTTCCGCAGTTCCATCCCAATGTGCTAAAACAAATCCGGCTTTGCCATCTAAGGTTTGTAAAAACTCATCCCAAGAATTCACTTCTGTAATATGTTCGTCACGATATTTTTTGGCACGCTCCAATAAATGAGATTGAATTTCTAAAAGTAAATGAGAAACTGTTTCAGTCAATCCGTCCATAGATACTGCTGATTTTTCTTTGGTATCACGACGCGCTAATTCTACTTGATTGTTTTCCAAATCTCTAGGTCCTACTGCAATACGAATAGGCACACCTTTTAATTCATACTCAGCAAATTTCCATCCTGGTCTTGCGTTATCAGAGTTGTCATATTTTACGCGAATACCTACAGCTTTAAAAGAAGCAACTATCGCTCCTATCTTTTCATCTAAAATTGCTTTTTGTTCTTCTCCTTTATAAATAGGAACAATCACCACTTGAATAGGGGCAATACGTGGAGGTAATACCAACCCTTCATCATCACTATGTGTCATCACCAAACCACCAATTAATCTGGTGCTCACTCCCCAACTCGTGGCCCACACATAATCTAATTTGTTATTTTTATCGCTAAACTTAACATCAAATGCTTTCGCAAAATTTTGTCCTAAAAAATGCGAGGTACCTGCTTGCAATGCTTTACCATCTTGCATCAAAGCCTCAATACAATAAGTATCTTCAGCCCCAGCAAAACGTTCACTTGCTGTTTTAATTCCCTTAATTACTGGCATGGCCATCCAATTTTCTGCAAAGTCGGCATACACATCTAGCATCTGAACGGTTTCTGCTATCGCTTCTTCCTTAGTGGCATGTGCCGTATGTCCTTCCTGCCATAAGAATTCGGCAGTACGTAAAAATAATCTAGTTCTCATTTCCCATCTAACCACATTCGCCCATTGATTCACCAAAATAGGCAAGTCACGATAAGATTGAATCCAAGTTTTATAAGTACTCCAAATAATCGCCTCACTCGTAGGACGAACAATTAATTCTTCTTCTAATTTTGCTTCAGGATCCACCATTAACTTCCCCTTATTGTTAGGATCCGTTTTTAAACGATAATGGGTCACAATCGCGCACTCCTTTGCAAAGCCTTCCGCGTTTTTCTCTTCCGCCTCAAACAAGGACTTTGGAACAAACAATGGAAAATAGGCATTTTGATGCCCTGTATCCTTGAACATTTTGTCTAAAGCTGCTTGCATATTTTCCCATAAAGCATAGCCGTATGGCTTAATTACCATACAACCTCTTACGGCGCTATAGTCGGCCAATTCCCCTTTTAAAACAAGGTCATTGTACCATTGGGAATAATCCTGTACTCGAGTAGTTAGTTCCTTTGCCATTTTTAAATAATCTTAACAATTTATGTTGTAACAAATGATGTACGAAAAACGCTCTATATTTTAAAGTTTAGTACCTTTATGCTAGCAAATGTAAGCTAAAACAAGGGCATATAAAAAACATAAAACATTACAAAATGAACACTTTAAAAACTACCGCTAATTTAAGGCTCTTCGCCCTAAGCATAGTGATGCTTAGTTTTTTGATGAGTAGCTGTACCAGTTTACAACAAACAACTACTATAGCCATAGATGATTTATATTATGCGCCCAATAAACAAGTAGCTGAAACGCAAGCTGTGGCTGCAAATGAGGAAGATGGTTATCAAGATTATCAAAACTATCAAGACGATCGATACTTGAGAATGAAAGTGGCAAATCGTAACAGATGGTCCGGAATAGATGATTGGGGTTACTGGAATGATCCTCGTTTTAATTATTCTTACTACCCTTCTTATATGGGTTGGAATAGTTGGTATACTGGATATTATGGTTCATCATGGTACAGTCCTTTTGGTCCTTCTTATTCTATGGGATGGGGTGGTTACTCTCCCTACAGTTCTTTTGGATATGGCTTAGGATGGGGTGGTTATTATGACAACTTCGCTTTTGGGTATGGTGGTTTTGGATACGGCGGATTTGGTTATGGCTTAGGATACGGCTACGGCTGGAATCCTTATTATATGGGTAATTGGAACCCTTATGGATATAATTATGGCATGGGTGGAATATATGGCGGAGGCGTCAATGTTAGAAATTACGATAAGCGCGTTCCTATGCAAAATAGAACGGGTTTAGATCCTTATATTAATAACGCAAATCGCTTAAAGGGACGTGGAGATATTCCAAATAATAACGCTGCTTTTGTTGGATCCAATAGCAATAACAGAAACTTTAGCAACTACTTACCCAACACGAATATGAGTGTGAGAAGTATGAATAGCAATAGTTACAATTCTAATGGACCCAATGGCAATAACTCCAATGGATTTAGTGCAAGAAGTTCCAATAGCAATGCAGGACCTAATACAAGTATGAATAGAGGCTCCAATGGTTCAAGCAATAGTTTTGGATCCTTGGTCATGAGAGCTATTACTGCAAGTTCTAATGCAAGAAGCAGTAATTCCAATTCTTTCAATAGCAATTCTGGAAATTCATCTAGATATAATTCAAGTTCCAACTCAAGCTCCAACAATAGTTCTTCTAATAGAAGCTCTTCAACACCAGCCGTGTCTGTACCAAGCAGTTCTGGAAGCAGTTCTAGTGGAAGTTCATCAGGAGGCGGATTTATTGGCGGTGGCCGCAGAGGCGGTGGTGGTCAATAATAAATAGTTGTAAAAAATAGAAACCTATTTATTAAAATATTCATTTCATTATTAGCAGTTGAAGTTGATTCAATTGTGTAAAAAAAGCATTCCTATATGAAGAAATTATTACTCTTGTTATTCATTGGATCAAGTTTCCAATTATTAGCTCAAGATCCTGAAGATGCATTAAGATACTCATGGTTTACTGCTCAAGGAACTCCACGTAGCAATGCTTTAGGAGGTGCCATGGGTTCCTTAGGAGGAGATTTATCTTCTGCACACATCAACCCAGCTGGTTTAGGATTTTATAAGAATAGTGAATTTTTATTTAGTGGGAAATTAAATAACCGATCTAATAGCATTGATTATTTTAATACCAATACAACCACCACTTCCAACAAATTTAGCTTGGGAAATTTAGGAGTTGTATTTGCAGATGGACGCAAAAAAAATAATTGGACCAGCACCGCTTTTTCCATTTCATTCAACCAAATTGCTGATTATAATAATCATTATAGCATGAATGGAACCAATAACTACAGCAGCTTTACCGAAAAATTTGCAGATCAATTGTACAATACTTCTTCAGATTTAATAAGTGCGCAACAAAATTTCATTTATGGAAGCTCCTTAGCAATTCATTCCAAATTGGTGAATCCTATATACGATGTGAATGGAAATATTACTGATTATCGTACATCTTTACCCGTAGGCACTAATATCAAGCAACATAATGATGTCACTACTAGCGGATCTTATAATGAATTAGCTTTTGGTTTTGGGGGTAATATTGAAGACAAATTATATCTAGGAGCCAGTTTAACTATGCCTATGATTAATTTTAATAAAACCAATAACTTTTCAGAAGCTAGTTTTTTTAATTTTTACGAAAACACCAGTTCAAGAGGTTTTGGATTAGGCGCAAAATTTGGTTTGATTTATAAGGCAGAGCCTTATTTAAGATTTGGTTTCACCTACCATACACCACAATTAATTAGTTTCAGAGACGGCGCGAATGCAACTATGTACAGTAACGCTTTCCCAGGTGGATTAAGTTCTTTCGACTTAATGAATAACTATAAAAGCAATTACTACCCTGACTACATCGATTACACGGTAAGCACTCCTTCTAAAATAGTGGTAAGTTCAAGTTACTTTTTTGCTTCGCCTAGTAAGCCTACACAACCTTTAGGTTTTGTGAGTGCAGATGTTGAATATGTAAATCATGGCGGCACTAAATATTATTCTAATGACAATAGTCAATCAGTCATCAACTATTACAATGATTTAAACTATGTGGTAAAAAATACCTACAAAAGCGCCATTAATTTTAGAGTAGGCGGTGAAGTTAAATTAACAGGCAATTGGATGGCACGTTTAGGAACTGGTTATTATGGTTCACCTTATGTTGATACTCAATTAAAAGCTTCTTATTTTGTATTTAGTGGTGGTATTGGATATCGCACCAACCAACGTTCTATCGATTTCACCATTGTAAATACCACACAAAAAGATGCTATTTTTCCTTATCGTTTAAGCGACAAAAACAGTTTGTATGGTGCTGCTACTGGCAATCATTTAATGTTTAATATTGGATATGGAATTCGTTTTTAATTAAACGGTATTGCTAATAACTCTTTAGAAATAACTATTTAAAAGAAATACTTATAAAAAAGCCCCGTCCCGATAAATCGGGACGGGGCTTTTTTAAATCTGCTAATAATCAGACCCTATATATGGCTCGATCTATTACTTTCTATTTCAAATCTGTTGCTTTTAACCCTTGATTTAATTTAATAGAAGTAAAATTAATGTTTAATTTAATTTGACCTAAATCCAATACTTGTTCTGAAGCTACATTCAATCCTTCCATATTTTTATAAGATTTATAAAATTGTTGTTGAGTGACAGATCCACGCCCTGGCACTTCTTGAGTGACAGATGTTTTCAACAACAAATAAGTGGTAGCATCATAAAAGCGATGAGATACTTTTCCAGATGGAGTTGTTATTTCCACATCAATCGCATCCTTACCTTCTACTTTTTCTGCGCCTACTATTTTTAATTGATACCCTTTTTGTAAGTACATCATTTCAGGGACAATAAAAGTAGATTCCTCTAAGCTTTCTTTTACTTCAGGAGTGATGGGAGCTTCTTGGCCTTGTTGGGCAACAGAATAGTTGCCATTCACTAAAGCTTGCTTAGACATCACCATCCCACCCATGGACATCGTCATAGTAGCATTTCCTGGTAATACTCTTGTTTGTGCAACATCTAAATTTTGACCCATCAAAGAGGCTGTTCCTTTTAATTCTAAATCTTTAATTTTTTCAATCGCCTCTTTTCCACCATACCCTTGTACCACTTTATCCATAAGAGCTTGTGGCGTATAGTTGATGGTTACTTTAGGTTCTTGTGGAGCCGCAGTTTCATTGCCTTCAATATCATAGTATTTAACAGTGCCATACTTTTCTAAACCCTTTGCAATTTGTTTGGCATTCCCTACCACGATAATATACATTTGAGAAGGATTGAGTATCGATTTTGCCACTTCCTGTACTTTAGTAGAATTTACAGCAGCTAAATTGGTTAAGTAGTTTTGATAATAGTCTGATGGTAATTTATAGCGAGCCACATTTAAAGCAAAATTGGCAATGGTTGCAGGATTTTCTAAAGATCTAGCAAAACCACCTGCTAAATAATTTTTCATTCTTGATAATTCGGTATCTCCCACTTTCTCATTACGAATAATATTTATTTCAGATAATAATTCTTGGATGGAACTATCTGTTTTTTCGTTTCTTACGGAAGCTCCTGCTTGGAAAAATCCAATTTGACGATTGGGATTTAAAGAAGAATACGCACCGTAAGTAAAGCCATGCTTTTCACGTAAATTGGCAAATAAGCGACCTGAAAAACCACCCCCTAAAATATTATTCATCACCGAACCAGGAATTGCATTTGGACTGCCCGGTCCAATTTCAACGGTAGAGGCAATAGCAACTACACTTTGAACGGAAGCAGGTCGGTCTACAATAGCAACAATAGGCTTATTTAAAACAGCAGGTTTAGGAAAATTTTGTGCTACTGCTTCCCCTTTCTGCCAGCTTCCAAAATTCTTTTCTGCTAATAATTTTGCAGTAGCAGGTTCAATATCTCCTACAAAAACTAAAAATCCAATATTGGGTTTCCAGTATTTAGCATAAAAAGTTTTAACATCAGATACCGTTACTTTTTTCACAGTAGCGGAAGTAGTCATCTCTCCAAAAGGATGAGTCGCACCGTACACCAATTTTTTCACTACATTACCTGAAATCGCATTGGCATCATCTTTACTAGATTCCAATCCTGATAAACTTTGCTTACGCACTTTCTCTAATTCATCAACATTAAAAGCAGGATGCAAAACAACTTCTGCCATCAATTCAAATAATTTAGGGAAATTACTTTTCAAAGAGCTAGCAGATGCCGACTGACTTGAAGTAGATAAATTACCTCCTAAAAACTCCACCGCTTCATCTAAAACTGCTTTAGATTTAGTAGCAGTGCCTCTTTTCATTAATTGCCCAGACATATCAGCAACGCCCGCAATATCTCCTTCAGCGAAGCCATCAATGTCTAAAGCTAAAGTAGCTGTGACACGAGGTAACTTTGTATTTTTAACAACGAATACTTTTAATCCGTTGGGTAAAGTAAATTGAACTGGATTCGCCACTTGAATCACGGGCGCTTTTGCAGGCGCAGGTGCTTTAGTGCGGTCCAAAGTTTGCCCCATTGTGACAAGAGGTACACTTAATAAAGCGATATATATTAATTTTTTCATAATTTTTATTTTTAAT
>Ga0114960_10003568_pt1 | contig 11871 bp, 11 predicted proteins | sample C_130625_MF_Meta_FD_92637 | JGI IMG/M metagenome (GOLD analysis project Ga0114960, IMG submission 92637) | Freshwater microbial communities from Lake Croche, Canada to study carbon cycling - C_130625_MF_MetaG | ecosystem: Environmental > Aquatic > Freshwater > Lake | place: Lake Croche, Canada... | reverse complement strand
ATTCCATTGAAGGCCTCAGAGATAGCACAGATTGTCGGCGGCAAACTTGTCGGCGAAGATGTACTAGTTACCGCGCCACCCGTAATTAATTCTGTAGATGCAACTCAGGGTTCATTTTTCTTAGCAGTACAAGGAGAAAGTCGTGATGGACATAAATTTGCAGATGATGCATATGCTCATGGAGCGGTACTTACCTTGGCAAGTAAATCTGTAAACGGTACTCACATCATCGTGGGCGATGTCATCGAAGCTCTTGGCAAGCTAGCGCAGGATGTTCGATCAAAGTTGAACAATCTCGTTGTCATTGGAATCACCGGTTCTCAAGGAAAGACGACAACAAAAGAGCTATTGACTTCAGTTTTATCGTCGGCTGCGGCCACAGTTGCCCCACAGGGAAATTTCAATAATGACATCGGAATGCCAATTTCACTTCTTCAATGCACGGCAGAGACGAAGTACTTCATCGCAGAAATGGGCGCACGCCACCAAGGTGATATCACCAAACTGGCTGCAATAGCTCAACCAAATATTGGAGTGGTGTTACGTGTCGGATCGGCGCATCTTGGCGAATTTGGCTCGGTCGAAATGATTGCAAAGACGAAATCCGAACTGGTATCGAGCCTGGCACCGGACGGTGTAGCAATCCTTGGAAAATACGATAGCTATACACCTCAGATGGCGAGCCTACATAAAGGAAAGACGATATTTTTTGGTGAAGATAATCAGTGTGACGTTAGAGCAACAGATATCGAATTTCGTGAAGGACGTGCGCACTTTGATTTAGTAACTCCCGATGGACGTGCTGCAGTAGGGCTAAGAATTGTTGGACTTCATCAAGTGGCCAATGCGCTAGCAGTTGCAGCAGTTGCATCGCAATTAGGTTTCACACTTGACCAAATCGCTAGTGGATTATCTACTGCCGAGTCATTTGCTCACTGGCGAATGGAAATTATTGAACTTCCGCACTTACTGTTAATTAACGATGCCTACAACGCCAGTCCAGAGTCAGTTGCGGCAGCCTTGAAGACTTTGAAGCTCTTTGCTCAGGAACGTGGGGGAGAATCCTGGGCATTCTTGGGAAAGATGCACGAGCTCGGCGAGTCATCCCAAAATGACCATGGCGCTATTGGCACCCTTGCGTCAGAGTTAGGTATTGATCATCTGGTATGTGTTGGCGCCCCTGAATATGCAAGTGAACTTGCAGAAACAGATGCGCTCTCAATACATATTTGTGAGGATAAGGCGCAGGCTCTTGTCTTGGCCGAGAATATGAATCAAGGTGATGTCGCGTTGGTGAAAGCCTCCCGATCTGAAAAGCTCGAAGAGTTAGCGCAATCAATCTCTGATTTATTTACGAAGAAGTGGGATAGCGAGGAGACACAACAGTGAAACTCATTCTGATTGCTGGCGCACTTGCCCTCTTCTTATCACTCTTTGGAACTCCTCTTCTTATTAAGGCACTTGCTCGTCGCGGTTATGGTCAAATCATTCGAGACGATGGTCCTGCAACTCATCAGACTAAGCGCGGGACGCCAACCATGGGCGGAATCATCATTATTTTTGCAACTTTGGTTGCGTATCTCTTCGCACATGCAATAACTGGAAGTTCTATAACAATGTCAGCTGCGCTGATCCTAGGTCTCATGTTTTTACTTGCTCTTGTGGGCTTTATCGATGATTACATGAAGATTTCTCGCCAGAATTCAAGAGGTATCTCTGGGAAGCAGAAAATCTTCGGTCAAGTTTTATTTGCGGCCACTTTTGGGTACTTAGGAATTCACTTCCCCGATAAAAATGGTTTAACTCCAATCTCACTTCACTTATCAACCGTCCAAGATACGAGCATTTCACTAGGTGCAGTGCTTGTCATCATCTGGGTTGCATTTATGGTTACTGCGACAAGTAACGGCGTAAATCTCACTGATGGTCTAGACGGTCTTGCCACAGGCGCATCCGTGATGACATTTTTAGCATTTGTCCTCATTGGTGTTTGGGAGTTCGGACAAAGTTGTGCGGTTGCACTTTCAAATAATTGTTATAACGTGCGCGACCCACTTGACCTTGCGGTTTTAGCTGCAGCACTTGCTGGTGCTTGTACCGGTTTCCTTTGGTGGAATGCGTCGCCGGCAAAAATATTTATGGGAGATACAGGATCACTAGCGCTAGGCGGAGCACTTGCTGGGCTTGCAACGACTCTCAGAGTTGAATTGTTGCTAGTTCCACTTGGTGGACTATTTGTTCTCATTACTTTATCCGTTGCACTTCAAGTGATCTACTTCAAGATCACGGGTGGCAAACGTCTCTTCAAGATGGCTCCACTTCAACACCACTTCGAACTCATGGGATGGGGCGAAGTTACGATTGTGCTGAGATTCTGGATCCTTGCCGGTTTAAGTGTTGCATTAGGACTTGGTCTCTTCTACACCCAATGGGTCGCAAGTTAGATTTTGGTATAACGATGTCTCAAAACATTTACTCTCAACTAGCTGAAAAACGTATCCTTATTGCAGGTGCCGGAGTAACTGGAGTCGCATCTGCTCGCGCGCTTATGAAGCGCGATGCGGAGGTCACACTGGTAGATGAAAAGATTTTTGAGTATGAGGATTTACATGTAATTACACCTGCACAAGTAACAATGACAGATTTTGATTTCTTCCTAGTTTCACCAGGGTGGCGCGAAGACCACCCATTGGTTAAATCTGCGCGTGAAGAAGGCGTCCTGCTCATCAATGAGATTGATTTAGCGTGGAATTTAAAGAACCCTGCACAAAAATGGCTAGCGCTTACCGGAACAAACGGGAAAACAACTACCGTCGAACTCTGTGCACATATGTTGCGAACCGGGGGAGTTTCGGCTTTGGCATGCGGGAATGTAGGTACAACTGTGATTGAAGCGGTGCAGTCTGCTGAGAATTACGAGTACCTAGTTCTAGAACTTTCATCCTTCCAATTGCATTGGTTGCAAGAAGCGCACTTTGTTGCCAGTTCGATACTCAATATCGCTGAAGATCATCTTGATTGGCATGGAAGTTTTGATGCATATGCAGCCGATAAACTTTCAATACTCGATAGTTCCAATACCGCCATCCTCAATGCCGATGATGGAGAAGTAGTTGGCCGAAGCAACCATTGGCTGGGACGAAAAGTATTTTTCTCACTGAATACTCCAGGTCCTGGCGAAATTGGAGTTGTTGAAGAGTTGTTGGTAGATCGAGCTTTCGTCGCAGACCCACAAGAAGCGGCGATGGTCTGCGAACTTGCAGAAGTGACTCCAACTGTTCCGCACAATGTCTCAAACACCCTCGCAGCCGCTGGTCTTGCCCGAACAATTGGAATTTCACACGATGCGATAAGAATGGCGATTAAGAGTTTTGTGCCGGGTCGCCACCGCATTGAAAAGGTTTTAGAGAAAGATGGAATTCAATGGATAAATGATTCGAAGGCGACAAATCCCCATGCAGCGTCAGCTTCGATTATGTCTTCGCTCTCAGTTGTGTGGATTGCTGGGGGACTAGCTAAAGGTGCGCGGATGGGTGAACTTGTTGAAAGAGTAAAAGCGCGCGTACGGGCAGCCATTCTTATTGGAGAAGATCGAGAATTCATCGCAGCAGAGCTTCGCGAACGTGCACCTCATATAGAAATTACCTATGTCGATACACCTTTGGGTTATCAACGCGGTGCAAGTGATAATTCATTTATGCAATCTGTTGTACGCGAAGCTCGCAAAAAAGCGCTTTCTGGTGACACAGTCCTCTTAGCTCCGGCATGTGCCTCGATGGACCAATTCATTTCTTATGCTGACCGTGGAGATAGATTTGCGCAAGCAGTCGAGAAGGTGATTAAGAATGGCAACTAAAGCACGCGAACAGTTCTTAGCTAAGCCAGTTAATCATCTGTATATGTTAATAATTTCTGCAGGCGCTCTCAGTATTTTGGGACTCATCATGGTTTTCTCAGCTTCCTCAATTCACTCGATCGACACTCGCGGTTCTGCACTCACCATCGTCTTGCGTCAGTTCCTCTTCCTATTAATTTCTCTTCCTTTAGCGGGCTATCTTTCGAAAATCAAGATTGAAAAATGGCAACTAATCGGTCGTTCGGGATTTGCCATTTCTGTTGCAATCTTGCTCTTGCTTCTTGTTCCAGGAGTGGGCAAGACTGTAAATGGAAATACCAACTGGATCAATCTCAAGTTTTTCGATGTACAACCGAGCGAATTTGCTAAATTCTTCATGATTATCTGGGCAAGCTCCCAGCTCTCTCGCAGAGAAGTTGCAGGGCGTTTAAATACAAATGTATTAAAACTTATTGCGCCAGCATTCCTAGTAATTCTGGTCTTAGTAATGCTTGGAAATGATTTAGGTACAGCTTCAGTTATTGGCGCGATTCTTGCTGGCTTGCTCTTTATCTCAGGAATTCGGTTACGGCTTCTTGGAACTTTTACCGCAGTGGCATCAATTGCCTTAACTCTTCTGATTGCAACCTCCGGATACCGATCAAAGCGATTTCTAGTGTTTCTCAATCCATTTGCACCAGCTGATTACAAAGATATTGGCTGGCAGCCAGCCCATAGCCTCTTAGGTCTTGCAAGTGGTGGACTCTTCGGCGTTGGCCTCGGTGGCAGCAGACAGAAGTGGGGCAATCTGCCTGAGGCTCATACAGATTTTATCTTCTCTGTCATCGGAGAAGAGCTTGGTTTAGTTGGAACGCTCTCAGTTCTTATTTTGCTTGCCGTCATGATTTACTCGATTTTCCGGATAGCACTTCGCGCCAAAGATCCCATGAGTCGCTTTGCTTGTGCCGGTATCGGTATCTGGATTGCTGTGCAATCTTTCCTCAATCTAGGATCTGCAACGAGTTTGCTTCCAGTTGTTGGTGTCACTCTTCCTTTAGTCTCATACGGTGGCTCGGCGCTAGTTGCCACTATTTGTGCAATCGGTTTTGTTGCCGGCGCAGCACTTCGCGATCCTGAGGTTCGCAATGAGATTGTGCAGAAAGAGAAAAAGTGAAACGGATAGTTTTTGCGGGAGGCGGAACTGCCGGCCATGTCGAACCTGCACTTGCAGTTGCACGACAATTGAGAAGTAGCCACCCAGATTCACAAATTACCTTTATAGGTACATCCAAGGGGCTTGAGACCCGTCTGGTTCCCGAAGCAGGTTTTACTCTCGCTCTCATAACAAAGGTGAAAGTAGCGCGCTCACTTTCACCCTCACTTGTACTTCTGCCGTTCACATTTATTAGATCCGTTGCGCAAGCGTTATCGATTCTTCACGGTGCAGATTTGCTGGTTGGGTTTGGCGGATATGTTTCAGGACCTGCATACCTGGCAGCAGCGCTACGTCGAATTCCAATTGTTATTCACGAGGCAAATGCTCATCCGGGAATGGCAAATAGATTCGGTGCGCGGTTTACATCTCACCTTGCGGTTGCCTACGAGGTGCAAACTGGAAAACTCTCCGAAGCTCTTCTTGCCGGTTTGCCACTGAAGCAAGATATTGCTGCTGCGTACACCAATGCATCGAAAGATTGGCTCACAGCTAGACATCAAGCTAAATCGAAACTTGGTTTTGAACCACATGCACCTTTGATTTTTATATTTGGTGGCTCGCAGGGATCAGTGGCAATCAATAAGGTGATTGAAGCTTCGCGGAGCGAAATACTCAATAAGGGGATTCAGGTTCTTCACGGCGTAGGTGCACAGAACGAACTTCCACAATCTGCAAAACACTATCAAGCATTTTCGTATATCTCAGATATGTCAACGGCTTATCTCGCGGCAGATGTAATTATTTCTCGAAGCGGCGCTGTAACGTGCTCAGAAGTAAATACACTTGGTAAATATGCGCTCTTCATCCCGCTTCCAGTCGGCAATGGAGAACAGCAACTCAACGCAGATTCACTCATCAAAGAATCTCGCGCTGAAATCATTGAGCAGAAGAGCTTCACCTCACATTGGCTCGTAGCAAATGTTGATCGACTGCTGGAAAAAGCCTCACTCGCCCCGATAGCAGGATCACATCGCGATATGGATGCAGCATCTAAGATTGTTGGACTCATGGAATTTGCGATGATGGAATCTGAATCGAACGGAGGGATTTAAGTGGATACCCTCAAAGGAAAGAAACTTCATTTCATTGGCATTGGTGGCTCAGGAATGAGCGGGTTAGCGCGGATTGCTTTATCTGATGGAATTCAAGTTTCAGGTTCGGATGCAAAAGATTCCACAGTCTTATCTGCCCTCAGCGCACTGGGCGCTTCAGTTTTTTCTGCACATAGCGCCGAGAATGTAGGCGATGCCGATGTTGTAATTTATTCAACAGCTATCTCTGCAAGTAATCCCGAGATGACATTCGCGGTTCAAAGATCACTTCCTATCCTTACTCGCGCGCAAGCTCTCTCACTTCTGATGCATGGTTCTCGAAGCATTGCAGTAGCTGGCACACACGGTAAGACAACAACCTCTTCGATGATGACCGTGGCCCTACAAGCCTGTGGCGTAGATCCATCCTTTGCAATCGGTGGAACCCTGATGGCATCTGGCTCTAATGCCCACCGCGGAACTGGCGACTACTTTGTTGCAGAGGCAGATGAATCAGATGGCTCTTTTGTCGAGTACAAACCGATGGCCGCCATTGTCACCAATGTCGAGCACGATCACGTGGATTTCTTTCATACGCCAGAGGCAGTCACATCAGCATTCAATAAATTTGCGATGACCATTTCTCATAATGGATTTCTGGTGTATTGCGCGGATGATTCGGGTTCACGCGAGCTCGGGGAGAGCACGAAGGGGTGTTCGGTTATTTCCTATGGCGAATCAGCGCATGCGGATTTACGGATAGATCAGATTTCACTTCTGCCCATGGGTTCAACATCTCGCATTCTCTGGCGGGGGCGCGCAGTAGGCACCCTAGAACTTCAAGTGCCCGGTCATCACAATATTCTCAATGCCGCAGCATGCATTGCTATGGGGCTTGCGCTAGAACTTCCCATTCACCAACTTTTGGAAGGGCTACACAGTTTTAGAGGAACGGGAAGACGCTTTGAATTAAAAGCTACAGAACATGGAATTCGTATTGTTGATGATTACGGGCATCACCCGACTGAGATAAAAGTGACCCTTGAAGCTGCTCGCAGGTATGCAGGAGATGGTCGCTTACTAGTTATATTCCAACCGCATCGATATTCACGGACACAGGCTTTCCTTGATGATTTTGCGAAGGCCCTAGATCTTGCAGATGATGTAACACTCCTTGAGATTTATGCCGCTAGCGAGAAACCGATTGCTGAAGTTTCATCTCAACTAATAGCTGAAAAAATGCGCAACGGTCATTTCATTCCTAACTTTGCGCAAGCTGCAGATCGAGTTGTTGAACTTGCCAATCCTGGTGATGTAATCATTACCTTAGGCGCCGGAGACGTGAACTCTTTAGGACCCATCATCGCTGAAGGGCTGATGAAGCGCTTTGCGTAAGATTTCAAAGTTTCCCTTTATTGCAGTGGTAGCCGGGTTAATCTTCGCCGCTCTCGTCTATATATTTGCTTGGTCTTCAATATTCTCAGTGTCTCAACTATCGATTTCCGGAGCACCCACCAAAGACTCACAAGATGCAATCAGCAATATTGCCCAGATTGCGGTGGGCGAGAAGATTGCTCGGGTAGAGCCGCGGGCAATTACCAAGAGACTCCATCAACTTACATGGATCAAGAGCGCCGCCATATCCCGCAATTGGATTAATGGAAATGTATCCATCGCAATCACACCGAGAGTTCCGGCAGCCTTCTTTAATGGCAAGACAATCGATGCGAGTGGAACTATCTTCGAACTTCCCGGATTTAGCGGTTCTATGCTTCCTCGTGTTTCAGCTCCTACTTCAGCTCTAGGTCTCCAGGCGATTGCAATCTTTAGAACTCTTCCTTATGACTTCCGGAGCCAAATCACTTCACTTACCGCCCACAACGAATCCAACTACTCAATCTCAACCACATATCAAGGACGAGACCTACAAATCTTGTGGGGGGCTAATGAAAAAAGTGCTCTCAAAATGCAAGTATTAAAGGCACTTCTGGTGCTTCCTGAAAATCAAAAGATTCGTAGAGTTGATCTATCTGCTCCACATGCTCCAATCGTCAAATAAAAAATTCTTACAAACTCTAAATTCCATAAAGGTGTAGTTGAGAAAATAGTTCGTGGCGGTCTTTGATTACTTCTTGTATACGCCATACCTTCAGCGCCATATAGAGAGTAGAAATGTAATTCTCAAGTTGAGGTTTACAGTTCTAAAGGGGGACTCACGTGGCTGCACCACAGAACTACTTAGCTGTCATCAAAGTTGTCGGCATCGGCGGCGGCGGAGTAAACGCAATTAATCGAATGATTGATGTCGGATTAAAAGGCGTTGAGTTCATTGCAATCAATACAGATGCGCAACATTTATTAATGAGTGATGCAGATGTGAAACTTGATATTGGTCGTGCATCTACAAAAGGATTAGGTGCAGGTGCTGCTCCAGAAAAAGGTCGACAAGCAGCAATTGATCACACAGAAGAAATTGAAGAAATTCTTCGCGGTGCGGATATGGTTTTTGTTACTGCAGGTGAAGGTGGCGGAACTGGAACTGGTGGTGCACCAATCGTTGCGAAGATTGCACGCGATTTAGGTGCTCTCACAATTGGTGTTGTTACAAAGCCATTCTCATTTGAAGGAAAAATTCGCACCCGTCAGGCCGATGAGGGAATTGAACTTCTCCGCGAACAAGTTGACACTCTTATAGTTATCCCTAACGATCGCTTACTTGCAATTTCAGATCGTTCAATTACAGCAGTAGATGCATTTAAGAGCGCAGATCAAGTTCTACTATCAGGTGTTCAAGGCATCACTGAAATCATTACTCAGCCGGGCCTTATCAATCTTGACTTCGCAGATGTAAAGACTGTGATGACTGATGCTGGTTCAGCTCTTATGGGTATCGGCTCTGCACGTGGTGAAAACCGTGCAACGCGCGCCGCAGAACTTGCTATCTCAAGTCCATTACTTGAAGCATCTATTGATGGTGCTATGGGGGTTCTTCTCTCAGTTGCTGGCGGATCAGATCTGGGTCTCTTTGAAATCAACGAGGCTTGCGAACTTGTGCAGAGCGCAGCACATCCAGATGCACGGATTATCTTTGGAACAACGATTGATGATGCACTCGGTGATGAAGTGCGTATTACTGTGATTGCTGCGGGCTTTGCAGGTGGAGAGCCAAAAAAAGTAGATATGCCAATCATTAATGCACATACTTTGGGTGGGGTTGCAGATCCGATTCCTTCAAATGATCCGCTATCAGTGGCACTGGATTTAGATTCATCACCTCGCAAGAGAGTAACTTTCGAAGAACTCATCTCTGAAGATGAAATTGATGTTCCCGACTTCATGAAGTAGCGGCGTCAAAAGATTTGATGAACTATCGCTTTACCAATCGCACCGGAGGCGTAAGCACCGGTGCTTTTGCATCACTGAACCTCGGAACGCATGTGGGTGATGAACTTTCTGCGGTAATGGAAAATCGCAGATTAGTATCTGAAGCAATTGGAAGCGTTCAATATATGTCTCAAGTCCATGGCAATCGGGTAGCTATTATCGAAGATATCGCAGATGTAGATCCCACAGCTGACGCGTTAGTTACGGGAATTCCTGGAATTGCACTTGCTGTTCAGGTCGCCGATTGCATTCCATTATTACTGAGCTCCAAGCAGTCCGTTGCTGCAGTTCACGTTGGCCGCAAAGGGCTTGTCAATGGCGTTGCTCAACGCACAGTCGATGTCATGCGTGAGATGGGTGCGGATAATCTCAGTGCGATTATTGGACCTGCCATTTGCGGTAAGTGTTATGAAGTTTCAGAAGAGATATTCCGCGAAGTTACTTCGCTATATCCCGAGGCGAAATCTGCAACGAGATCAGGGACTCCCTCACTGGATTTGCCGAAGGCGCTAGCGAGCATGTTGCGGGGATTAGACATTGAAGTTCAGAACGAGACTTCATGCACCCTCGAATCGGAAGATCTTTTCTCCTATCGACGCGATGCAATCACGGGGCGACAAGCAGGTTTCATATGGCTATAAATCGCGCTCAGGAACTCGCTGAAAATTTAAGTATGGTCCAATCACGTATCACTAATCCAAATGTCACTTTGATCGCAGTGACGAAGACTTATCCAATTTCCGATGTACAAATATTGCGCGATTTGGGCGTTGAAAATTTTGGGGAGAATCGGACCGAGGAAGGCTCCGATAAGGCAGCAGCAGTTGATGCCAGGTGGCATTTCCAGGGTGGGATCCAAAGTAGGAAGTTGAAAGAAATTGCAGCCTGGGCGGATGTAATCCACTCACTCGATGATGCAACTCATGCATCGAAATTGGATGCAGCAAGTAAGAAATCAATCGATGTATTTCTGCAACTCTCACTCGATGGCGACCCAACCAGGGGAGGACTCACTAAAGATTCCCTTGGGGTACTCGCCGATCATGTTCTAACCCTCTCTCGCCTCAACCTCGTTGGTCTGATGAGTGTGCTTCCCGTAGAGATGGATGCAAAATCTGGATTTACTCAAGTAGCTGCTATTCATCGAGAATTTGCTCAGAAATATCCAAGCGCCCAATCACTTTCTGCAGGTATGTCAGGAGATTTCGAAATTGCTATCGATTGCGGCGCGACACATATTCGCGTGGGGAGCCAAATCCTCGGGCCGCGAGCGACTCGCGGGTAACCTTTACGTATGTCAGCACTCAATAAAATGATGGGCTTCCTTGGCCTCGTAGATACAGATGAAGAGACCGCAGTTGCAGAAGTACCTTCACGTCAGGTAGCTCCACGCACACAACGTGCAGGCGTTACAGTGCTTGGAACGCAATCAGTTGCAACACACACTTCATCGCAACCAGCGCTTCTCGAAGAGCCTGCATCGTCTTACAACATTATTACTTTGCAACCTCGCTCATATTCTGAAGCACGTAAAGTCGGCGAGTACTACCGCGAAGGAAATCCCGTCATCATCAATCTCGATGATATGGAAGAAGGCGAACGTAAGCGTCTTGTTGACTTTGCAAGCGGTCTCGTTTTCGGATTGCATGGCCGCATCGAGCGCATCAGCTTGAAAGTTTTCTTACTGTCTCCAGCAAATGTCAGCGTCAGCAATGAAGATAAGACTGCCGCACAGGCTAGTTTTTTTAATCAGAGTTAATAACACATAGTGCTGAAATCGCTCCTGCTTCAAATTTTGGGCATCTTTAAGATTGCTCTATTCCTGCGAATCATCATCGATTATGTACGCATGTTTGCGCGCAACTGGCGTCCCAATTCATTTGTGCTCGCACTCTTTGAAATTATCTACTCATTGACAGATCGACCAATGAAATTGGTTCAGCGGTTCGTTCCACCACTTCGACTTGGCGGCGTCGCACTCGATCTCTCTTTCATTGTCTTGCTTATCGCTATCAATCTGGCGCAAGGCGCTGTAAACGTACTTCTTTAAGCTTTACTTAAAGAGATATTAACTCCGAGTTCGCTCTCACTATCTTTAACGCTTGCATCTTCGGTCATTGAGAGCGCTAAGACTTCATCAGAAATCTTGCCTTGATTTTCGCGGATTGTGGCAACCAATTCGGAAGGTGCATTCCACTGGATATGAATTCGATCAGAGATATCAAAGCCATCGCTCTTTCGACGTTCCTGAATCAGGCGAATTACCTCACGGACGTTTCCTGAGGCAATCAATTCTGGGCTCAGCGCTAAATCAAGTGCCACGCTCTCGCCATCATGACTTGAAACCATCCATCCACTCTTTGGGACTTCAGTAATAACTAAGTCATCTAGATCAAGTGCAAATT
>Ga0114960_10003562_pt1 | contig 11890 bp, 10 predicted proteins | sample C_130625_MF_Meta_FD_92637 | JGI IMG/M metagenome (GOLD analysis project Ga0114960, IMG submission 92637) | Freshwater microbial communities from Lake Croche, Canada to study carbon cycling - C_130625_MF_MetaG | ecosystem: Environmental > Aquatic > Freshwater > Lake | place: Lake Croche, Canada... | reverse complement strand
TCCCTACATTCCGATTCTTGTTATAGGCGCGATTGGCTTTGGTTTCGCCGCCTTCTCTGTTGGCGTCGCCGCAATCACTGGGCCAAAGCGTTACAACCGAGCAAAATCTGATGCCTATGAGTGCGGAATTCAGCCTTCACCACAGGCCACAGGCGGAGGTCGCTTCCCAGTGAAGTACTTCCTCACCGCGATGCTCTTCATCGTCTTTGATATTGAAATTGTCTTCTTATATCCATGGGCTGTTACATTCGACAAGCTCGGACTCTTTGGCTTGGTAGAGATGGTTATCTTCATCCTTACTGTCTTCGTTGCATATGCATACGTCTGGCGCCGCGGCGGATTGGAGTGGGATTAATCATGGGTCTTGAAGAGAAGTTACCTTCTGGAGTCGTTCTTACCTCTGTAGAAAAACTCGCAGGATATATGCGAAAGAGTTCATTATGGCCCGCAACTTTTGGTCTTGCATGCTGTGCGATCGAGATGATGGCTGCAGGTGCAGGGCGTTATGACCTCGCACGTTTTGGAATGGAAGTCTTCCGCGCATCTCCTCGACAGGCAGATCTCATGATCGTTGCAGGTCGCGTCTCAAATAAGATGGCTCCAGTATTGCGCCAGATCTACGATCAAATGGCAGCGCCAAAGTGGGTTATCGCGATGGGCGCTTGCGCCTCATCTGGTGGAATGTTTAACAATTACGCAATTGTTCAAGGTGTTGATCACATCGTTCCGGTTGATATTTATCTTCCTGGTTGCCCACCACGTCCTGAGATGTTGATGGATGCAATCTTGAAGCTTCACGAAAATATTGGAGATGCAAAGCTTGGTGTTAATCGCGCACGCGTGGTTCGCGAAGTTGAAGCTGCTGCGCTCGCTGCAAAACCAACTATTCAAATCACAGGGCTGCTTTCATGAGTGAGAACAAAGGCTCATTCGGAGTTGCAGGATCTGGAGATACATCTGGATATAGCGGACTTGTGCGAACAAAAGTCACTCCAGGATCATCAGAACGACCATTCGGTGGTTACTTTGATGAAGTAGCAGATGATTTAGAACGCGCTTTTCCAGAGTTTGGCGCTGCGATTGAAAAGGTTGTTGTTGACCGCCATGAACTTACGCTTTATGTAAAGCGAGATCATCTTCGTTCGGTTGCACTAACGCTTCGTAATACCGAGAGCCTTCGGTTCGAAATGTGCATGGGTGTTAATGGCGTTCACTACCCTGATGAGAAAGATCGTGAATTACACGCGGTCTACGAACTTCTCTCACTCACACACAATCGTCGCATACGTTTAGAAGTTGCACTTCCAGATTCAGATCCACACCTGCCATCACTTGTTGAGGTTTGGGGTGGAGTGAATTGGCACGAGCGTGAAACTTTTGACATGTTCGGAATTATCTTTGATGGACATCCAGGGCTCACTCGAATATTGATGCCAGATGATTGGCAGGGGCACCCACAACGTAAGGATTACCCACTTGGTGGCATTCCTGTTGAATATAAAGGTGCAACTATCCCTGCGCCAAGTGAGAGAAGGACATATCGATGAGTACATACTCAGATCCATATGCCGAGTCTCGCGAAACTACTGAAGGCCGCGTCTACTCTGTAACTGGCGGTGATTGGGATTCGCTTGCAACTGAGATCGGTGCAACAAAAGAAGAGCGCGTTGTCGTCAATATGGGGCCGCAGCATCCATCTACGCACGGAGTGCTTCGTATTATTCTTGAACTTGAAGGTGAGACTGTTACTGAGACTCGCTGCGGAATTGGTTATCTCCACACGGGTATCGAGAAAAATGCCGAGTACCGATCATGGACTCAAGGCGTCACCTTCGTAACACGTATGGATTACTTGGCACCGATCTTCAATGAGACTGCATATTGCTTAGCTGTTGAGAAACTTCTTGGAATTACAGGCGATGTCCCAGAGCGCGCCAGCATTATTCGAGTATTGATGATGGAGCTCAACCGCATCTCCTCACACATGGTGGCCTTGGGAACTGGCGCACTTGAACTTGGTGCACTTTCACCCATGATCTTCGCATTCCGCGAGCGTGAGCTCGTCCTTGATCTCTTTGAAATGATCTCGGGCCTGCGTATGAATATGGCCTTTGTGCGCCCAGGCGGTGTCGCTCAAGATATTCCTGAGGGCGGCGTCGCAAAGATTCGCGAGACTGTCGCAACTCTTCGTAAAAACTTTAAAGATAATGAGAAGCTCTTGATCGGTAATACGATCTGGATGAAGCGCACCCAGAATATCGGCTACCTCGACTTAGCTGGCTGCACAACTCTTGGAATCACAGGCCCAGTTCTGCGCTCTGCCGGACTTCCATGGGATCTGCGAAAAGTCGCACCATATTGCGGTTACGAAAATTATGATTTTGATGTCATCACCACTGATACTGCAGATGTATATGGTCGCTTCTTAATCCGTATGCAAGAGCTTGAGCAATCACTACGAATCATTGAGCAGGCATGCGACAAGTTAGATAAGACAGTCGGCCAACCGGTCATGGTGGCCGATAAGAAGATTGCCTGGCCATCACAACTTTCAGTCGGTGCTGATGGAATGGGTAACTCACTCGCACACATTCGTGAAATTATGGGCGAATCTATGGAATCCCTTATTCATCACTTTAAGCTTGTTACCGAAGGGTTTCGCGTTCCTGCAGGCCAGGTCTACGTCGCTATTGAATCCCCACGCGGTGAGACTGGAGTTCATCTCGTCTCTGACGGTGGAACTCGCCCATATCGAGTTCACTTCCGCGAACCATCTTTCAACAATCTCCAATCAACATCAGCAATGTGCGAAGGCAGCATGATCGCTGACGTCATTGGTGCAATCGCCTCGATCGATCCTGTAATGGGAGGAGTTGATCGCTAATGTCATATTCAGCTGAACAGATCTCAATCATGGATTCGATCATTACCCGTTATCCACGTAAGCGCTCTGCGATTATGCCGTTGCTGCACTTCGTTCAATCGATCTCTGGTTATGTAACCCCAGAAGGCATTGAGAAGATCGCTGAAAAACTTGAGCTAAGTACCGCTGAAGTAACAGCGGTTTCAACCTTCTATACCCAATATAAGCCAGAGCCTGTTGGTGAATATCACGTAGGAGTCTGCACCAATACCTTGTGTGCAGTCCTCGGTGGAGATGCAATATTTGATGCAGTCAGCGAGCATCTGGGTATCGAAAATGATGAGACTACAAAAGATGGCAAAGTTTCGTTAGAGCGTATTGAATGTAATGCTGCCTGTGATTATGCGCCGGTCGTCATGGTGAACTGGGAGTTCTTCGATAACCAGACAGTTCAGAGCGTTAAAGATTTAGTTGATGGTGCACGTGCTGGAAATCCGCCAGCTCCAACGCGTGGCCCTAAAACGCTTCGCACCTGGAAAGAGAACTCAGCAGTTCTTGCTGGATTGTCAGATGGTCTTGCAGGTGAAGGTCCTTCTGCAGGTCATGCATCATTGCTCGGTTTGAATTTATCGAAAGAGGGCAAATGAGTAAGTTATCACCAGTTCTCTCCGCTCACTGGGATGAGGCAGATTCATTTACCCTTGAAGGCTACAAGCGTCACGGTGGTTATAAGGCTGCGACTAAAGCGTTAGCAATGACACCCGATGAAGTGATTGCACTTGTTAAAGATTCAGGACTTCGTGGTCGCGGTGGCGCAGGATTCCCAACGGGAATGAAGTGGAGCTTTATTCCACAAGGGGACAACAAAGCGCATTATCTAGTTGTGAATGCTGATGAATCTGAACCTGGTACTTGTAAAGATACGCCGCTGCTCATGGCAAATCCACATGTTCTTATTGAGGGAATGATTATTGCTTCCTATGCGATCCGCGCTAACTATGCATTTATTTATATCCGCGGTGAAATTGTTCACGTTGTTCGCCGCGTGCAACAAGCAATCGCTGAAGCATATGCTGCAGGTCTTCTTGGAAAGAATATTGGTGGAACAGGTTTTGATCTTGAACTCGTTCTCCACGTCGGCGCCGGTGCATATATCTGCGGCGAAGAGACGGCACTTCTTGATTCACTCGAAGGCTTCCGTGGCCAACCACGACTTCGCCCACCATTCCCAGCTATTGCTGGTCTTTATGCGCTTCCAACAGTTGTTAATAACGTCGAATCAATCGCGAGCGTTCCAGCGATTATTGAACACGGAAATGAATGGTTCCAAGCGATGGGTACTGAGAAGAGCAAGGGTTTCACCCTCTACTCGCTCTCGGGCCATGTGAAGAATCCAGGACAGATCGAAGCCCCACTTGGAATCACTCTTCGCGAACTTCTCGAACTAGCCGGGGGAGTCCGAGCCGGACATACTCTCAAGTTCTGGACCCCAGGTGGATCCTCAACTCCACTCTTTACGGCAGAGCATCTCGATGTTCCACTTGATTACGAGGGCGTAGCTGCTGCAGGTTCAATGCTCGGCACAAAGGCGCTGCAAATTTTTGATGAGACAACGTGCATAGTTCGTGCGGTACTTCGCTGGACTGAGTTCTATAAGCACGAGTCCTGTGGAAAGTGCACACCGTGCCGCGAAGGTACTTGGTGGTTGGTACAAATTATTCGTGATCTTGAAGCTGGTAAGGGAACTCCTGCAGATCTCGACAAGTTAATTGATATTACAAATAATATTGCTGGCCGTTCTTTCTGTGCACTTGCAGATGGTGCAGCGAGTCCGATCATCTCGTCCATCAAATATTTCCGTGCTGAGTACGAAGCACACCTCTCCCAAGGTGGTTGCCCATTTGATCCGGTCGCCTCAACAATCTTCGCAACTGCAGGTCAACCATGACCCCAGAGAATGCAGTCATGACAGATATCGAGATGATCACGGTCGTGATCGATGGGTTTGATGTGACAGTTCCTAAGGGCACGTTAGTAATTCGTGCTGCAGAGAAGCTTGGAATTCAGATCCCGCGTTTCTGCGATCATCCATTACTTTCGCCAGCTGGTGCATGTCGCCAATGCTTAGTTGATATTGAAATTAATGGCCGTGCATTCCCGAAGCCACAAGCCTCATGCACCATTCCGGTAGAAAATGGAATGATTGTTAAGACTCAACTCACCTCTGAAGTTGCCGATAAGGCACAAAAGGGAATTATGGAGTTGCTCTTAATCAACCACCCACTTGACTGCCCAGTCTGTGACAAAGGTGGCGAGTGTCCGCTTCAGAATCAAGCGATGAGCAATGGTCGCAGTGAGAGCCGCTATGAAGGCGTAAAACGTACCTTTGAGAAGCCGGTATCGATCTCGTCACAGGTTCTCTTGGATCGCGAACGTTGCGTGCTCTGCGCACGTTGCACACGATTTAGCGAAGAAATTGCTGGAGATCCATTTATTACTCTCAATGAACGTGGTGCTCTGCAACAAGTTGGTATCTACGAGAAGGATCCATTCCTCTCGTACTTCTCTGGAAATACAGTTCAGATCTGTCCTGTTGGTGCGCTCACTGGAGCTTCCTACCGCTTCCGTTCACGCCCATTTGATTTAATCTCAACTCCATCTGCTTGTGAACATTGCGCTTCTGGTTGCTCAATGCGTACCGATGTTCGTCGCGGAAAGACTCTGCGCCGTCTTGCTGGTGAAGATGCAGAAGTCAATGAAGAGTGGAACTGCGATAAAGGCCGCTGGGCATTTAAATATATTTCTTCAAAAGAGCGCATCGCCGGACCAATGGTTCGTGGTGAAGATGGCGAACTCCATGAGGCATCATGGCCACAAGCTCTTGCTCGAGCTGCTGCTGGACTCAAAGGCAAGCGTGCCGGCGTATTAGTTGGTGGACGTAGCACCGTTGAAGATTCGTATGCTTACGCAAAATTTGCTCGCGTTGCACTGAAGACAAATGACATCGATTTCCGATCACGTCTGCACTCTGACGAAGAATCTGCATTCCTCGCTTCACGCGGAGTTAATTTCAATGTGAGCTATCGCGATCTTGATAAAGCTGATCATGTGGTGCTCGTTGACTTTGAGCCTGAAGATGAGTCTCCAATTGTCTTCCTGCGTCTCTACAAGCAAGTCCGAAAGCGTGGCTTGAAAGTAACAACTCTTTCACCAGTCTTAAGTCGTGGCTCTGAAAAACTTGGCGCTGCTGTAGTTGCAGATATCGTTTCAATCACAGGGCTGACAGAGAAATCTGTGATCCTGGTTGGCGAACGTGCCGCTGAAGTTATCGGCCAATTTACATCTGTTCTCAAAGTAGCCGAATCATCTAAGGCGAAGGTTGCTTGGATTCCACGTCGTGCGGGTGAAGTCGGGGCAGTTGTAGCTGGCGCTATTGGAAATCTACTTCCAGGTGGTCGCCCAGTTACTGATGCGGCAGCCCGTGTAGATATTGCAAGCGTTTGGGGCGTTGAGTCACTTCCAACCGCTCCCGGTAAGGCGACCTGGGAGATCCTTGAAGCGGCCAGTGATGGACGTCTTGATGCAGTAGTAATTGGTGGAGTCGACCCACTTGATATCTCTTCCGAGGCGCTTGGCCAACTACTTGGTACTTCAACATTTGTTCTCTCACTTGAAATTTCACACTCAGCAATCACCGCGATAGCAGATGTTGTTCTACCGGTTGCGGCTGTCAGTGAGAAGTCAGGGTCGTTCTTAAGCTGGGAAGGCCGCCCTCGATTCTTCGAAAAGGCGATTGCCGATTCACTTACACGTAGTGATTTAAGAATTCTCTCGATGCTTGCCGATGAGATGGGAACACCTATTAATCTCCCATCTTCAAAAGCTGTTGCAAAAGAACTTCAATCAATTGGGGTATGGGATGGGGCGAAGTCAGATGCGCCTTCACTCTCACTTGCACCGCTTGCTACACCAACTGGTGACCAAGCGATCTTGCATTCATGGCGCCAACTTCTAGACCTAGGAACTCTTCAGAACGGGGAACCAAATCTTGCAGCGACTGCAAGGCCAGCTCAGGTTCTCATTTCATTAACCCGCGCAAACTCCTTGGGTGTTGCAGATGGCGATCTTGTCAAAGTTTCAACCGCTCGCGGATCAATCACGGCCCCAGCAAAGATCGGAAAGATTGCCGATTCAGCAATCTGGGTTCCTCGGAACAGCATCGGTTCGCAATGTATTGCAAATCTTGGAGCTGCCAGTGGACTAGTAGTAACGGTGGTGAAGGCATGAATGCAGCATCCTTAATCGGCAATGATCCAGGCTGGCTCATTGCAGTCAAAGGGCTCATTGTCTTTGTGCTCTGCGTGGTTCTTACTCTTATGTCTGTCTGGGGAGAGCGACGCATCGTTGCGCGCATGCAGATGCGCCTTGGACCTAATCGCGTCGGACCATTTGGATTGCTTCAATCACTTGCAGATGGCGTAAAGCTCGCCCTTAAAGAAGATCTCATTCCTAAAGCAGCGGATCGTATTGTCTTTGTGATTGCCCCCGTTATCAGTGCAACTACCTGCTTTATGTCATTCGCTGTGATGCCGCTAACCGGCAAGGTAAATCTCTTTGGCCACTCAACAGTTATGCAGCTCACCGATCTTCCAGTTGGCGTTCTCTACGTATTGGCGATTGCATCCGTTGGAGTTTATGGAATTGTGCTTGCTGGTTGGTCTTCAGGTTCGACCTATCCATTGCTCGGTGGGCTTCGTTCAAGCGCGCAAGTCATCTCTTATGAAGTTGCGATGGGACTATCACTCGTTGCCGTCTTCATCTACGCCGGCTCAATGTCCACATCAGATATCGTTGCAGCCCAACAAAAGTGGTGGTTCGGAGTTGTTCTCTTCCCATCATTCATTATTTATATGATCTCTATGGTTGGTGAGACAAATCGTGCTCCATTCGATCTTGCTGAAGCTGAAGGTGAACTTGTAGGCGGATTCCATACCGAATACTCATCACTGAAATTTGCTCTCTTCTTCTTAGCTGAATATGTCAATATCGTTGCGGTCTCTTCACTTGCAACAACGCTCTTCTTAGGTGGGTATCACGCACTCCCAGGTCTTGGCTTCACCGAGAGTTGGCTTGGTGGTTGGTTTGGCATGATCTGGTTCTTTGCAAAGGTAATCGGATTCTTCTACATCTTCGTCTGGCTGCGTGGAACTCTTCCTCGTATGCGTTATGACCAATTTATGAAATTTGGTTGGAAAGTATTGATTCCAGTCTCACTTCTCTGGATCTTGGTTGTTGCAACACTTCGTGTGATGTCAGCACGTGGCGAACCTCGCGCGATGATTGCAGCATTTACATTCGGTGTAGTGCTTGTGATTATGGCGGCATCGAGCCTCTACGAACGCTCAGTTCGGAACGCATCAATTGATCAGATTCCAGATAGTTCAACCGAACCTTCATTCCCAGTTCCACATGTAGCAGGCATCAATCGAGTGGAGAGCATCAATGGATCCAATGGATAATGAATTAACTCCCCGCGATAACGAATATGGTCTGGCGAAAGCTGCGGCCGAGAGCGCCCCAATCTTGGATCAATCAGCCAGCAGTTTCTTTAAGCAGCTTCAAGGCTTCTGGGTCACTTTCATTATGCAATTTAAGAAGGTCAACACCGTTCAATATCCTGAGGTGAAAGAGCCAACTGCCGAGCGCTTCCATGGCCGCCATCAGCTCAATCGTCATCCAGATGGTCTAGAAAAATGTATTGGTTGCGAACTCTGTGCGTGGGCTTGCCCAGCAGATGCAATTTATGTTGAGGGTGGAGATAACACCCCCGATGCACAGTTCTCACCAGGTGAGCGCTACGGCAAGGTCTACCAGATTAACTATCTTCGTTGCGTCTTCTGTGGTCTCTGCATTGAGGCTTGCCCAACTCGCGCGCTAACAATGACGAATGAGTATGAGTTAGCTGATGAATCTCGCAGTAAGTTAATTTTTGAGAAAGAAGATCTTCTTGCCCCGCTTCGCCAGGGAATGTTGATGCCTCCGCATCCAATGTATCCAGGTTCAACTGACACTACGTATTACAAGGGTGAAGTGCCTGGCGCTGACCCTTCTCAGGGAGTCATCTCGAATGCTTAATATGACACTCCAAGTAGGAAGCACTCACACGCCAGAAGCAGTTCTCTTCTGGGTGATGGCTCCTATGGCAGTGCTTGCCGCACTTGGAATGCTTCTTGTAAAGAAGGCTGTTCACTCTGCACTCTTGCTCGCTTGGGTGATGATCACGCTCGCTATCTTCTATATCGCCGAAGATGCGCTCTTCCTCGGCATTGTTCAGGTTGTTGTTTATACCGGCGCCGTGATGATGCTCTTCCTCTTTATTCTCATGCTAGTTGGTGTTGATAGCTCTGATTCGCTCGTTGAAAATATTAAAGGTCAACGCCCGGCATCGATATTTGCAGCAGTTGGATTAGCGGGACTTCTTCTCTCACTCATTGCGCGCGCTGTGACCCACGTTGATTCTGTTGGTCTTGCCGCAGCAAATTCCAATGGAAATGTTCAGGGTATTGCGCAAGAGTTATTTACTCGATACGTCTGGGCCTTTGAAGTTATCTCAGCGCTGCTCATTACTGCTGCACTCGGTGCGATGGTTCTCGCACACAGTGAGCGCAAGCACGCCTCACAGCGTCAACTCTCTGTGGACCGCTTCCGCCAGGGCTCCCTTGCGCAAACCGCTGGCCTGCCAGCATCTGGCGTATATGCGCGACATAACGCAGTCGATGTGCCTGCACTTCTGCCCGATGGAAGCTCTGCCCCAACATCGATCTCACCAACCTTGCAAGCACGTGGAGACATCATCGAGAGCGCTCCATTCGAACTAGCTCCAAGTGTCGAGGAGGAGAACTAATGGATATCTCGAATTACATCTATCTCTCTGCAATCCTCTTTGTTATCGGTGCAATCGGTGTAGTTGTTCGCCGAAATGCAATCGTCGTCTTCATGTGTGTAGAGCTCATGTTGAATGCGGCTAATCTCGCATTTGTCACCTTCTCTCGTATCAATGGCGATTTGGGCGGTCAGATCGCATCCTTCTTCACCATGGTTGTGGCTGCTTGCGAAGTAGTTGTTGGATTAGCGATTATCGTGACTATGTATCGCTCCCGTCGATCAGCATCTGTCGATGATGCTAGTTTGTTGAAGCGATAACCATGACTTCTCGGACCGATCTCGTATATTTAATCGCACTTCCACTTTTTAGTTCGGCATTTTTACTCTTGCTTGGACGTATCGCTGATAAGTGGGGACACTTCTTCGCAACAGCGATCTCAGCTTCAACATTTGGAATTGGGCTCTACGAGTTTTTTGCTATGAGAAGCCGCTCTGGTGATTCACGCGCTGCCACGCAAAGAATCTTTGAGTGGATCTCGGTCGGAACATTCAAGGTCAATGCATCGCTCTTGCTCGATCAACTGAGTATCTGTTTCGTTCTCTTGATTACCGGCGTTGGAACTCTTATTCATATCTACTCGATCGCATACATGTCGCATGACCGCGATCGTCGCCGCTTCTTTGCCTATCTCAACTTGTTCGTAGCTGCGATGCTTCTCTTGGTTCTCGGCGACTCATATTTGAACTTATATGTTGGCTGGGAAGGCGTTGGACTCGCTTCATACCTTCTTATTGGATTCTGGAATGAGCGGCCAGCTTATGCAACGGCGGCGAAGAAGGCATTTATTGCTAACCGCGTAGGCGATGTCGGTCTCTCACTTGCGATCATGATCGCCTTCACTCAATTCGGAAGCGTGACTTTCGCCGGCGTCAAAGATGCTGCCCCGCATGCATCTTCAGCAGCACTCACAGCGCTAGGTGCAATGCTCTTACTCGCTGCTGCAGGAAAATCGGCTCAGTTCCCATTGCAATCATGGCTTGGCGATGCGATGGCAGGCCCAACTCCTGTCTCGGCGCTGATCCACGCAGCGACCATGGTGACCGCAGGCGTCTACCTCATCACGCGTTCTAACTTCATCTTTGATGCATCTTCAACGGCGAGACTTCTTGTAGTTATTGTTGGAGCAATCACTCTGCTCTTTGGTGCGATTGTTGGAACCGCAAAGGATGACATCAAGAAAGCTCTTGCCGCTTCTACCATGTCGCAAATTGGTTACATGATTCTTGCAACAGGACTTGGCCCAGTTGGTTATGCCTTCGCAATCATGCACCTGCTCACTCACGGTTTCTTTAAGGCAAGCATGTTCCTTGGCGCCGGCTCAGTGATGCATGGCATGAATGATGAAGTGAATATGCGTCGGTATGGTGGGCTTGGCAAAGTTATGCCGATCACCGCAGTGACATTTGGACTTGGCTATCTTGCAATTATCGGAGTTCCTCCATTCGCTGGTTTCTACTCAAAAGATAAGATTATTGAGACTGCCTTAAATGCCGGCGGAGCTCGAGGAATCTTGCTTGGGGGAGCAGCACTTCTTGGTGCAGCCATTACAGCTTTCTACATGACTCGCGTAGTTGTACTGACATTTACTGGGCAGAAGCGTTGGGCAGATGGAACTCATCCCCATGAATCACCATCACTGATGTTGATCCCAATCATTCTTCTCTCGGTGGGATCTGTTGCATCTGGATTCTTACTGAATAAAGGAGATGCGCTCGTTCATTGGCTCGCTCCGGTAGTGAATGCAGCTGGCGCTGAAGGCGGCAAGGAGCTCTTGCATCCAAATGTTGTCTCGGCTCTCGCTCTCGGTGTTGTTGTGCTCGGTGTTCTCGCTGCAGTACTTAAGTACCGCGGCAATGTGCCGGTCGAAGCCCCTGCTGGTTCCCCACTTACTCGCTTTGCCCGCCACGACCTTGGCCAAGATGACTTTAATCATCGGGTACTTGTCCTTCCTGGTCAGGCAATCACGAAGAGCTTGGTCGGAATGGATTTCCACTTTGTCGATGGAATTGTGAGAGCAGTTGGCTGGGTTCTTTCATACATCTCGGTCTCCCTGAAGAAAGTGCAGAATGGATATGTTCGTA
>Ga0114960_10003557_pt1 | contig 11896 bp, 8 predicted proteins | sample C_130625_MF_Meta_FD_92637 | JGI IMG/M metagenome (GOLD analysis project Ga0114960, IMG submission 92637) | Freshwater microbial communities from Lake Croche, Canada to study carbon cycling - C_130625_MF_MetaG | ecosystem: Environmental > Aquatic > Freshwater > Lake | place: Lake Croche, Canada... | reverse complement strand
GGGCCAGCAGGCGGCGGCCCGCGTTTGGGAGCCATGCGATCAGGCCCGCGAGCAGGGCGGCCTTTCGCGGCACGACGAGTTCGGCGTCACGCCGCCGGCAGGAATCGAGCACCGCCGCGGCGAGCCGCTCGGGATCGAGCTGCTTGAGGTTCGCGGAGCCGCCGGGAGCGGTGGCCGACGCCGGCAGGCCCGCGCGGCGGGCGTCGGCGGCGTAGCGGTCGGGCCCGCGGCCGGTGGCCGGGTCGTCGGCCGTGCGGCGGATGGGCCCCGGTGAGACGAGGAGCACGTGCGCGCCGCGGGGTTCGAGTTCGAGCCGGACCGCGTCGGCGTAGGCGGCGAGGGCAAACTTCGCGACGGCGTAAGGACCCATGAACGGCGTGACGAGCTTGCCGGCGAGGCTCCCGATGAACACCACGTGCCCCTTCGCGGCGGCGACGTCGTCGGCCACGGCCCGCACGAGTTCGGTGGCGGCGAAGAGGTTGGCCGCGAGATAGTCGCGGAGGTCATCGTCGGTCGTGTCGAGGATCTTCGCACGGCCGGAGCGACCGACGCAGCAGAACAGGTCGTCCACCCCGCCGAGCAGTCGCAACGCCTCGCCGGCGATCCGGTTGCCCTCCCCTGCCCTGCCAAGGTCAGCCGTCACACCGTGCATGGCGTCGGTCGATTCGCCGGCCCGCTCGCAGGTCTCAAGGGCGTTGCGGACGCCTTCCGAGGAGCGTCCGACGATGAGCACTCGGGCCCCGGCCCGCGCAAGATGCCGCGCGAGCACGAGGCCGAACCCGGCCGTGCCACCCGCCACGATCACCCGACGATCACGCCACATCATGGAGTCTCGTGCGGCAAGTGTACCCAGGGTTGAGCGTCGGCCCGAACACGATCCTCACGAATGGTCGCTAGCCTCCCTCGGGGTGCGAACGGTGGCCTGGCGTGGAGATCGCGGCATGCAGATCGACCAGCATCGCGAGCGGTTGCGGGAGCGGATCGCCCTGTTGGCAGCCTTGGTGGAGGGCGCGTATGTCGCCACGATCGTGTCGGCCTCCGAGCCGCCGGTGGTTGCCAGCGGCCGGATGGCGCTCCTCCACGACGACATCGTGAGCCTCTCGCAGGAAGTTCAGGCCGAGGCCACGCAGTTTCTTGTGCGGTTTCGGCCCGTGGCGTCGGATCTGCACTTCGCCACGGCCGTGCTTGGCTGCTGCGCCGACTTGCAGGTGGCCGCCATTGCGGCGGCCCGCGCGGATGAGATCGGAGGCGAGGTAGCGTGGGCGTTGGCCAAGTTGGAGGTGCCGTCGCTCGACCGCCTCGTGTCGTGCGTCTATGTGGTCGTGTCGCTCATGGTCGATGCCGTAAACGAGTGGGACCCATCGGCGGTGGATGCGGTGGGAGAGGCCCGGAATGAAGCCATTGTCGTCCGCGACAAGGTGCGTGCCGAGGTGGCTGGTGCGGTCGTGCGGGCTGAGATGGATGGTGATGCGGTGATGCGGATCGACGCGATCGCCTGCCTCCTCGAGCGGATCGCCGCCGTGTCGGCTTCATGCACCCGGCGGCTGGTAAGGATCGGACCAGCGGCCCAGATCACGGAGGCGATGCGGGCATGATGGGCAGCGCCCGTGTCTGATGCGGGTCGCACGTGAACCCGAGGGGTTTGTGTGGCTCGGGCCTGCCCGCGCCCATCGCCGGACGCTCGCTGCGGGCATCCCGCCCTTCGCTCGCTCGATGCTGACTTCGCTTCGCCATCCATGGCTGCGCTTGTCAGCAACGCCGGCTCCCGGGCACGGGCAGCCCCTCGCTGCTCTCCCCCGTAGCACAGGTTGTCAACCTGTGTGTCTTCCCGGTTCGCGTTGGGCTCGGCGCATCGTCCTTCCTCTACGCTTCCGAAAGAGGGAGCAGTCGGCATGAGGCACGCGTACAAGCTGGTGCGACTTGTGCACGGCAGTGGCTCGGTCGGCGGGCTCATCGTTTTCTCATCGAAATCACACGAGCTGCTCGTGATTTGCTCATCAGAGTGTCATCGATGGCGGCGATCTTTCTCTGGAGAGGTCGCGAAGACCAAGACGCCGTGGCAGCCTAGTCGGGGCGATGCCCCCGTCGGGCCGCCGCGGCTGTCGCGGATTGGCAGAAGACGAGCCTGTCCTCACGTTCCAGTCGCGGCGCGGAAGTTCCACCACCGCTCGGCGAGCCCGAACGCCAGCGTCATGCCGGCACCCCCTGGCGACCCCATCACGAAGCAGCCGGGCTGGGGCTCCGCGGCGAAGTGGATCGGATCAGGCCCTTTTGCGTAGACGCCATGCCAGCGGGCGGCGATCGACCAATCGGGGAGGCGGAGCATGCGGCGGGCGTAGGCGAGGATCAGGTCGTCGATCGCCTCGGACTCGAACGGATCGAGCGGCGCGTCGTAGTCGTGCGAGTCGCCGAGGATCACCTCGCCTGCCTCGTTCTGCGAGGCCATCACGTGGATGCCGGCGGCCGTGTGCGCAGGCATGGATGCGGCGAGCCGTTGCTTCAGCGCCGCCAGCGACGGGCAGATCTCGAAGCCGGCGTAGTGGGCGAGCGTCAGCCCACCGGCCACGTGAGGGCCGAGCCGCCAGCCGTCCGGCTGCGGGCGGGTGCGGAGCATCTGGAGTTTGCAGCGGCGCGTGCCCGAGGCGGCCCAGAGGTCGGGAAACAGCGTCTCGAAGTCGGCGCCGCCGCAGACGACCACCTGCGGCGCCTCGAACCGTTGCCCGCACGACGTGGTGACGACGGGCATGTCGATGCCGACGACCGTGGTCGAGAAGCGGATGTCCACGCCGTGGGCGGTGGCGAGGTGGGCCGCGACGGCGGCGATCGCCCTGGGCGGATCGACGGCGAGTTCGGTGGGACTCCAGAGCACCGCCCTGGCATCCGCGGGGATCGCGGGAAACCGCCGGGCCGCCTCCGGGCCGGCGAGGAGTTCGCACGGCACGCCGAGTCCCGGCGCCCGGTCGGCAAACTCCGCCAGCACCCGCGCCTCGTCCTCCTCGAAGACGACGTGCACGCTCCCGCACTCAGCAGCCCAGACCGCGCCGGCGTCGCGGAGTTCGAGCCAGCGGCTGCGGCTTCGCATCGCGAGTGCGTGGCGCTCGCCGGCCGGTTGCCCCACCGGCCAGACCATGCCGAAGTTGCGAATGCTGGCCCCACGGGCGGCGTCGCTCCGCTCGAGGAGCGTGACGCGGCGGCCGCGCCGCGCCGCCTCCCAGGCGAAGGCGAGGCCCATGATCCCACCGCCGACCACGATCACGTCGGTCGGATCCGTCACGGTGCGCCCCCGAAGCGATGCAGCACTCCGGGAAGGTCGCCGATGCCGCCGATCGCCGCATGGGCACCGGCCGCGAGCATCCGCTCGCCAGCGGTCTCGAGCAGTTCGGATCGACGGCCGGGCTCAAGCGCGTCGTGGTCCGCTCGCGACAGCCCGAGCATGTTGCCGGTTGCGGTGACGCCGACCGCCCAGACGCCGGCATTGCGCGCGGCCTCGATGTCGGCGAGCGTATCGCCCACGGCGACGACCGCAGCTGCAGGCCAGACGCCTGTCTTCTCCATCGCGCGGAAGATCATCCAGGGTGCCGGACGTCCCGCGGCGACCTCGGTCGCGCAGACGGCCGCATCCGGAAGAAAGCCCTGCCGCCGGCAGCCCTCCAGCACCACCGCCGTCATGGCCGCGTCGTATCCGGTCGTGACGGCGACGGCGACATCCGCCTGCCGCAACGCCGCGACCGCCTCGAGCGTGCCCGGGATCAGGGCGTCGAACGCGGGGAGTGACGCCAACTGGAGCGGGATGAACTCCGCGTAGAGTTCGTCGAGGTCGGACTCAGCGAAGGGTCGCCCGTGGACCGTTTCCCAGGCGGCGGCCACCGGAGGCAGGGCCGCGAGCGCCGCGATGTGGTCCCGCTTGGCGGTGCCCATCGGGCCGCGGGCCTCAGCCGCGGTGATCGGGATGCCGTGGCTGGCGAAGAGATCGACGAACACGCCGGCCGGGGCGCACGAGCCGAAGTCGATCGTGGTGCCGGCGAGGTCGGCGACGACGAGGCGGATGGGCGTCGTCATGGGTCAGGTGGCGGCCCGGCGAAACTCGGGCCGGACAACGCCGCGGATCAGCGGGATGAACTCGTCAACGGTCGGGGTCGCGGCACCCTCCACTTTTGCCTCGTCGTCCCACCGTCGCAGCCGCACGGCCGCCTCCCAGTGGGGATTCCGCCGAAACTCATCCTGAGCCGCGGCGTCCATCGGGCCGCCCTGCAGCATCAGGCTCGTGACGCTTGGCGGGCTCAGTTGCTCCATGTAGGCCGGCTCCGTGCCGGTGAGATACCGCTTGGCATCCACGTGGAGCCGAACCGGCTCGGTGACATCGGTGTCGAACCACGGAGCGAGCTTTCGCGCGGCGGTCACTTCGTGAGCGTCGTCGATACCCTCGTCCGGAGCATCATCGGGAAGCTCGTGGAGCATATGGCCGAGGTCGTGGAGGAGCGCCGCCACGACGAGCGGGTCGTCCGCGCCGTCTCGAAGCGCACAGGCAGCGGCCTGGAGGGCGTGCTCCCGCTGGTTGACCGATTCGCCGCCGTACTCCGAGTCGCCCTTCTCGGCAAACAGCCTCAGAATCGCCGCCACCGGGTCGTCAATCTTCGTGATCATGCCTCAGTTCTCGGAGAGTTGCCCGGACGTGTGCGAACGAGTGTAACGAGGCGCCCAGGGGCGAAATGTCAGTTTTTCATGAGCGCCGCTGGAGGAAACCAGTGCGCCGACATAATGCCGCCGGTGCGTGACAGGCGGTCGCGCCATGGATGACTTCGTCGCGGAGACCATACGGATGCCCGGCACGGTGGAATCAGCGGTGGCGACGGCGCGTGTCGCCCTGCTGACCCGGCCCGGTGGTCCGCTGGAGCTGCGTGATGTGCCGGTCCCGCCGCTCGGCGAGCGGGAAGTGCTCGTGCGCATCGACGCCTGCGCGGTCTGCGGCAGTGATCTGCATACTGCCCATGGCCGACGGCCGCATCCGCTGCCCACGATCCTCGGCCATGAGGCAGCCGGCACGGTCGTTGCGGTCGGGGCGGGACCAAACATTGTGGACGTTGACGGGGCGACCATCACGGCCGGAGAGCGGATCACCTGGAGCGTGTGTGCCTCGTGCGGCGAGTGCGACCGCTGCCGCGGAGGCTTGCCACAGAAGTGCCGACAGCTCTTCAAGTATGGCCACGCGGCGAACGACGAGCATTCCCTTGCGGGGGGCTTCGCTAGTCACGTGGTGCTGCGGCCCGGCACGGCGATCGTGCGGCTGCCGGCTGGACTCGCGGCCGTCGCGGCCGCGTCCGCCAGCTGCGCCGTAGCGACCGCGGCGGCTGCGATTCGGATCAACGGTGATCTCCGTGGACGGTCCGTGGTCGTGCTCGGGGCGGGGATGCTCGGCCTGTCGGTGGCGAGTCTGGCAACAGCACGCGCTGCGGCTTCGGTGACTGTCGTCGATTCCAGGCCGGAGCGGCTCGACCTCCTGGCCGCGGCCGCGCCGCAGGCGAACACGGTGCCTTGGTCGGGAGACGAGGCCGGGCTCGAGCGTCTCTTGACGGGCGTGCTCGTGACCGACGGCGCCGATCTGGTGGTCGACGCGGGGGGCTCGGTCGCGACGGCCCAGGCCGCGCTGCGTCTGATCGCCACCGGGGGCACGTGTGTGCTCGCGGGCACGGTCGCGCCGGTTGGAAACGCGACCTTCGATCCTGAGCGGATCGTCCGGCGGCAGGCGACGATCCGTGGCGTCCACAACTATCGTCCCGAAGATCTTGCTGCGGCCGTCAGCCATCTCGCGTCGCCGGCGGGCGCCGGGCTGGCCTCGCTCGCTGGTCCTGTCATGCCGCTCGATCGGATTGACGAGGCACTCGTGATGGCAGCCGCCGGCACCGCCGTCCGCGTGGTCGTGACACCATGAGCGGGTCGTCGCTGCTCCGCGGCTGGACGACCTCGCTGAAAGCCTGGCAGCTGCGCATCTTCGCGATCACCTGGCTCGCCTACGCCGGCTTCTACCTGACGCGGAAGAGCCTGTCGGTGGCGAAGATCGAACTCAAGAAGCCCGAGGTGTGGGGGCTTTCGACGGAGACGCTCGCCGCCGTCGACGGCGGGTATCTCATCGCCTACGCGGCCGGGCAGTTTTTCTGGGGCGTGCTCGGCGACCGGGCTGGCACCCGGCGAGTTGTCCTCGCCGGCATGGCGGGGAGTGTGGCGGTGGCGGTCGCCATGGGGTCTGCCGCGACGGCCGCCTGGCTCGGTGTGCTCTTTGCCCTCCAGGGCGTGTTCCAGTCGAGTGGCTGGGCCCCGCTCACGAAGAACATGGGCGAGTTTTTCCCGAGGCGGGTGCGGGGCCGCGTGATGGGGCTATGGTGCACGAACTTCGCGCTCGGCGGGATGATCGCGGGCGTCGTAGCGGGCCTGGCCGCGGAGCACGGCGGCTGGCGGATGGCCTTCTTCGTGCCGGCTGGCATCCTCGCGGCGATCTGCGTGGCGTTTGCGATTCTGCAGGCCGACAGGCCGGAGGACGTAGGGCTCCCGTCGCCGGAGCAGGCAGCGGGCGAAGCTGAGTCGGTGATCGTTGCGGGCGAGCGGGTCGCCGATGAGCCGGAGGGGGCGTGGCGGACGATTCTGGACGTCGTGACGTCGCCGACGGTCCTCGTGATCTCGTTCGTCTATCTCCTCGTCAAGCCGCTCCGCTATCTGCTCATGTTTTGGTCGCCCGTGTATCTGAGCGAGCGGCTTGGCACGGGAGTCGCCGAGAGTGGCATTCTTGGCGGGCTCTTCGACTTGGCCGGCCCCGTGGGGATCATCGCGGGTGGCTGGGCGAGTGACCGGCTGTTCGGCACGCGGCGGTTTCCGGTGATGGCGGTCACGCTCGTGGCGGCCGGCGTCGCGTTGGCCGCCTTGCCCTGGATGCCGCCAACGCGGTGGGCGGTGGGGGCGATGCTGTTTGTGATCGGCCTGCTCGTCTACATCCCAGACTCGCTCGCCAGCGGTGCGGCGGCGATCGACTTCGGCACGCGGAGGGGGGCGGCAACCGCGGCTGGGATGATCAACGGCTGCGGCTCGCTCGGCGGCGTGGTCGGCGGCACGCTCCCGGGCCTCGTGTCCTCGACGACCGCCGACGGCCAGACCCCGTGGAACGCGATCTTCCTCGTGCTCGCCGCCGGTCTCGTCATCGCCGGAGTGGCCGTCGCGCCACTCTGGAACCGACTGCCACCTCAGTCAACTCGCTCGTGAGGGCCACGCATGGTGACAGCCACCATTTTTTTTGGGGCAGTGATGGTGGTAGCGACCGCTGCGGGGGCCGCGGAGCCGATGTCGCCTCGCTGCGTTGGCCCGTTCGTGCAGCGCGGCACGGAGCATCGGAACCTGCCGCCCGGACTTCCGCCTGGGTTCCTGCCGCGGCGCACGTGGATCGGAGATGACGGCGCCGTCCATCTCGGCGACGGCGTGGCCACCTTCCGGCTCGTCACGGGCCGGTTCTCGGCAGCCTCGGTCGCGGCTCCCCGGCGCGACGGCGGCGAGAATCTGTCCCTGGTCGCGCCGACAGCAGACGTCCGTCAGGTGGCCCGGCGCGGCGACGGCACCACGGCCGCAGCCACGTCGGAAGGAGTGTATGAGCGCGTCGCCGATGGACCGTGGCAGCGTCTTGCGCCCGTCGATGAGCGGGGCCTGGTGTGGGGGACGGGCGACATCCGCGGGGTGGCGTATGACACGCACGGTCGGCTCGTGGTCGCCACGCCGGCGGGCGTGGCGCGCCGCGGCCAAGACGGCTGGGAGTTCTTCACCGGTGCCGAGGGGCTTCCCGTGGCCGATTTCACCGTGGTGGCCTCGGCCCCCGACGGCACGGTGTGGTTCGGGTCGAAGATCGGCGCGGTGGAGTGGTCGGGCACCACCTTTCGCTACCGGCAGGGCCCAGGCTGGCTGCCCGGCGATGTCGTCCACGACCTCGTCGTCGCGGCCAACGGCGATGTCATCGTCGCCACCGACGGTGGCACCGGCTGGATCGCGGCGAGGTCTACGACGCTTGCCGAGAAGGCGCGGCACTATGAAGCGATCATCGACGAGTCGATCTCCCGCACCGAGCACGGATTCGTGGCCACGGCCGATCTCGACGTCCCCGGCGACGCCTCGACGGCGCGCCGCATCGACAGCGACAACGACGGACTCTGGACCGCGATGTACGGCGCGGCGCAGTGCTTCGCCTACGCTCACGACCGCTCGGCCGACGCGAAGCGGCGGGCCGACCGGGCCTTTCGGGCGCTGACGTTCCTCCAGGAAGTGACGCAGGGGGGCGAGCACGCCCCGCCCCCCGGCTTCCCGGCGCGGACCGTTCTCCCCGGCGACGGGCCCGACCCGAACGTCGGCCAGGAGGCCCGCGACCGGCAGACGCGCGAGACCGACCCGCACTGGAAGATGCTCGAGCCGCGCTGGCCGAAGTCGGCCGACGGCCGCTGGTGGTGGAAGGCCGACACGAGTTCCGACGAACTCGATGGTCACTACTTCTTCCTCGCCTACCTCGCGATCGCCGCGCACGTCACCGGCGAGGCTCGCTACGAAGCGGCCGCGGAGGCCCTCCGTCGCGACCATGCCTACGACGCCAACGCCCTGTCGCCGAAGGTTCAGCTCGGCGTCGGTTCCGGCAACCAGTCGGACGACGAGATGGCATTCATGAACCTCTACCACCTCGTTCGCTACACGTCCGATCCCGGCCTGCGGCGGGCCTTCCTTGGGGCCTTCCACCGCTCCTGGCTCCTCGAGCGGCCGGAGCGGAATCCGTTTTTCCACTTCGCATTCGTGGCAACGGCGCAGGAGGCGGGGGCCGACGGCTCCGTCGATCCGTCGGCCCGGGATGCCCTTGGCGGGGCCGACTGGCTCGACGACTCGATCGAGGCCCTCGTGCTCCTCCCCTTCGACCGCTGCCAGTGGCGGCACACGAATACTCATCGGCTTGATCTCGTGCGGCTGTCGGCAACGCAGTCGATCGATCCCGGCCGCCCCGACCACGTGCCGCGCGGCTACCGGGTCGATGGGAAGGTGCTCCCAGTGGACGAGCGGAGCTTCGCCCACTGGAATACCGATCCGTGGTGCCTCGACCAGGGAGGCGACGGTCGCGAACTCGCCAGCGGCACGGTCTTCCTCCTCCCCTGGCACATGGGCAGATACCACGGCTTCCTCGCTGACGACTGAGAAGATCGCTCATGACCTGACGACTACCGAACACCGCTCTCGGAGAAGTACCATGGTTCCTAGACCACCCCTCAGCGACACGGCCCATCGCACCCCACGGACTCCTCAACCCGTCATGGATGGCATAAGTCGACGCATGTTTCTCGCCGGAGTTGCCGCTGCCTCGATCCGTTCCTCGATGGCTGAGGGTGCGCCCCTCGACGACCTCATCGGTTACGTCACTCGCCTCTCGGGGGGATGGGACCAGCGGCTTTTCACGCGGCTCCTCGGCCATGCCAACGCCTTCAAGGAGGGCGACGAACTGATCGGCGTCGCCGCCCCGAACGAGGCGGCGCGGCAGGCGTCCCGCGAGCTGCTCGGGCGGACGCGGCTCCGGGACATCGACTCGCATCCTCCCTTCTCAGACGCGCTGTCTGCCGCGATCGCCGCCGATCTCGACCCAGAGGCTCGGGAGCGGACGGCGGAGTGGACGGTCGGTGAACTCGCCGCCTTCCTGCTCACTCAGCCCGAGGCTGACATCAAAGCGATCATGCCCGGTCTTTCCAGCGACGTGATTGCCTGCGTCGTGCGGATGATGGACGACGAGCAACTCGTCCGCGTGGGCGACACGATCTTCAATCCGCTCCCTGGCACGCAGATCGGCAGCCGCGGATGCCTCGCCGCACGTCTTCAGCCCAACTCCCCGACCGACCATCCCGTGGACATTCGCTGGCAGGTCTTTGACGGCTGGGCGTATGGGGTTGGCGACGTGGTGCTCGGTACCAATCCCGTGTCGAGCGATCCTGCGAGCGTGAAGGCTGTATGCGACACGCTTCGTGACGTGCTCGAGGCCTTTGGGCTCGCCGACACGATGCCCCACTGCGTGCTCGCGCACATCGACGTCCAGGCCGAGGTCGACGCGGCCGCCCCAGGCACGACCGGCGTCTGGTTTCAGAGCATCGCGGGCAGTGACGCGGCCAACGCCACGTTCGACCTGACACTCGACAAGATGCTTCGCCATGCCGACGCCCGCCGCGGGCCGTGGGGCCTGTATTTCGAGACCGGGCAGGGAGCCGACTTCACCAATGGCCACGCCCAGGGAGTCGACATGGTGGTGCACGAGTCGCGGAAATACGGCTTCGCGCGGCTGTTGGCCCGCCGGGTGGCGCGGGCCCGCGGGGCCGAGCCCTGGGTGCATGTCAACGACGTGGCGGGATTCATCGGGCCCGAGGTCTTCCGTACACGTGAGCAGCTCGTTCGCTGCTGCCTCGAGGATCTCGTGATGGGCAAGCTGCACGGCCTGTGCATCGGCCTCGACGTCTGTGGCACGCTCCACATGGACGTCTCGCTCGACGACCTCGACTGGTGTCTGGAACGCGTGCTGCCCGCGCGGCCGGCGTACCTGATGGCCCTCCCCACCAAGGTCGATCCGATGCTCGGCTACCTGACGACGGGCTTTCAGGACCACGTGCGACTCCGCCGTCAGTTCGGCTGCCGCGGCGAAGAGCGGATGGAGCGATTCTTCCAGCGGCTCGGGGTGCTCGACGCCGAAGGGGCCCCCGGGCCACATTTCGGCGACCCCGGCTGGGTGCACCTGCAGTACCAGCGGGCCGTGGGCGACCGCCGAACCGATGACGTCATCCAGGCCGAGGGCCGCCGCGAGATGGAGGAGGTGCGGCAACGGGGCGTGTTCCTTGCCGAGGGACACGGTCATCGGCCGGAGGATCTGGAGCCGGCGCTCGACACCACGATCCGCCGCATCTACGCCGACGCGAAGCAGAGCATCTGGGCGGAGTTCGACGATGCTTTCCGGCGGTCGCGGGTGGGTTCGCTCGCGCTGTTCACTGAGTCGGCCGACCGCCGGGACTACATCCTCCATCCCACCACCGGCGAGCGACTCGCGGAGGCGTCGGTGGCCGCCGTCGATGCGGAGCGGGAGGCGGAGCGCGGGGGCTGCGACGTGCAGGTGGTGGTGTCAGACGGTCTCAATCCGCTGGCGATCATGGACCTCGCCCAACTCGACCCGTTCCTGGCGGCGGTGCACGACGGTCTCGCGGCGGCTGGCCGCCGCCTTGCTCCACGGGCGATGCTCGTGACCTCGGGTCGCGTTCGCGTCGGCTACCGGATCGGTGAGCGGCTGTTCGGCGGGCTCTCCGGCCCGCGGGCGGTGCTGCACGTGGTGGGGGAGCGGCCTGGCACCGGCCACCGAACGTTCTCGGTCTACATCACCTGCCGCCGTGGCGACGAGTGGGCCGTCGCCGATGCCACCGACCACCAGCACACCCGCGTGGTTGCGGGGATCGCCACCACGGCCCTGGACCCGCGGCTCGGTGCCGCCGACGTTCTGCGGGTGCTCGAAGGCATGTGGCGAAAGGCCTGAGTTGTCGGGCGACTTCAGCAACTGCGGGTATCGAGTGGGCGAGGAGGCGGGGACATGGTCGATCGTGCGAGCGACCGCATCGAGACCGCTGCCAGAACGGACGCGATCCCGCCGCCGGCGCGCCGCCGCACGCCCCTCCGCCGCTGGCTGATGGCCGGGCTCGTCTGCTGTCTTGCCACCATCGTGCTTGCCGCGGGCCTCGTGGCGGCCGCCTGGGTCTATGCCCATCCACCGTGCGACTGGCAGCGGGGCATCGTCTACGGCGAGCGTCGTGGAGAGCCGCTCACCCTCGACGTCCTCACGCCGCCCGCGCCCAACGGCCTGGGCATCGTGTTC
>Ga0114960_10003555_pt1 | contig 11901 bp, 7 predicted proteins | sample C_130625_MF_Meta_FD_92637 | JGI IMG/M metagenome (GOLD analysis project Ga0114960, IMG submission 92637) | Freshwater microbial communities from Lake Croche, Canada to study carbon cycling - C_130625_MF_MetaG | ecosystem: Environmental > Aquatic > Freshwater > Lake | place: Lake Croche, Canada... | reverse complement strand
TTCATCGGCTACAGCAGCCTGCATGGAAAAGTCGCGTGGTTGCCCTAGTCGCTAAACACGAACGGGGGCCGCGAGGCGGGCACGAATGAGGCCGCGAGGCGGGCATGAATGAGCGAACTCGCTAAGAGCAGACGGTTCCGCTGGTCGGCGCGGTGCCATCGAGCAGATAGGCGTCGACCGCGTTATCCACACACGTACTTCCGCGTTGATAGGCCGTGTGGCCGTCGCCATTCCATTCGAGGTAAACCCCATTGGAAAGTTCAGCCGCGAGTCCCTTCGCCCACTCGACCGGTGTAGCGGGATCGTAAGTGGTTCCGATGACGAGGATGGGCGGCGAGCCGTCGGCCTTCACTGGATGTGACGCCGTGGATGAGTGGCTCGGCCACGTGGCGCAGGGCAAATTTCCCCAAGCCAAGTAAGCGCCGAACGTAGGTGCGATCTTCGCCCAGTCAGCGGCAAGTTTCTCGGTCTCTGCAAGCCCCGGGGTTGCGGGCTTGTCGAAGCAATTGACCGCGTAAATCGCATCATTGGCGTTGGAGTTGTACGAACCGTTGGTGTTTCGATCGGTGTAGTAGTCAGCCGTCGCCATCAGGTCAGAGCCATCGCCTTTGAAAGCAGTGCCTAGCGCCTGCGCAAGAGCGGGCCAACCCTGATCGTTGTCGTAGAGACTGCCCACCACAGCCAGCACCGCCAGCGCCTGAGTCAGCGGCCGGTTCTGGTTCGTGGTCAGCGGGGCCGAGTCAGTTTTGTTCAGGAAGTCACGTAACTGCTGAACCGCCTCGTCGGCATTGGCCGACAGCGGACACTCGGGCAGAGTCGAGCACTTCTCTGCGAACCGGTGCAGGGCGAGTTCGAATCCCTTGGCCTGACCGAGCGCGAGCGTCGATGAGTCGAGCGCTGGATCAAGGGCACCATCAAGAACCATGCGGGCAACCTTGGTCGGGAAGAGATCGGCATAGGTGGCTCCGAGATAAGTGCCGTATGACTTCCCGAGGTAGTGCAGTTGATCGTCGCCCAGCGCGGCTCTGAGAATGTCGATGTCGCGGGCGGCCTCGATTGTGCCTACGTGATCGACCAACGTTGGCGACTTGGCCGCGCATCCCTTTCCGATTTCGGCAGACATCGTCGCCAATTGGGTGACTTCTGCCGGGGTATCTGGCGAGGCATCAGCGGCAATGTACGCGTCGGTTTGTGCTGCATCCTGGCAATGAATTGGATCGCTGGTGCCTACCCCGCGCGGATCCCACCCCACGATGTCGTAGCGCGCACGAAGGGCGTCAGTTGTCACTCCTCGAGCGGCGCGTGCGTAGTCGATTCCTGAACCCCCTGGGCCGCCGGGATTCAATACCAGCGAGCCAATCCGTTTGCTCGGCTCGGAAGCCGGCAACTTGATCACTTTCAACTCGATCGAAGCCTGCGCCGGATTGTCATACGACAGCGGTACTTTCAACGAGGCACATTGGAAGTCACCTTGGCAGGGGCTCCAGCGCAATTGCTGAGAGTAGAAGTTGGCCAGCCTCGGGTCGGTGGTTGCCGCGTTAGGGCCCGTCGCGTTACTTGATGGGCCCGTGGGCGCCACGGCGACAGTCGACGAACTGGAATTGCCGCCGACTGTCGCCGTGATGCTGCACGCGGTCAACACGAGCATGAGCACGACTGCAAGGACCACCGGAAGGGCGGATCGAGGCACGGACCGAGGCACGGACCGAGGCACGGATCGAGGCACGGACCGAGGCACGGACCGAGGCACGGACGAAGCGTCTGATCGATGCACGGACGAAGCTTCGGATCTAGGCACGGACCGAGCTTCGGATCGAGGCACGGACGCAATCACGGACGGTAGCGCGGCGATGCGCCGTTTCCGAGACCCACGACTTGGCTTTATGTGCCCTGACACGCGCGGTTTCCCTCCAGCTGACGATCGAGAAAGCTTCCCCTTGAACGACGACCGGGCTGCTCAGAACGTGCCCTGAGCCTAGTACGTCGACACGGGTGGGGTTGCCGACGTAACGTAGAGGAATGGCAAAGAGTGCTTCGGGCAAGCCACGGCCCGATCGAGACGCTGTCGTAGCGGTCATCAACTCTGCCGTCACGCAAGGAATCGACCTCGTCTCGGCGGTCAAGGCCCGCAACGGGGGATCCTTCATCGCGCCAAGCGAGGCTCGCGAACTCGAGAAGGCCCACCGAGTGGCCGCACTGCAGCATGCGACCGAGGTCTCGTCCTATCGCACTCGCATGCGGCGCGCGCAACGCCGAATCGGATCCATGAACACAACTGCGGCCGTCACCGGCAGCCTGACCGTCGTCACGGTGGCAACCGGTGGCCTGGGCGCGCTTCCGATCACTGTCATGTTGGCTTCAGTGACGGGCGCGGCGGCGCTCAGCGCCTACCGAGCCCGGGGGCTGGTTAACAATCCCCCACCCGAACCCACTGCAGTACTTCCCGCCCCGCCGCCGCCGCCATTACGACGTGGCGCACGGGGCGACGCTGAGGCAGCACGCTTACTTCGCATCCGCTCACAATTGGTCAGTTTGATTCCCGCTGTCGCCCATCTACACCCAGAGGCCGGACTTGAGCTTGCCCGCGCCGACGCGGAAGCCGGTCCGGCACTGAATGCGCTGGTCTATCGGCTCTCCGTGCTCGACCATATGGAACGATCCTTGGCTGGCTCGGAAGCGTCAACTGCCGCTGGAATTTCGGCCGAGGAAGTTCGCGCACGTCTCGCGATTGGTGTCGAAACATACGACCGACTCATGGCCGCCGCCGCCACCTTACTGTCGGCACCAGATCTCAACCGATCTTCTGACGATGTGCTCGGCCCGGCAATTGACGCCCTCGCTGCCTACGCACACGGATTAAATGTGTCAGCCGAAACGTTTGGCACTGACTCGTTCTAATCGCCACACGTCGTGGAAAAGTCAGCCTCTGGCGAGTTCGACTGTCAATCCTTCAAGCAACAACTGCGGGCTGGCGTTGCTATCGAGCAGCCGACGGGTTCGGGTAATAGCGTCGAGGCGACGTCGAATGCTCTCGGGACTACTCTCAGCAGCAACGCGAACAAGCGAGGGCCGCAACTCCTCATTCACGAGATCGACTTGCGAACCGATCTGAACCACCAAAACGTCGCGGTAAAACGTCAATAAATCGACGAGCGCCCGATCAAGGCGATCGCGTACCGCGCGAGTGCGCCGTGACTTCTGATGCGCTTCGAGTTCTTTCACTGCGCCTTTGGCGAGCTTGTCGATTCGCGATTTCGTGATGCCCTGCCCGCTAGCACCCTCGCCGTAAGCCCGCAGTAGTTCATCGTGCTCGACCGAGTCGAGGGGTTCGGTGTAGGCGGTGGCATCTTCGGTGGCGGTCGCGACAATATCTGCGGCCGCTGCAAAGCAAGCCGGAAGGCTTTGCAACTGAAGCGGAATTCGCAAAACTTGCTGCCGCCGAAGCCGCGCCTGCTCATCAACGGCCAGCGCCCGGGCCCGGCCCACGTGGCCCTGAGCCGCACGGGCAGCGAATGAGGCCATTGACGAATCGACTCCGTCAGCTTCGAGTAGGGCCGCGACGTCGCGCCAGGGTGGGGTACGAAGTGCAAGCACTCGACACCGACTTCGAATCGTGGGCAACACATCTTCGGTGCTCGGGGCGCACAACAGCCACACCGTGTGCGGGGTTGGCTCTTCGATTGCCTTGAGCAGCATGTTGCCACTCACCTCGTTCAGGCGGTCGGCGTCTTCGACGATCATCACCGTCCACGCGCCACGGTCGGGGGTAAGACCCGCGCGCGAGATGAGGCCTCGCGCCTCGTCGACCGTGATCTGAAGTTGCTGCGGATTGAACCGCACCACATCGGGGTGAGTGTCGTGGTGCACTTCGCGGCACGACGCGCACGCATAAGAACTTTCGGCGGCGCACCCGCCCGCGTCGCATTCGAGGGCGGCCGCGAACAGCAGGGCAGCTGTCGAACGGCCCGCGCCGGGCGGCCCCGTGAGTAGCCACGCGTGACTCATCGCAGTGCCGGGTGGTTTGAGTCGGGATTCTTCAACCGCACGCTGCAGGGTGTGCACCGCGTCTGATTGCCCGACCAGCGATTGCCACGCCGGGCTTGTGAGGTCAGTCATGACGGCCACGTCGGGCTGGTGAGGTCAGTCATGACGGCCCCGCCGATTGTGGGTCGCGTGCGACGGAGGTGGGCAATCGGGAATGCGGTTCAGCAGGAGAGGGATCAGTCGAATGCGTCTGGACGGAGAGTCGATCAACCGCGTCGATGATCGATTGGGTGATGGACTCTCGGTCGCCAGAGGCGTCGATGACGAGGTAACGCGATGGGTCGCGACCGGCGAGGTCGAGGAAACCTTGTCGCACTCGTTCATGGAATTCCAACGGTTCAGATTCCATGCGATCGGGCGCCCCCGCACGACTAAGCCCGACCTCGGGACTCACGTCGAGCACCACCGTGAGGTCGGGAAGCAACCCCTGCGTGGCCCACAAACTTATTTCTTCAATGACGTCGACCCCGAGATCACGCGAGATGCCCTGATAGGCGATTGAGGAATCCAGATACCGGTCGGTAATCACTGTGGCGCCAGACTCGAGAGCCGGACGAATGGTGCGATGAACGTGCTCGGCCCGAGCGGCGGCGAACAACAGTGCCTCGGCGCGGTCAGACAATCCTGTGAACTCGTGGCTAAGCACGATGGCGCGCATCGCCTCTGCCGCCGGCGCTCCACCGGGTTCGCGAGTGATCACCACGTCAGCACCGCGGGAGTTGAAGTATTCGGCCAGTGCGGTTACCTGGGTGCTTTTGCCCGCGCCCTCGCCGCCTTCAAAGGCGATGAACAATGCCGACATGTCACAGAGCCTACGCGACCCTTCTGACAAGACCAGACATCAAACCGTGAATCAGAACGGAGCCGGAACCTCCGCGAGGTCGGGCACCGAACCAACACCAGTCTTGGCGGCTGACTTCTTGGCTGCGGCCTTCTTCGCGCCCGACTTACTCACCACGTTCGCCGTGCCTAAATCCGCCGCCGTCACCTTCTTGGCGGCCGACTTCTTCGCAGTCGTCTTCTTCGCGGCCGACTTCTTCGCGGCCGACTTCTTCGCGGCAGTCTTTTTGGCCGCAGTCTTCTTGGCGGCAGTCTTCTTCGCCGCAGTCTTCTTCACCCGCTTGACCGGCTCGCGCTCGCGACGATCGACCAACAATTCAAACGCCCGCTCGGGCGTAATAGTCAGCGGATCATCGCCGCTGCGAAGTGAGGCATTTGAGGTGCCGTCGGTGACGTACGGGCCAAAGCGACCATCGCGCAATGTAACCATGCCGCCGCTGATCGGATCATTGCCGAGTTCGCGAAGGGGCTCGGCCGCAGCACGCTGGCCGCGGCGTTGCTTGGGAAGGGCGAAGATGGCAATCGCCTCGTCAAGAGTGACCGTGAAAATCTGCTCTTCACTTTCCAAGGAACGAGTGTCAGTGGTGTCACCGATGATCTTGGTGAGGTACGGCCCGTAGCGACCGTTCTGCGAGCGAATCTCGCCACTATCGGCTGCATCAACTCCAACCACGCGCGGAAGCGACAGCAGCATCAAAGCATCATCAAGAGTTACCTTGTCGAGTTCCATAGTCGACAGCAACGAAGCAGTTCGCGGCTTCACTGCCTTCTTGCCCTTGGTCGGCTCGTCTTCGCCGAGCAATTCAGTTACGTACGGGCCAAAGCGGCCGGCCTTGGCCATGATCGCCCGCCCAGTTTCAGGGTCGTTGCCCAATAGGTATTCGCCACTGGGTCGATTGAACAACTCCTCAACCATTGCGGCATCAAGTTCATCAGGTGCCATGTCATCAGGAACATTGGCCCGCGCACCGTCGCGATCGAGGTACGGGCCATAGCGACCAACCCGCAAAATCGCGTCGCTGTCTTCGATCGGAAACGCTGAAAGCTCACGTGGATCAATGTCGGTCGCCTTGGTGAGCAGTTGCACCAAGCCTTCAAACTCACGGCTTCCCTCGCCACGGTAGAACGCATCCAGCACCCCGTTTCGGGCACCTTCACCGCGTGACACAACGTCGAGTTGCTCTTCCATGCGCGCGGTGAACCCGTAGTCGACCAAGTCGGTGAAGTGTTCTTCCATTAAGCGGATGATCGCGAAAGCAACCCAGGTCGGAACGAGCGCCGAACCTTTCTTGCGCACATATCCACGATCAACGATGGTCGACATGATCGAGGCATACGTTGAGGGCCGGCCGATTCCGCGCTCTTCGAGCACCTTGATCAGGCTGGCTTCAGTGTAGCGAGCCGGTGGCTTGGTGGCGTGGCCGATCGCCTCGAGAGACAACGGAGTAACGACATCGCTCTCCGCCAACTGCGGCAGGCGCGCGCTTTCGTCGCTGTCGTCGTCGCTTCGCTCATCATCGCCGGCGATGTCGTAGGCGGCCAGGAAGCCGGGGAACAAGATCACGGTGCCCGACGCCGTGAATTCAACATCTCGCCCGTCACTTGCCGTAGCCGCCATGCGAATAGTGGTGGTCGCGGTGCGTGCATCGACCATCTGTGAAGCCACGGTGCGCTTCCAGATCAGGTCGTACAGTCGGAAGTCATCGCCTGACAGTTCGCGACTGACCTCACCCGGAGTGCGGAACACATCACCTGACGGACGAATCGCCTCGTGAGCTTCCTGAGCATTCTTGACCTTGCTGGAATATGGGCGCGGGCTGGCGGGCACGTACTCGGCGCCGTAGAGAGCGGTGGCCTGACTACGAGCGGCCGAGAGTGCTGAGGCCGACAACGTCACCGAGTCGGTACGCATGTAGGTGATGTATCCGCGCTCGTAAAGACCCTGAGCAACGCGCATCGTGTGTTTGGAATCCCAGCGGAACTTGCTCGAAGCCTCCTGCTGAAGAGTCGACGTGATGAAAGGCGCCGACGGCTTCTTGGTTCCTGGCTTTTCTTTCACCGACGTTACGGCAAAGTTCGACTCGGCCAAGGCCAGCGCCAACTGCGCGGCAGTTGCCTCATCAAGTTGCACCGCATCGCTGGTCAACACACCGCGCTGATCAAAGTCATTACCTGTCGCGATTCGCTGACCATTAACGGTGACCAACTTGGCGGCGAATCGTTCGGGGTCGAAGATTCCCTTGATGTCGGCGTACGAAGCCGATCGGAAGGCGATGCGCTCACGTTCGCGCTCAACCACCAGCCGCACGGCCACTGATTGCACCCGCCCCGCTGACTTTGCAGTTGAGCCGATCTTGCGCCAGAGAACTCCCGACACGTCCCAGCCATACAGCCGGTCGATGATGCGACGGCCTTCTTGGGCATCGACAAGATCCATGTCAACGTCGCGGGTGTTCTCAACCGCGGTCTGAATCGCATCCTTGGTGATTTCGTTGAACACCATTCGCCGAACCGGAACCTTGGGCGCAAGAACTTCCATCAAGTGCCAGGCAATGGCCTCGCCCTCGCGGTCTTCATCGGTGGCCAGAATAAGTTCGTCGGCATTCTTTAGAGCCGCTTTGAGTTCGCTGACCTTCTTCTTCTTGCTCGGGTGCACCACGTAATAGGCCTGGTAACCGTCGTCGATGTTGATTCCGTACGTGGCCCAAGACTCTCGCTGCAGGTCGGCCGGTAGATCTGCCTTCGAGGCAAGATCGCGAATATGGCCGACGCTTGCGTCGACCTCGTAGCCGTCTCCGAGGTAGCCCTTAATGGTCTTGGCCTTCGCCGGAGATTCGACGATAACCAGACGCTTAATGCCGCCGTCGGACTTCGCTGCCATGCGCGAGTGCCTCCCTGAACTTAGAAATCGATCGAAACAAATCGAAAATGGTCAATGCCTCGGAGTCTGACCCTGCCACCCCGGGTCTTGTCAAATCGACTCCGACCCTCCCGGGCGTGGCGTGACAGTGACCACAATCACGTTCCGCGCAACAATGGCCGGCCCCTGAACGAGCGGGCCGGCCATTGTTTTCACGTTTCTCATTGAGCTAAAAATCACTGCATTTCTTACGCATCGCGGAGAAACTTTTGATCAAACACGAGTGAAACTAGATCTTCACTTCCTCGATCTCTTCCATCGGCATATCACCCACGGCGATCGGCCGACGCTTGGAAATGATCACTGCAACCACAACGATCGCCAGCGCCACGAGGGCGATCAGCGTGCGCAGCATTGCGTTGGCGCCTGACCCAATCGACAGAGCAACCACCGCTGGTGCAACCAACAGCGCGACCAGGTTCATCACCTTGATCAGCGGGTTGATGGCCGGGCCAGCGGTGTCCTTGAACGGGTCGCCCACGGTGTCACCGATGACGGTGGCCTCATGCGGTTCTGAACCCTTGCCGCCGTAATGACCATCTTCAACGAACTTCTTAGCGTTATCCCACGCACCACCGGAGTTCGACAAGAACACGGCCATCAGAACACCAGTGGCGATCGTTCCGGCGAGGTAGGCGCCCAGAGCGCCAATTCCGAGTCCGAAGCCGACGGCGATCGGAGCCAGGATCGCAAGCAGACCCGGCGTGGCGAGTTCGCGCAGTGAGTCGCGCGTAACGATGTCGACCACCTTGCCGTACTCGGGCTTCTCGGTGCCTTCCATGATTCCGGGATGCTCGCGGAACTGGCGACGCACCTCGAAGATCACAGCGCCGGCAGCGCGTGACACCGCGTTGATAGCAAGACCCGAGAAGAAGAACACCACCGAGGCACCGATGATCAGACCCACGAGGTTGCGCGGGTTCGATACATCCAGGATGCCCGCGTACTGCAGCGCATCTTGAATCGTCAGGCCGTTGAGCGCATCCTGCGAGGTTCCGGTTGCTTGCAGCACTGCATCGCGGAATGCACCGAAGAGTGCGGTTGCGGCCAGAACTGCGGTCGCAATCGCGATTCCCTTCGTGATGGCCTTGGTGGTGTTACCCACGGCGTCGAGGCTGGTGAGTACACGAGCGCCTTCGCCGTCGACATCGCCAGACATTTCAGCGATTCCCTGGGCGTTGTCGCTAACCGGGCCGAAGGTATCCATAGCCACGATCACGCCCACGGTGGTAAGCAAGCCACAGCCAGCAAGCGCGATAGCGAACAGTGACAGCGTCACCGATCCGGCACCGAGCAAGAACGCGGCGTACACAGCGGCACAAATGAGCAGCGCCGAGTACACGGCCGATTCAAGACCGAGCGAAATACCCGACAGAATCACGGTGGCCGGGCCGGTGAGCGACGACTTCGCGACGTCGTCAACCGGCTTGCGGTTGGTCTCGGTGGAGTATCCGGTGAGCTGCTGAATCGCTGCCGCCAGAATGATTCCGATCAACACAGCGCCAATGGCCAGTACGCGCGGATTGAACGAGTTGACGTCACCAATCAGACCAAGGCCCGGAACGTCGACGCCGACAAAGCGCGTGAGGTTGTCGGGCAGGAAAATGAACGTGGCGATCGTGACCAAAACGGCCGAGATAACTGCCGAGATGAAGAAGCCGCGGTTGATTGCGCTCATTCCCGAACGATCGCCAGCGCGCGGACGCACCGTGAAGATTCCGATGATCGCGGTGAGAACACCGATTGCGGGAACCACCAGCGGGTAGACCAGACCTAGTTCGCCGAACGCGACCTTTCCGAGGATCAGAGCGGCCACGAGGGTAACGGCGTACGACTCGAACAGGTCGGCGGCCATTCCGGCGCAGTCACCCACGTTGTCGCCCACGTTGTCGGCGATGGTGGCTGCGTTGCGGGGATCATCCTCAGGAATGCCCTGCTCAACCTTGCCCACGAGGTCGGCGCCGACGTCGGCAGCCTTGGTGAAGATACCGCCGCCAACACGCATAAACATCGCGAGCAGCGCGGCACCGAAGCCGAAGCCTTCAAGCACCTTCGGAGCATCGCCCTTGTAGACCAGCACGACCACGGCGGCACCGAGTAGGCCCAGGCCAACGGTGAACATGCCAGCCACACCGCCGGTGCGGAAGGCGATCTGCATTGCCTCTTGCTCGCCGGTGCTACGGGCGGCCGCGGCCACGCGCACATTGGCGCGCACGGCCAGCCACATTCCGACGTATCCGGTTACTCCGGAGAACACCGCACCCACCACGAAGAACAGCGAGCGGCCAATCTTTTCGCTCGTTGAGTCAGCTGGCAGCAAGAACAGAACGAAGAAAACGATGACACCAAAGACGGCCAGCGTTTTGAACTGACGAGAGAGGTAGGCGGCAGCACCTTCTTGAACTGCGGCGGCGATACTGCGCATGTTCTCAGTGCCTTCATCAGCGCTAAGCACTTCACGCACAAGCACGCCAGCCACACACAGCGCAAGAATTGCGATGAGTGCAACCACCACTACTGTCCAGTAATTTGATCCGGTGAGGTCGACCGTCACCGCGGCAACAAGGCCCATACTCATGATCTCCCTGATTTTTGACGCCGAGCAGAACGCCCCGCGTACGTGAGCGAGATACTACGCGGTTTCAGGTGGTGAGTACGGCAGGGGGAGACTAATCGGCCAAGGTGTCGGCTTGAGCGGCCAATGCGGCCTCAAGGCTGGCAAAAAGCGGCACAACTGAATCTAATCCGGTGATTCGGAAAACTTTCAGCACTCGCTGCGAATCGGTGACCACCGCAAGTGAGCCGTCGGCTTCGCGGGTGCGCTTCAGAGCCTTGATCAGCACGCCAAGCCCGGTGGAATCGAGGAAGCCAACCTTGCTCAAGTCGACGACAACGTTGGTGTGCCCGTCGGCGATTGCAGCCGACAAGACAGCGTCGAGCTCACCGGCGGTCGCGATATCGACTTCGCCTTCTACGGCCACAATCGTGCGGCCGACCACGTGGTCGGTAGTGATGACAAGTTCCACTGGTACTCCATTCCTCGCCCACAGCCTGCCATACCGCTGCGCACTGTCAGGGGGCTGAACGAAGATGATCAGGTGCAGTCGTCGCCGAGCCCGCCCGAACCCGCCGCAATTCCCCCTGCGTGGCTGCAATCGCACGCCGATCGAATTCGGCACATTGAGCATGTTCCAGCGCGGGCACAGCAACTAGCCGACTGGCCCGAGTGGGTGCACCCCACCCTCGTTCAGGCATTTTTGCAACGCGGAATTTCTCGGCCCTACACACATCAAGTGCAGGCGGCCGAACTCGCGCACGCGGGTCAGCATGTCGTGGTGGCCACCGGCACGGCAAGCGGAAAGTCGTTGGCTTATTCGATGCCGGCTCTCACCTCGGTGCTTGAGGGTGCGAGCGCAGCAAATGGCCGAGGGGCAACGGTGCTCTACCTGTCGCCGACCAAAGCCCTGGCCCACGACCAGTGGCAATCGATGCGGTCGTTGAATCTCGATGGCCTGCGTGTGTCGGCGTACGACGGCGATACTCCTGACGATGAACGGTCGTGGATTCGGTCGCACGCCAACTTCGTACTCACTAACCCCGATCTGCTGCACCACAGCCTGTTACCCAGTCATCAGGTGTGGTCATCTTTTCTGCGTCACCTTCACTACGTCGTTATCGACGAGTGTCACGCCTACCGCGGGGTTTTTGGCGCGCACGTGTCGGCGGTGCTGCGTCGTTTGCGCCGAATCGCGGCGTTATACGGTGCCAATCCGGTCTTCATCCTCGCGTCGGCAACCGCTGCTGATCCCGCTGTGTCGGCCGAGCGGTTGACCGGATTGCCTGTCACGGCCGTCACCGACGACGGCTCACCTCGCGGGCCCTCAACCGTTGTGCTCTGGGAACCACCACTCACTGAATTAGTTGGTGAGGCCGGAGCACCCGTTCGGCGCAGCGTGTTGAGTGAGACGGCCGATCTACTTGCCGATTTAGTAGTGCGGCAAACACGAACCTTGGCATTTGTGCGATCTCGACAGGGAGCTGAAACGGTGGCTGCCATGACCCGCGAACTTCTGCGTGAGGTCGACGGGCCGGGCTTC
>Ga0114960_10003553_pt1 | contig 11903 bp, 10 predicted proteins | sample C_130625_MF_Meta_FD_92637 | JGI IMG/M metagenome (GOLD analysis project Ga0114960, IMG submission 92637) | Freshwater microbial communities from Lake Croche, Canada to study carbon cycling - C_130625_MF_MetaG | ecosystem: Environmental > Aquatic > Freshwater > Lake | place: Lake Croche, Canada... | reverse complement strand
ATTGCACGCGCGAGAACCATCCACGGCGAAGTCCTGTGCCTGCTCTGGAGAAGCAGCCTCAATGATCCAGAAGCCGCTGTAGTGCTCTGAACCGCTAGAGAGTGATCCAGGGGTGATGGCCCCGAGGCCGTTGCGATTGTCAATGAGGGTGGCGCGGCTCGGTTCGGCAATGCCCGCGGCGAGGATCAGGTGCTTGCCCGCCGTAAGGCGATCGTTGAAGGCGTCGATCGCGGCACCTTCACCAAGGGTGGCAGTGTTGCTGCCGCCGTCAATAACAAAGATGACGAAGCGCATTCCTACCGAAGCTTGCCAAAGAGCGCCGAGGCGTTCTGTCCGCCGAAGCCGAAGCCGTTGATCAGCACGCGGTCAATTGCCTGATTCGCGCGCGCGGTGTGCGGTACGTAGTCAAGGTCGCACTCAGGGTCAGGCGTGTCGAGGTTAATCGTAGGTGGAACTGTGCCTGTCTCGATCGCCTTGATGGCGGCGAGTCCGGCAACGGCGCCTGCGCCTCCCAAGAGGTGGCCGACCATGCTCTTTGGCGAGCTGATCGGAATCTTGTAGGCGTGATCGCCAAGGGCGCGCTTGATCGCCTTTGTTTCGGTGAGGTCGTTGAGTGGGGTGCTCGTGCCGTGCGCCACGATGTAGCTGATGTCGTCGATGACGGCGCCGCCATCGAGGATTGCCTTGGTCATCGAGCCTGCCGCGCCGCGGCCGGTTGGCTCAGGGGCGCTGATGTGGAAGGCGTCGGCGGTTGCGCCAGCGCCGAGCAGCTCGGCACGAATCGTTGCGCCGCGCGCCTTGGCGTGGGCGAGCGACTCGATCACGAAGACGGCGCCACCCTCACCGAAGACGAAGCCGTCGCGGTTCTTGTCGAATGGTCGGCTGGCATGTGTCGGGTCGTCGTTGCGCTTGCTGAGTGCGCCCATATTGCTGAGGGCGGCGAAGGCCATGGGCAGGAGTGGTGCCTCGACGCCGCCGGCGACAACGATGTCGGCTTCGCCGCTGCGGATCAGGCGGAGTGCATCTTGAAAGGCGAGGACGCCCGTGGCGCAGGCGGCGGCCTGGGTGATGGCGGCGCCGGTGAGGCCGTACTTCATGCTGACCATGCAGGCGCCCATGCTTGGGCTGAGTGCAGGAATGGCGAAGGCGCTCACGAAACGGCCACCCTTCTCACGATAGGCGTCGCTCCCGATGGTGACCTGCTCAATGCCACCACCGCCGGTGTTGATCACCGTGGCGACGCGATCACGGCGCTCCGGCTCCCAGCTGGCGATGTCGGCGAGGCCGGCATGTTCGATGGCTTCGGTGGCGGCGGCGATCGCGAACTGCACGAAGCGGCTCATGCGGCGCGCCATCTTCATATCCATGGTGAGGAGCGGATCGAAGCCCTTCACCTCGGCGGCAATGCGCACCTCATTCGGTGAGGCGTCGAAGTGGGTGATCGGGCCAGCACCGGAGCGCCCGGCAATGAGTCCATCCCAATACTCGCCGGCGCTATTGCCGATCGGCGTGATTGCGCCGTAGCCGGTGATGACCGCGCGCTGCGTCTCGGTTCGTGCGGGGGTGGTGCTCATGGCTCCTCCTACTTTCCGGTCCAGCGTCGCAACACGATGGCGCCATTATGCCCACCGAGTCCAACGTTGTTGCTCACTGCGGCGCGAATCTCGGCCGAGCGAGTTTCGCGGCTCACATTCAAATTACAGGCGGGGTCTACGTTCTTCGTGTGGAGCGTTCCTGGAATCACCTGATGGTGCAGCGAGAGGGTCGTGAAGACCGCCTCGACGGCGCCGGCGGCACCCATGAGGTGACCGGTCAGCGACTTGGTGGCCGAGACGGGAATCTTTGCCGCGCGTGGGCCGAAGACGCTGTGGAATGCGAGCGCCTCGCGCTCATCGCCCACCGGCGTGCTGGTGCCGTGCGGATTGATCAGGTCGATCTCGGTTGGGTCGATCTTGCCGCGCTGCAGCGCCCACTTGATGGAACGCGCGGAACCTGCGCCGCCCTCAACGGGCTGAATCATGTCGTGCGCATCGGCCGAGCTGCCGTAGCCAACGACCTCGGCGTAGATGGTGGCGCCGCGCGCCGTGGCCGAAGCGAGGTCTTCAACGATGAAGGCGCCCGCCCCTTCGCCAAGAACGAAGCCGGCGCGATCCACGTCGTACGGTCGGCAGGCCGATGCTGGCCCTTCGCCGTCGCGCGGACCGGCGAGGCCACGCATGTTCATGAAGCCGATGTGCGCCACCTCAAGGAGTGGGTTCTCGGTGGAGCCGGCAATGACGGCGGTCACGTCGCCACGCTTGATCGCCTCAGCCGCCTCACCCAGGGCGTGCGTGCCCGTGGCACAGGCGGAGACGACGGCCAGGTTGTGCCCTACGGCACCCGACTCGATGGCAATCATTCCGGAGGTGCTGTCGACCAGACCGTGGGCGATGAAGGTCGGTGCAACGGTGCGCGGCCCCTTCTCCTTCCAGCTCATCTGGTTCTCAATAAAGAGGCCCTGCCCGCCGGCTCCTGAGCCGAAGACCACGCCAACCTCTTCGCGGTTCGCGTCGGTGATCTCCAGTCCTGAGTCGCGCAGCGCAGCCTTCGCCGCGGCGACGCCCCAATGAATCTCTGGGCCAGTGCGTCGAATCTGCTTGGCGTCGAGGAACTGGGTCACATCAAAGTTCTTCACCTCGCCTGCAACGACGTATGGCGCGTAGGGGGTGGGATCCCAGTGCGTGATCTGCGCGATGCCGCTGCGGCCTTCAATCAGCGAGCTCCATACGGCGTCGACGGTGTTGCCAATCGGCGAGACGATGCCGAGTCCGGTGATGACGACACGTCGGGTGTGATCTGGCTCGCGCATGGTGCTACTCCTTTACAACTGCTGCTGGATTGATGTCATCAATAGAGAGAATCTCAGCGCCGTCGGCCGACGGAATGCGCTTGACGAGACCGGCGAGCACGCGGCCCGAGCCGACCTCGATGTAGCGCTGCGTGCCAGCCGCCGCCATGGCATTCACGGCGGCGATCCAGTCGACACCACCGGTGAGGTGATTCGAGAGTTCGTCGCGCAGCTGTGCGGCGGTGGTGATGCGCGCGGCTGTAGCGTTGGCAAGCATCGGCGTCTTCGGGTCGGCGATCGATATGGTGGCGAGCGCCTCACGCATGCCGACGGCGGCCTCTTCCATCAGTGGAGAGTGGCTGGCGATGCTCACCTGCAGTCGCACGGCGCGCTTTGCGCCAGCGGCACTTGCGGCGGCAACGGCCGCTTCGATGGCGGCGACCTCGCCCGAGAGCACGATCTGCCCCGGCGAGTTGCGATTGGCAAAGACCAAGATGCCGAGCTTCGCGCCGGCGGCGATCACGTCAGCCTCGGCGCTCTCAGGGAGGCCGAGAATGGCCGCCATGGCCCCAGGTCGTCCGCCACCTGATGCCTGCATCAGCTCGCCGCGTCGGCGGGCGAGTCGTACGCCGTCGGCAACGGAGAGCGCACCAGCGGCAACGGCGGCGGCGTACTGGCCGGCCGAGTGTCCAGCGATAAGGATCGGTTCGTCGAGGGGTGTGCCTGCGGCTGCGGCGCGTTCGCGCGCGGCGGCGAGCAGGGCGATGGAGATGGTGAGGATGGCTGGCTGTGCGACCTCGGTGCGCTCGAGGGCTTCCACGGGGCCGGTGGCCATCAGCTGGCCGAGTGGCTGACCGAGGGCAGCCTCAGCCTCGGCGAGGACGGCGCGTGCGGCAGGGGAGGCGGCGAGGGCGGCGGCGCCCATGCCGACGCTCTGCGAGCCCTGCCCAGGGAAGATCCACGAGGTGTTCGGTGACATGCGGGGAATCGTAGCCGCCCCCATCGGCCCGCCGCGCTAATATATGCGCATATGCATACACCTCGGCGTAGCCGCATCTCCGAGATCACGAAGGCCGCCGAGGGGCTGCGCAGTCGCCTCCCCGCCGCCGTGCGCGTGGCTCGCGGCGAGATGGGGGAGAGCCCGCTCGATGAGATCTCGCGACGCCGGCAGAGCCTTGGTGAGATCGGCGGCCGCATCGTCTCCATTCGCCGCCTCTGGCGTGAGCTCGTGCTTTCAACGGCGCAGCAGCTGGCACCGAGCGAGCTCTCGTTGGCGCAGGTCGCAGCACTCTATCTACTTGCCGACGGCAAGCCGCGATCGGTAGGGGAGATCGCCCGTGAACTCGGCCGCTCACATTCGGCGACGAGTCGCCTCGTGAGCTACCTGCATGAGCGTCGCTATCTGCGTGCCGCGCCAACGAGTGATGCCCGCGTGCGCCGATCACAGCTCGCGGCAAGCGGCGAAGCGCTGCTCACCTCCATTGATCGCGGTCGAGCAGAACAGTTTGTGGATGTGGTGCGGCGACTGCCGAAGGCGGAGCGCGGTCTGGTTGCTGCTGCGGTTGCCGCGTTGGCAACGCGCGCGCCGGTTACTCCCCCGCGTACCCCATAGCTACGTCGTAGAGCACCTCAACGCCCCAGGCGAGGGCCTCTTGCGAGACGCGCTCGTCAATCCCGTGGAAGCGCTCCATGAAACGCTCCTTCGGATCAAGCAGATACGGTGAGAATCCGTAGGTTGGGATGCCGGCTGGCACGGTGATCTTTGCGTCGGTCGCATACGGCGCCACGGCGGGCATCAAGATCGCCTCGCTGTCGCGCGTGCGAATTGCGGCACTCGCAATTCCCAGGATCTCGTGATCCATTGGGTTGCTCACAGCGGCACCGTACTCAATGAGGTCAAGCTTTACGAACGGCGCAAGGTCTGCACCGATGCGGTCGAGCATGTTGCGCTCAGCCGCCTCGCGCGTCGTCCCTGGCAGGATGCGGCTGTCGACGGTGAGCGTTGCGGAACCTGGCAGCACGTTAGAGCGAATGCCCGAGGTGAGAATCGTTGGGGCGAAGGTGTCGCGCAGTACCGCGCGAAGCGCTCGCAGGAGCTCAGGGGCACAGCCTGCGGCGGCCGCCTCGCTGTTGAGCTCCTTGGCGTCGTCAAAGGTCTGCTCGCTCAGCAGGCGCTCCAGGCGACCGAGGGCGCCGGCTGGGAGGGCGGCACGAAGTGCGGCAAGAAGCGCCTCGTTCTCGGGCACGATTTGCACTGGGCCGGGCACGGAGACGCGCTCCACCACCAGAGCGGCTCGGAGCAGGGCGTTGTCGCTGTCGGGCATCGATGCGTGACCCCAACGACCGCTGACGGTGATGGTGAATCGGGCGAAGCCCTTCTCGGCCACCTGCAGCGGGTAGATACGTCGACCGGCGGCGGTGATCGTCATGCCACCCGCCTCGGTGAGGCCAACCGCGGCGTCGAGCCAGTGCTTGCGATCCTTCAGAACGAGGGCGATGCCGTCGAGACCGCCCGTCTCTTCGTCGGCGGTGGCGGTAAGGATGATGTCGCGGCGCAACCCTGGGATCACATCCTTCGCTGGATTCAGACCGGCGGCGCGCGCGCGCTCGCAGAGGAGTCGAATCACGCCGACCTGCACGGCGAGGGCACCCTTCATGTCGACGGCGCCACGACCCCAGATGTAGCCCTCCTTGACGACGCCTTCAAACGGATCAACCGTCCAGCCATCTTGATTTGCGGGAACTACATCGAGGTGCGCGAAGAGGAGGAGCGCACCATCTTTCGGATCGCGCGGGTCAAGCTTCGGATTTGCAGCGGAGGCGCTGCCGCGCAGGCGCACACTGACATTGCCGCGGTCAGGGATAGGCTCGAAGAACTCAGGCTCCAGGCCCTCGCGTCGGAGCAGCTCGATCAGCACCTTGGCGGCGCGCGTCTCGTTCCCTGGTGGATTCACGCTCTCGGCGCGAATCAGCTGCACCAGATCGTCGCCCGCCTCGGCGCCGATGCGCTTCAGTAGTGCGGCGTCAACGGTGGCGGAGGGGAGGCCCTTCGGAAAGTGATCCGCAGCAGTTGCGGTGAAACGCGAGGCGCCGCTCACTTGCCCACGCCAGCAATCGTGAGGATCAGCTGCAAGATGAGTGCGCCAACGGTTACGCCAACGAGTCCGCCCACGATGATCTTGACGCCGCGGACGCCAGCGCGCTCATCGGCGTCCGCCTTGGTCTGCTGGGCTCGGGTGAGCTGATCCCCGCCAGGAATTGCGGGGGCATCCAGGCCGCGGAGGCCACCACGTGGGTCCTTCGGGTCAATTGCCTTTACCTTCGCTGCGCTCATCGGTCGGTTGACCCTTTCAGCGCCTTGGCGAGGCGCACCCCTGTGGTGATGGCGCCATCTGACGCGCTGCTCACCAAAGCAGCGTACTTCGCCCAGACGCCGCCGGCGTAGTGTGGTGCGGGGGCGCGCCATGCCGCGCGACGTGTGGTGAGCTCGCTCTCGGGGACCTCAATGCGCAGCTCGTGCGAGTCAACGTCGATGGTGATGGCGTCGCCTTCATGCACGAGGGCGATCGGTCCGCCGAGCGCCGCCTCAGGTGCGATGTGCGCGACCATGAAGCCGTGGGTGGCGCCAGAGAAGCGGCCATCCGTAATGAGTGCGACCTCGTCGCCGAGACCCTGGCCCACGAGCGCGGCGGTCACGGCGAGCATCTCGCGCATCCCTGGTCCGCCGACGGGTCCCTCATAGCGAATGACGACGACGTCGCCGGAAACGATCCCGTTGGCGCGGATCGCGGCGAAGGCCGCCTCTTCGGAATCAAAGACGCGCGCGGGTCCGCTGTGATGTCGGCGCTCGTGACCAGCGAGTTTCACGATTGCACCCTCGGGTGCCAAGCTGCCGCGCAGCACGGTGAGGCCTCCCGTCTTCTTGATCGGGTTGTTGATGGGGCGAATCACATCCTGACCTTCGCGTTCGTTCGCCTGCGATGCGATCTCGCCCATCGTGCGCCCATCAACACTCTGCTCATTCAGGTGCAGCAGGCCGCCAGCGGCAAGTTCGCGCAACACCAGCGCAATACCACCAGCTTTATAGAGATCGAGTGCGGCATAGGAGCCGCCAGGAATGAGGTTGCCGATCACCGGCGTTGATTCACCGAGTCGCTCAAAGGCTTCAATCTCGAGCGGTAGGTTGAACTCGCGGGCGATGGCGAGCAGGTGGAGCACCGCGTTTGTGGAGCCAGCGGTGGCACCCACGGCGCGGATCGCGTTCTCGAGCGCCTTGCCGGTGACGATGTCGCGCGGCTTCAGGTTCTTGCGTACGAGTTCTACCGCGATCTCGCCTGAGCGTTCGGCGGCGGCAATCTTGTCGGGGTCGGTGGCGGGGATGCCGTTCAGACCCGCGGGGGAGAGGCCGATCACCTCGAGCGCCATGCTCATCGTGTTCGCGGTGAACTGGCCGCCGCAGGCGCCCGCCCCTGGGCAGGCGGCGTTCTCAAGATCCCAGAGCTCCTCGGCGGTGATCTTCCCGGCGTTGTACGAGCCGACCGCCTCAAAGACGCTTTGCACCGTCACATCCTTCCCCTTATACGTGCCGGGAAGGATCGTGCCGTTGTAAAGGACGAGCCCAGGAATATTCAGGCGGCCAAGCGCCATTGCGGCGCCAGGGCTGGTCTTGTCGCAGCCGGTCAAACAGACGATGCCGTCGAAGCTGTGGCCCATGGAGACGAGCTCGATGGAGTCGGCGATGATCTCGCGCGAGATGAGCGAGGCCTTCATCCCCTCGGTGCCCATTGCCACGCCGTCGGAGACGGAGATGGTGCCGAACTCCATCGGTGTGCCGCCCGCGCGTCGAATGCCGCGCTTCACCGCATCGGCCAACTCGCGCTGATTCAAGTTGCACGGCATCGTCTCGATCCAGGTGGTGGCAACGCCAATGATTGGCTTGGCGAGATCCTCGTCGGTGAAGCCGACCGCCTTCAGCATTGCGCGCGCTGGCGCGCGGTCTGGTCCATCGGTCATGGCGGCGGAGTGCCGCTTCGCTGGATCGCTTGCGCGGTCGTACGGGCTCTTGCTCATCGCGGGGCGTTCGGCTGCAAGGTGTTGATCGTTCCTGGGTGCGCCGTCTCGTGCGCCTCGATCTTGCTAGCCTGCGTGCGGATGTAGTCGAGCTCGTCGAGTCCATCGAGCAGCATCTTCTGGCTGAAGGCGTCAATCGGGAAGGTGTGCGTTACGCCGTCAGGAGTCGTCATGGTTGCTGCGGCCAGGTTAATCGTGACCGTTGCGGCAAGGTCCTCTTTGGCGATCTGCATCAGCGTGGCGTGGAGTGGCGCCGGGAGCACAATCGGAAGAATGCCGTTCTTCAGCGCGTTCGATTTAAAGATGTCGGCGAAGCTGGTGGAGAAGATCGCCTTGATACCGAACGCACTCAGCGCCCACGGCGCATGCTCACGGCTGGAGCCGGTGCCGAAGTTGTCGCCTGCAACCAGGATGCCGTGACCGGCATAGCGCGGCTCATCGATCACGAACGGCGGGTTCTTCTTTGAACCGTCGGCCTCGAAGCGCCAGTCATGGAAGAGGGCATCGGCGAGCCCCGCCTTGTCGATGACCTTCAGGTAGCGGGCGGGGACGATCTGGTCGGTGTCGACATTCTCGGCGGGGAGTGGCACGAGCCCCGTGGTGAAGGTGCCGACCTTTGGGGCGGCCATCAGCGGCTCAGCCCTGGAAGCGTGCGTGGATCGGCGATCACGCCGGTGAGGGCGGTGGCGGCGGCGGTCAGCGGCGAGGCCAAGAAGGTGCGGCCCCCCTTCCCCTGGCGCCCTTCAAAGTTACGGTTCGAGGTGCTGATCGCGTACTCGCCTGGGGCGAGCTGGTCGCCATTCATGGCGATGCACATGGAGCAGCCCGCCTCGCGCCAATCGGCACCCGCGTTGCGGAAGATCTTGTCGAGCCCTTCGCGTTCCGCCTGTCGCTTCACGTCGGCTGAACCTGGCACCACCATCACGCGCACACCCTTGGCGACGGTCTGACCCTTGAGCACATTTGCGGCGAGGCGCAAGTCGCTGATGCGACCGTTGGTGCAGCTTCCAATAAAGACGGTGTTCACCGGTCGCCCGATGATGCTGTCGCCCGCGCGTAGATCCATGTATTCGAGTGCGCGCGTCAGTGCGCGCGCGGCAGCGGGGTCGGACTCGTCGGCAGGATTTGGAATGGTGCCGCTGATCGGCAGGCCCATCCCAGGGTTCGTGCCGTAGGTGACCATCGGCTCCAGGGTGTTGGCATCGATAACGATCTCTTTGTCGTAGGTTGCACCCTCGTCGCTGGCGAGTGTGCGCCAGCGCGCGACCGCGGCATCCCAATCGGCGCCCTGCGGCGCATGTGGTCGACCCTTTAGGTAGGCAAACGTGGTTTCGTCGGGGGCAACGAGGCCGGCGCGCGCGCCACCCTCGATGCTCATGTTGCAGATCGTCATGCGCTCTTCCATTGAGAGTGCGCGAATTGCCGAGCCTGCGTATTCGAAGACGTGACCGGTGCCGCCACCAACGCCGATGCGCGCGATCAGCGCAAGGATGATGTCCTTCGCGGAGACGCCTGGTCGTAGCGTTCCGTCGACGCGCACGAGATAGGTCTTCGGCTTGCGCTGCAAGAGGCACTGGGTGGCGAGGACCATCTCCACTTCGCTGGTGCCGATGCCGAAGGCGAGTGCGCCGAACGCGCCATGCGTCGCGGTGTGCGAGTCGCCACACACAATGGTGGCGCCAGGCTGGGTGAGGCCGAGCTCTGGCCCAATGACGTGCACGATCCCCTGGTTCGGCGACTCCCAGCCGTGGAGTGGGACGCCGAACTCGGCGCAGTTCGCCTCGAGCTGCTTCACCTGTGCGGCGGCCATCTCGTCGGCGATCGGCAGGTTGCGTGGTGTGGTGGGAATGGAGTGGTCGGCGGTCGCCACCGTTCGGTCGGGGCGGCGAACCTTCAACCCGCGGGCGCGAAGGCCGGTGAACGCCTGGGGGCTGGTGACCTCGTGCACGAGGTGCAGGTCGATCGCGAGGATGGCGGGCGCCCCCTCCTGCTGATCGACAACGTGCTCGCTCCAGATCTTTTCAATGATGGTCTGCGGCATAGAGCGAGCCTACCAGAGGGCGAAACCTCACCTCGAGGCGCGTGTCGCGTGGGATACTGGAAAGATGGAAGCGAAGGTTTTCGGTCCGCTCTTCTCTCGCGTTGGGATCCTCCCGGCGGTCGCCGCCCAGGACGCTGCGGTCTTGTCGGCATGGGCCGACGCGGCGCTCGATGCCGGTGTGCCAGCGCTCGAGCTCTTTCTGCGTGGCGAGGGGGCCGAGGCTGCGGTGACTGCCGCGATCGCCTCCCTGCGCTCCAGTCATCCAACGCTCGCAATCGGCGCAGGGAGCGTCTACGACGCGGCAACGGTCCAGCGCATGATCGATGCTGGCGCTCGCTTCCTTGTTTCGCCGATCACCGATGCTGCAACGGGGGCGGTCGCCACCGCCGCCGGCATCGATTGGCTCCCCGGCGCGCTCACGCCAACCGAGATCTATCTTGCTGAACGATCTGGCGCCACCTACGTGAAGCTGTTTCCCGCAGCCGCGATCAATGCCCCGGCATTTATTCGCGCCACGCTGGCGCCGAACCCAACGAGCAAGATCGTGCCAACGAACGTCGGACTCGACGAGATCGCTGCGCTGGCGGCCGCGGGTGCCGCAGGGTTTGGCGTTGGGCCGCGACTCCTTGACGGCGCAGATCCGCGGAACGCACCGGCGATCGCCGCTCGGTTGCGCGCTGCTCGCGAGGCGGCTGGACACCCCGCGTGACCGTCGACAACAGCGCACTTGCAACGTACGACCGAATCGACGGAGCACTGCCCGCACACGTTGACCTTGTCGTGATTGGTGCGGGAGTCGCTGGCGCCGCCACCGCCTACTTCGCGGCGCGCGCTGGACTCCAAGTTCTCGTCATCGAGCGCCGCAGCAGCATCGCCTCACTCACCACCGCCGCAGCCACGGGCGCATTTCGCCTACAGCACGACAACGCCGATGAGCTCGCGCTCGTGCAGGAGGGCCTACCACTCTATTTGAACTTTGCCGAGGAGTCGGGGCTCACGGGCTGGAACCTTGACATTCGTCAGCAGGGGTATCTCTTCTGCAGTCGCACCGCGGCGAGTGCCGCGAAGGGTCGCGAGCTGGTCGCGCTGCAACGAACGTTCGGTCTCACCGATGTGGAGCTGTTGAGCGGCGATGAGGCGCGAGCTCGCTGGCCGTACCTCTCCCCCGAAATTCGACAGGTGCGCTTCCGTGCCGGAGATGGCTTCATTGACCAGGTCGCGCTGGCGAACGGCTATGCCGCGGCCTCGTCACACGCCGCACACATCAGCGGCGCCAGCGGCTCTGGCCGCGCCACCTATGCGCTGGAGACAACGGTCACTGGTTTCGTGCGCGATGCGAGCGGTGGCGTGGCGGGAGTTACGACAAGTCGGGGCACCGTTCATGCCCCGAAAACAGTCATAGCCGCGGGGCCGTGGAGTGGCGTCGTCGCCAAACTTGCGGCACTCGATCTCCCAATCGCACCAACGATTCGCCAGAAGTTGGTGATTCCGAAACTGCCAGTGATTGACCAAACAGCGCCAATGACCATCGATGACGAAACGGGATCGCATTGGCGGCCGGCACTAGCTGGTGCGTATGCGTTGCGCACCGACCCAGCGACGCCCATCGGTGAGCCGCTCCTTGAGGTACCGACCGACGAGGCGATGGCCCACGCGCTCCTCGATCCCGCATCCCCAACTTCGCTCGCCCTGCTGGCGCCGTTCTGGCGCGACGTTTGGCGGGACGGCCCGCCGGCGTGGCATCTCCAAGCGGGACAATATGAATACACCCCAGATCACCGACCCTTCATTGGGCCAACCGATCAGCCGGGACTCTTCGTCAACACTGGCTACTCAGGTCATGGGGTGATGTGTAGCGCTGGAGGAGCCCGGCGTACGGTTGAACTGCTGCTGGGGCGCGCCGCAGCGGCCGAGGAGCCGTTCCGCGTCGGTCGACCGATGGTTTCGCGCGCCCACGACGTTCTT
>Ga0114960_10003549_pt1 | contig 11914 bp, 10 predicted proteins | sample C_130625_MF_Meta_FD_92637 | JGI IMG/M metagenome (GOLD analysis project Ga0114960, IMG submission 92637) | Freshwater microbial communities from Lake Croche, Canada to study carbon cycling - C_130625_MF_MetaG | ecosystem: Environmental > Aquatic > Freshwater > Lake | place: Lake Croche, Canada... | reverse complement strand
ATGTACCGAGCAGGTGTTTTACAGTTGCATCATCTGATGTAAGAGGTATTTCACGGCGAATTTTGACACGAACTCCGTAATCAGGTATATCAACGTTATTTTCTTTACCTGAATAATCCTTTCGCATAGCCTCAAAATTTGTAGTAGAAATATCATTTGTACGGCAATACTGTTCAATAACAGTAAGACCTGTAATAGTGAATCGAATATTTTCAGGAGTCATAATTTTCATATGATCTTCTTGAGGCAGAGCAGTAAACCCTTTAGATCTAAGCCGCTGTGCTACTGCCAAGAAGGTAGTAGTATCAGAAGCATTTGCAAATGTGGCTTCTAGCTCACGATTACTTTGTGCAAGCCATTCTCCAAGGAGAGATTTTAACTTATCTACCTCCGCCGGATAGAGCTCCATTCTACTGAGTGTGTCAGTTGAAAAGGAAGTGTCATTTATCAATTTTATTTGATACCGTGATGCACTATAGTGTAAATAGGTGTTCAATTGCTTGTGCCTTACCGAGGACTCTTGCCCAATCGTCCTTCTTTACTTTATCTCCAAATACCAATGGGTGAACACTCAAATGTCTATTTCCTACTTCTACCTTTAATTCCTCAAATGTTCCATCAGCATTAGGCCATGGAATACTCCACCCTTCATCTTCTCGTTCATCAAACCAATGTTTAAAATCTGGAACTATAGCATTTGACTCACTCCAATCTATAACTCTCTCACAACGTGCATCCACAAATATTGTTTTTTTGGTAGAAGACCATGTTCGAAGATCCTGAGGTTCTGTCCAAAGTGTCTTCTTATCAACATCAAAACAGATTGTCTGAACATTATACAGTATATATAGGACAGCTGCTGTAATACGTGTTTCATCGTCTGTAGGTTTTAAGGAGCTTAATGCATCTGCTATTTTAGCTCTAGTTAATCTTCTATTTCCTCGAATCTTCTGAAGGGCTAACTCTTGGACTTCAAATGATTTATCACGAACCATGGTTGACACATAATTCTGACCGGCAATAATCATAAGGGGGTCCGTTATAGTTAACCAGGCGGTGACAAGTTTTGCCGGATTCAATTGTCTAATTTCTCCACCCCATTTGCTATCGGACGGGTTCAAACAGATAGAATCTTTTTTATATTCATCTACACATAGATGTTTTTGTGGATTGGATTGTATCATCCTTCGAAAGTTCTCCATTATATTTTATACGTGTTACATCCTTAGACCGGTTTTGCATTTTGTCTCCTTCATTCTGTCTCCTTCAGCCTCCTTCAGCCTGTCCTATTGAGTTATACCAGGATTTTGTTTTGTAAGTTCAACTAGTTCATCTTCCCTTGATTTAAATTCAGAATTATTCTTTCTACAAAAGTCAACCCATTCTTGTATTTTTAATACAGTCTCTTCTTTCAAGGTCATTAAATCAAAAAATATACCATTCCTATTTTCACTCACATCTTCTCCATTCCTTTTAAGGATGCGAAATAATTCTTCTTGCTCTGTACGATTAAATTGTTTTATCTCATTGAATAATTTCTTTCTAAGTTCAAAATCGCCTGATGCCATGGCGTATATAATATTCTATGTTCTTAATTTATTTATAAATCCGCATGTTTTCATGTTTTTCATGGTCCACGCTGGCGTAAAGGAACCTCTCCTTCTATATGACATTCCGCCTGATGTTTTGGACAAAGCTTTGCACCAGGTCCATAATCAAGATAATTAGAGGATTGTTTAAAAAATACATGACTTGACCATGTATTCATCAATGGTGCCCTTGTTTCAAAATAGCGACTTAAATAATGATCTATGGGTTCACTATACTCTTCTGTCTCGTTCATATATTCTAGGATTGCCTGAATAGAGCTTGTTTTCCATATCATAGTATCTGTACATCGTGTATTTATATGACTTATAAGAGAAAATGTCCCATTTGTAGAAACTACCTCTCTTCCATCATCATCTCTACACTTTGAACCATATCCAAAATGTATACAACCCCATGTCTGTCTATTAGAATAACAAAAATTTAGGAATTTAGGTAAATTATACAGGGTATTGTGTAAAGGTAAAACATCACTTTCAAAACTTACTATACATGCGGATGGAGCATATCTTTTTACACTATCTTCAAATAATGCCTTATAATTTAAAATAAGAGATAGACTAGAATACTTTAATCCTTCTGGTCCATACCACCAAGAAAACATATCGCGAAACATCCTTCGAACATGATAGGAATATGTATCGGGTGATATGGTTGTGCCCCATGTAGGGGCGAGAAAGGTATACATATAGTCTTTTAATCTAAGTTGTTGTATCATGTAGAGTAAGCGTTGATATTTATCGTATTCATGAATAGGACTACATAGAAAGTATATTTGTTGTATATGGGGAAAAAGTGGAGATGGGTACAAAACTGCTTTACAGTCGCGAGCTATATCATCCATTGTTCTCCATAAAGTCTTTCCAGTGAAAATATCTTTATTTACCATAGAAAGCCATGCTTCAGGATTAGATTCTAAATATTTTATTTTAGAAATTGCCTCTTCAGGGTTTTTATCATCTATGTGAATAAACCTTTCAGGATTAAAATAATCTCCTACTCTTAGTGAGCCCCAATAAATAGGTATTGTATTTGCAAGAAATCCTGAACAAATTTTTTCAGTAATATATGTATCATCTTGTGAATTCTCCATGGATATGACAAACTTAAAATTGCTTATAAATGTAATAAAATCATCGCTTCCGTATTGACCTGGAAATTTAAATCCAATATTATTTCTGTGTGAACCAGCATATGCAATTGAAATACCTGCTTTCTCAATAGAATCAAGTAACTGATTTCTTATTTCTCCATTTGAATTTGATATTATTGCAACAATACTTTGAGGTGGAACATCTGTAATAGATGGTCTGTTCTCTAAAGAAGATATACTGTTTTTACACCAAAGAAAAGGTATAAATAAGGGGCAGTTAATAATATTGTTATGATTTCTTTCGCCACATAATACAAGCGTATAAAGACTTGTATCAATATGACTTCTTTTTGATTCTCCTGAAAAGAGGATTGTTTTTTTCCATTGTTTAAGACCAAGTGCCGAAGAACTATATACTGTCTCACATAGGGTATCACTTGTATCTATATCACCTATTTCACATGGTTCTTCAAATACCTTTGTAAAAAGCTCTATAAAAAAACGAACATCGACAGGATTTGTTTGGTCAAAAAATCCACCCCAAAATCTATGAAAATAAATTTTCATATATACTACATTTGTATAGTGGTTTAGGCCATATAAAGAGTATATTTATATATATATAGTATGAAAGTAGGTTTTCTATCAAATAGGATTACAAATAGAGGAACAGAAGTTGCCCTATATGATTATGCAGATTATAATGAAATTTTATTAAATAATATATCAATTGTTATTACACGTGATATAAAAAAGATACCATATTCTTCTGACAATTCACAAGAGATGTATGATAAATTTAAAGCTAGATTTCCTTTATTATATTACGAAACACCTGAAGATATTGATAGAATTGTAGTAGAACAAGATATACAAGTATTATTTATTGTGAAAGCGGGAGGATATGATGGATTGTTAAGTTCAAAATGTAAAAATTTAGTTCTCTGTGTTTTTACAACGAGAGAGCCACATGGTGAGTTATATACATCGCTTCATAGTTTTTTAAATATGAAAGATGCGACGGATTTACCTGTATTACCACATATGGTTCGTGTGCATCCAACCCAAGAAAATATGAGAATTGAATTAGGTATTCCTGAGAATGCGCTAGTATTTGGTACTTATTCAGGTGAGACATGTTTTAATATTGATTATGTGCGTGAAGTTGTTCAGAAAATAGGTCATGACCCAGAATATAAACATATATATTTTATCTTTCTAGGGATTCTTCCTTTTGGAAGTCCATCTGATAGAATTTTATTTTTACCAAAAACAAGTGTACTTGAAACAAAAAAGAAGTTTATTAATACATGTGATGCGATGTTATATGGAAGGGCCTGTGGTGAAACATTTGGATTAGCATGTGGTGAATTTTCTATATCAGGAAAACCTATTATAGCAAGTTTAACAAAAGTAGAATCTTTAGCACATTTAATTATATTGGATTATAATGTTATTGGGCACGATACTGCAAAAGAGTTAATTGATATTTTAACAAATTGGTCTTCTCATATAATTGATGTAAGTAACAATGGATATATGTTCTATACACCTGAAAATGTAATGAATTTATTTAAAGGGTATTTAACACAATTGAGAAAATAAATAACATTATTAAACAAATAAGAAATAATTATAGAATAATTATACTGATACTTATAATAACAGTGTTGTAACAACGCGATATGATTTTTTACGTGATATTGATTTAGATTTAAATGAAATAGATTTATCAATGATATATACAAATAGTTGCCATGCACCTCGTTTTTTATTAAACGATAACTTTTTAGTAATGCCTCTTCATATATATAAAAATGTAATGAATATGTATGAAACCTTCATTACAGTATTAAATAGTGAAGATGTATTATGTAAAATGACAGCAATAAATGAAGTACTATATATAAATAACGAAGAAGTATTATTGGCTAATATTCTATTTTATAATTATGAAATGTATGTAATTCAGACACCCCTTATACCCAACTTTATGTAGATATTTCTTCTCCCTCTGCTTCCCTTTCCTCTTCTCCTTGCTCTTGCTCTTGCTCTTGCTCTTGCTCTTGCTCTTGCTCTTGCTCTTGCTCTTGCTCTTGCTCTTGCTCTTGCTCTTGCTCTTGCTCTTGCTCTTCCCGTTCCTTGCCCCCCACTTTCTTTGTAACTCTACCCAAGAATTGCCCAATACTTAATATATGCGGGTCATGTATCTGAAAACGTGATTTCTTAATCTCAATTCGAATAGTTTCCCCTATTTCAATGGAATCAAACTCCACATTTCCAATATGTAAATCACGAACAATCATAATATGAATTGCATCAATATTCCCAGCTTTAATAATAACATATAGTCCAGCCTTTGATTTACGTTCAACAACACCTTCTACAATAGTTCCATTCGGAGGATTATATACAGTCCCTTCTGATTTTATATAATACATTACATCGGATGTAAATGTCCCACGTTCCATATATCCATATGAACGACTGAGAAGTTTTAAAGAACCAGGCACAACAAACCCATGTTTGGAGCACTTTCCTTCAAGCTGTGTTCGAAGCTTACGCATTAATACATCATCAAACGATTCTAGCTTTCCATGTAATTGAATAGGTGATAAAGCAACCTTCTCTTCAAATATAGCCAAATGTTCCATGTGTGCCATGCTATAGTTTACGTATAAAATTCATTTTTACTTATTAAAATTAACGCAATGGATGCCCATATAATGCTGCTTCTAATGGTCTATAAAACCATCTCTTTTCTTCTACTTTCATAGCATCCATCATACGAAGTGCTAAATCAACCAATGTACATACACGAATACTATTTGTAACAGCTCTTCCTTCTTTTGCCATTTCTTCTTGTGTTAATCCAAGTGTATCTAATTTTGTTCGTAAAAGTGTTTGCCCATAATGTAAAAGCTCCTGTATTTCAAAACGTGTTGTACTATTCTTTGCACATTCAGACCCTCTAGAAAGTGCGCCTGATTCAGAAGGCTTTCCCTTTTTAAAGACTAATCTATTTACTTTCTGATTAAAAATAATAAATCCATAATTATAACCTGTATTTCGTGTATGAATACCTGCCTTTATGATAGGGTCACTAGCTCTCTCTCGCACTAACACTTCCTGAACTGCAGTAGGGGAAGGATTCACTGTTTGGTTCGTAGGGTCAATTTGTAAAAATTCGACTGCGTTTGTATTTGTATTTATAAGACGAATATATGTAGTTCCTTCAAATAACCAATATGAATAAGAAGCAACCTTCTTTACATAATCATCTGCCTCTTTCATTCCATATGCTTGTAATAATTCTGTTTGTATAGTACTAGGAATAAATTCATCCCATATATATTCACGTAAGACTTGCGCATAGAGTTTTCGTATAACTTCATTTGTATGAATGACTGTGTACATCCATAACATCATATCCATACGTTCTTTTTGTGCTTTACTTACACCCTTACTTTGTGGAAGGGCATTGATTCCTTTCATCAGTTCTGGGCTTATAGATAATCCTATTTTCCCGCGTTCTATATCAGCGGTTAATAAAAGTATTTGCTTCCAAATTGTTTTCACATCTTTTGATATATCTCCCACTTCTTTTTTTTCAGGCGGTATATATTCTAATTGTTTGGGTGCAAATGTATCACGAGGAATGGGTACATGAGCAAGACGCAATGCTATTGGAATAGATTCATCTACAATCAAATCTGGTTGAAATAAATAATATCTTCCTCGACGTATAATATGACCCATTATATCTTTTCCATCTGCAGATACCGTTTTTATTTTTATATCTGATTCACTCACAATATCATTTAAAATAGAAGAGAGCACAGCAGGAGGAATTGTTACAAACTCTTCTTTTAATTGGTCAAAATTTATATATACTTGCGCCTTTGATATACGTTCTCGTAAATACTTACGAATTGTATGCGCATGATACCTTGCTGCATATTCATCATATGTACTAATATCCTGTTCATTTAATAAAAAAGGAGTTGTTCGCATAAGAGTTCCATCTCCTTTTTTACATGTATATTCACAATCCTCCATCCAATCACACATAGGAGTATATCCTTTATCATTAATACTTATTCCTTTATGGTCTTCTCCATCCCTCTTCTCACCTTGACTATCATAAATGAAAGGTATTTTAGGAATATCTTTAATAAGGTTAGCATCTATATTTAAAAAACAATCAATAGCAAATTCTTTAATAAGGCGTGTCACATTTCCAATAACAACTGCTTTTTTTAATGCTTGTCTATAGGAATATAAATCAATTGTTTCTCTATCAATTGTTTCATACGTTGTAACTAAGAGGACAATTGTACAATTTCGTTTTGTGGTATCTAAAAGTGCGTGTGAACAATTACGAATACCACGCCCCACAACTTGTTCAAGCCTATTTAAGTGATACCAACTATCGTATACAATGACTTCACGTATATAACGTAAATCAAGCCCTTCTCCGGCAACTTGAGAACCAATAATTACTTTTACATCAGCTCCATATAGATTTGTTGTTGCCCTTGCAGCATTAATAGATCCTGTATTATTTGGAGAATAATCTTCGGAACCAGTGAGAAGCACGTACTTTGCTGGTTTAAATGCATGCGCAGCTGTACCATTTTCTTCTTGAACCATTCCATGTCCTGTTTCACGACGACTACATAGTGCGCATTGCCTTCCCTGTGGTGATTTAGGAATATCTATTAGAAAGGATGGGCCATTTCCCCATAGGGTATATCCATTTGCTTCTAAGGCCAATGCAATTGTTAATGCACCTGATTTAATGAAACGACTATATACAAATGCAACACCCCTACACAGTGCAAGTCTTTGTAGAAGAGTTGCACATTTAGGACTTGATTTTTTAAGTTCATCGCCTATTAACCATTCAACACCATCATTTGCTTTAAATACGACAATGCCTGTTTGTTTTACAGCTGTAAAACATCTATCAAATCCACGATCTCCAATACGAAATGAAAAATCAATGGATTCATCTCCAGGAAAAAGCCAATTTCCTGCTTGAATAAGTCTATCCATATTTGTTATACCAAGTCCTTCAATAGAATCGGCTTCCTCTTTATAAACTAATTCTGATTCCATTGTAAGGGGGCAAGGTTGACATGGTAAGACAAGTAAAGCATGTTTACTCTCTTCCTCGGGAATAGTATCCTTTCCTTTAGGAGGATAGGTTGGCCATTTTTGTAAAAGGGTATCGGGTGCTGGTTTTAATCGTAGAGGAAATGTAAGGGGATTTTCACCTCTCATAAAAGAAATATATGTGCTTACTAATTTTCCAAGGAGAAGGCGCCCTGATGGTGTAAATGTCCCATTTCCAGCTTTTATATTAAATACATCATTTACCTGTATAGTAGGATATTTATCATTTAATAAAAGTAAATTAATAAGAAAAATAATTTCAGTATAGGAATTATACATAGGTGTAGCTGTCATTAAAACCAATGTTATTCCTTCTGATATGCGTAACACATCCCTTAAAAAGGGTGTTAAACGTTTCCCAGCAGTAGAATCAGCAGCATCTCCTTCTGTAACAAAATCTTTTGTATCTTCTTCCTCTAAATCAACCGCAAAAATATCACGTAAATTATGTGCTTCATCAATAATAATAGCACGATTTGAAAATTCACGACGAATTAAATCTCGTTTCCTTTGTTCATATGCGGATGCTGATTTAGGTATTGCCTTTGTAATATTATTAATATAATTATAAAAAGATGTATATCCAAAAAAGTCATATCGCGATTTGATAACTTTTTCTATTCTTGATTCTATGACTGCTTTATTTCTTTCTTTGAATGTGCCACTGAGTGCGAGATATGTATTTCCTGTACATCCCCTGTGTGTATTGGATGATTCCCCTGTTCCAATAGTTAAACCATCCATATCAAAAATGGTTCGACGAAATCCTTCTTGTATATTAGGAGGAGCAATAATAATTACTTTCTGCCCAGGATTCATTTCCAAATATGCTTCACATACAGTAATTGCAGCACATGTTTTTCCAACACCTACACCATGGTATAATAATGCTGAATTATATGGTGTATTTGGTGATAAAAGCCTTCCAATAAATCGTTGAACAGATGATAATTCAAAATCTTCTGTTGAACGACATGATTCCTTTTTTGTGGCATATTTTTTCGCAATAGGTTCTTGTTTACTTTCGTGAAATTCTTGTTTGCGCATGAGATTTTCGACAAAGTTCTCATCACGAATATCAGGATATAGACCAGCATCTGCCCCCATAAACATATCAAATTCTTCTGATGTTGGAAAGATACCTTCTTTAAAGAGTTCTTCAAGAAGCTCATTCTTGGCGGATGGATCTTTTTCATATCTCCATTTATTTAAAATGGATTCCATTCTAAACTAAGGGTGATTATAAATTAATGTTAGACGCAAATAGGGAATGGGCATAAATTTCTAAACATAGATGCAGCTTGTAATAATACTTCGCGCTTTTCCACATTTTCTGGCCTTAAATGGCGTAAGGCATCATCTAAATTAAACCACTGTAAATCTCCAATTTCTCGTCGCATATGGTCATTTTCTTTATCAAATTTTATATCAATATGTGGAGGAACCCATACCAATACATATTTATGACAATAATGAACATGGTTACTTCCAAAGAATGCTTCTGTTAATGGCTCAAGATTTTGAATAGGTATAACATCTTTTTCTCTCACACCTGTTTCTTCCCACATTTCTCGCATTGCACAATCATAATCGCTTTCTTGAGCATCTCGTCTGCCCTTTGGGAATCCCCACTCAGGCGTTGCAGGAGCAGCACAAATAGAATCCATCATCTTTTGAACAGTCCATGTTTGACCATGTATATCTGTTACACCTTTATGAATTTGCTCCCATTTATTCTTCGCAATTTCATATTCATTTTTGTATAAATGCGAATGATTTAATCCCCACATTCCATTCCATAATACATCAAATGGCCCGTCACGGTATTTTTCTCTCTCCTGTTGGGTAATACCAGATAAATGAAGTTTTATATAATCGACATCATTTATTTTAAATCTTCCTCGCATCAATTCAATAAATCCTAAACTATCACGACGTTGAATAAGAAGAAACTGAAGAGGTTGATTTTCCATTCCTGTTACAAGGGCTTGATTTGACGCAAGCATCTTCTCTACCTTATATTCCTGGGTAGGTCGAACCATAATAACACCATGGCTTGTAACAGGTGCGATACATTGTCTAAATACATGACCATATCCACCACAGTTTGTGCAAAATATCCTATGCCTTGTATCAGCTGACATTTTATTCCTATTCATATATGTATACGTCTGTTTAGCCCCAAAAAGAAGCATAGCGTATAATAGAATGCATATTCCTCCCGAAGTATGGGGACCTTTTTTTTGGAATACGATTCATATTGCAGCATTGGGATATCCTTCCCATCCGTCACATGCTCATAAAAAGGCGGCAAAGGAATTTTTTGAAAGTCTCGTGTTACTTATACCATGCCCCATATGTAGTAAACATTACGCCGAACATATAAGTAAATATCCTATTACACCACATTTAGATAGAAGAGTTGATTTATTCAAATGGACTCATTTATTACACAATGAAGTAAATAAGATTTTAGAAAAAAGAAAATTTACAGAAGAAGAAGTCTTACAGAATTTAAGTCGGTTTGGAACACACGGCCGTTCACCTATTTGGACACCTGATGATTTTGCCGAAGCAGATTGGAAAGCAAGGGCTCAGGGATTAATTACCGGTATGGCTGTTGGTGGAATGGCTGTAGGAGTTTTATTATATCTTTCTAATAGTAAATGAAGAGTTCAGATACTCTTACAAAATTTCCGAAAGAAATATATGAAGGTCTTGTGATTCCAAAAGAGAAGAGAGAGTTAAGTGTACATGCTGAAAAGATTGTTGTTCACTCAAAGATGACAAATGATGACATAAAAGCAAGGGAAGGCACATACTTTGATGGAAAGGGGTATGAAATATTTGATAGGGATGTAGATGTATATATAAAAGGGGAAGATGGAAAGGAAAAACTTATTGCTAAACTTCGTAAAAGAGTTATAGACCCGACTCTTATAAAAACTGGATGGGAAGGCTTTTGGATTACTGCAGGACCTTCTAGAAATAGAGGTGCCGCTGCTGGTCCTATCGCCACGGAAAGCAATTATTGGAAAAAAAAGAAACCTGTAAATATACGAGGATGGTCGGCAAATTATCAGATTCCTGGAAAAGATATATCACTTATGCGTGTAAATAATAATGTATTTAGCTCTGTCTTAGGATATTTTAACGCAACACCCTTTATGAAACTTCCTTGTCGTCTTACGTCATATACAGAGAGATACTGGAAATATTATAAACATGGTTTACCTTTTATAAAAGCAATTGATTCATGTTTTTCAAAGCTAGTGAAGGATAAATACGACTTACAGCTAGCAGCTGCAAAACAAAAACCTCTTTTACGAATTGACGATACAGCCTTTTCATCTATTACTATTAATCGTAATTTTAGGACAGCTTTACATGTAGATGATGGTGATTTTAAAGATGGATATGGGAATTTATCTGTATTGGAACGTGGAGCATATCATGGAGGCTATACTCTTCTTCCCCAGTTTCATATAGGGTTTAATGTAAGGACAGGTGATTTTTTAGCAATGGATGTTCATCAATGGCATTGTAATACTGAATTATATGAAACAAAAGAGGATAAAGAGGAAAATAAGAATCTTCCTCGTATTCATAAAGATAATTTAGAAACTGGAACATTAGGAGCAGAAAAGATATTTTCACGTGTTTCGTTTGTATGTTATTTACGTGAAAAATTAAGAGAGTGTGATATGAATCAAACGCGCAAGTATTTTCAAAAGATAGGCTTTGACCCTAAAAAGAATACATTACATAAAACATTAAAAAAGAGAAAGGTACCTCAATCAGATGAGCCGTGAAGGGGTTATTAAAAAATATACAAGTGGCTTGGCAACAAGTTCTGATTATGTTCGAGGAACTACGCCAAGTGCTCCGGCCCTTGGGCCCATGGGAACCGTTGGGTCTTTTTCTGCTGTCCCTGGTCTTCCTTCTCTTCCTTCTCTTTCTTCTCTTTCTTCGCTTCCTTCTCTCCCTTCTATCTCTTCTTTTCCTGCTCTAGGGTCTATGGGGTCTATGGGGTCT
>Ga0114960_10003548_pt1 | contig 11914 bp, 8 predicted proteins | sample C_130625_MF_Meta_FD_92637 | JGI IMG/M metagenome (GOLD analysis project Ga0114960, IMG submission 92637) | Freshwater microbial communities from Lake Croche, Canada to study carbon cycling - C_130625_MF_MetaG | ecosystem: Environmental > Aquatic > Freshwater > Lake | place: Lake Croche, Canada... | reverse complement strand
GGGCGAGCAGCAGCGTGGCAAGCCCGATTGGCACGACGGCAGCGGCAAGGCGTGGCCAGGTGACACCGTCGAGACCACCGAGCAAGAAGCCGAAGATCGCGCGCAGGCTCGCGCCACTCGCGAGCATCCCCAGCGAGAGCGCCGCGGCGAGCAGCGAGGCGACGGCGTAGCCGACGAGTAACACACTGGCGATGCGCTCCTCACCGCTACCGATACCAGCGATGCGCCAGACCAGCGCTACCGAAGCGAGTGCGCCAACGAATGCCGCGAGTTGCACGCCGCCCAGCTCCCAGGCGATCCCGGTGATGGGCAGCAGGAACGCAATCGCTGCACCGAGCGCCGCGCCGCTACTGGTGCCGAGCACGTAGGGGTCGGCGAGTGGATTGCGCAGCAACGACTGAAATGCTGCGCCCGACGTTGCCAGCGCCGCGCCAACGGCGATCGCGGCAAGAATTCTTGGAAGACGTATCTCCATCACGATCGAGGTGGAGCCGGCGCTGATATCGCCGCCAACAGGCAGGACGAAGAGGCTCTTGCCGATGATTGCGAGCACGTCGAGTGGCGCGATGTTCGCAACGCCGAAGCCGATGGCGCCGATGGCCACCACGAAGAGCGCTGCAATCGTGACGCCGATGCTTCGCTGGGTACGCATGGTTATGGCAGGGTCACCGTTGGGTGGAGCTGCGCCACGATGGCGCGGAACGCCGCCGCGATCCGTGGTCCAGGTGTTGAGACAAGGTCGCCATCAATCGGTCGAAGCGCACCGCTGACTACCGCGGGGATGGTGCCCCAGCCTGGCCGCGCCGCTACCGCCTCGGCCGTTACGCCGTAGGCGGCATCGCCGAGCAGAATCACCGCAGGGGCCGCCGTCACCAGCGCCTCGAGCGAGATCTCGTAGACGCCGTTTGTGCCGCTCGTGATCAGATCCCCCCGTGCGGCACCGATCAGTTCGGCGGCGTAGTCATCCGGGGCAAGGCCGTAGATGGCGCCGGTCGCATCGATCTCGTAGAAGACGCGTACAGGTGGCGCGCTGGCGACCAGCGCCGTGATTGCAGCGATATCTGCTTTGGTGGCGGTGATCGCGTCGGCGGCGGCGACGCTGGCACCCGCCGCATCGCCGATGAGCTGCAGCGTGGTGTACATACCGCTCACGCTCTTTGGATCAAGGGTGACCAGGGTGATGTTGGCAGCCTTGAGTTGCGTGATCGCATCGTCAGGGGTGAAGCCCGATCCACCCACGAACACCAGGTCGGGGTTGAGGGCGATGATCGCTTCGACGTTGGTGCCGTTGTAATCGGCGACCTGTTTTGTTGCGGCGAAGGCGGCGGGGAGGCAGCTGCAGGCGGCAACTCCAACGACGCTTGTGCCGAGGCCCCACTGATCGAGTGACTCAACGCTGGCGGGAGTGAGTGCCACGATGCGCTGCGGCTTCGCGGCAATCGTTACCGACGTACCGGCATCGTCAACAACGGTACGCGGATACTGCGCCTCCACGATCGGGGTGGGGCTCACTGGTACCAGTGAGTTGGTGACACTGGCGCATGCGCCAACAAGGAGTGCTGCAAGGAGCAGTAGGGTGAATCGGAAAAACTGGTGCGCGCGAACGAAAGCAGTCATAGCTTCCTCCCTTGCCTCGAGGGCCTAAGCGTTGTTATGCCGCGTGTCCGGCGACCGGACTTATGGGAGTTACTCCCAATAACCGTTGCGGGACAGTGCTGGAATCTCACCAGCTTCGCGTCCACGCGGCGTTGCTGCGGGGACTCTATCACCTGGCATTGGGCTGTGCAGACGCTGCGAATACGCGCGTGGTGCGAGAGTGCGCCTCCGCCCTCGCCCCCGCGTTCACCTTGGAGGGAGCATGGTCGGAGTAGTTCTCCTCGCCGCAGCAATCACCTTCACACCGCCATCGGAAGGCGCAGTGGTCTTCGCCAATCGCACAGCATTCGCCGAAGGGTGTACGGGCACCGTCAACACCCTCCCTGACCGATTCGCGCGGCAGGCGCGCACGGCGTTCGCTGGGCTCGGCTGGGAGGTTGGTGGGGCCGTTGGGCCGACCTTTACGCGCCGGGCCGTAGTGGCCGGGGCGGCCTCCGCCGCCTTCTACGTGCATAGCCACGGCGATCTCTATTGGGAGACAAAGGCCGAGAGTCGCGTCGGGGGCTTTCGCGCCGATGCCGGGCTCTGCCTCGGCGCGCCGATCATCTTCCCCTCAGAGATCGCAGCGATGCGACGTGGCGCACCGCCTGCATCGCTCGTGTACATCTCGAGCTGTCATAACGGCGAACGCGCCTCGCGACTTCCCGCCGCATTCGGCATCGCCCAGCGCAAGGTTCAGGGTCTCAATGAGCCCGATTCCTTCTATGTCGGCTACGTCGGCATTGCATGGCAGGGCGTCGCGCTTCGTTTCGAGCGTGCCTTCTGGCGCGGACTTCTCGATGGTGTACCAGCCGGTGCAGCGTTTGATCGCGCACTCCTCGTTGCCTACGACCCAGAGCACCTGGTCCCCGAGTGGTGGGGAGGCTACGGCCACATGCCACACGCGCAAACGACCGACCTCCCCGATCTCGGAGCGCAACGGTATGTGTAAGGTTCGCTGGTCGTTGGCTCTCTTGGTTGGGCTCGTGGCTGCGTGCAGCGCACCAGGAGCAGCAATCGCACCGAGCGACACTCCGCAGTTGATACGCGCTGGCCTGAACTTTCGGCCCATCGCGACCGTGGCCACGACACTCGTTGAGCCACTTGAGTTACGCGGTTTAGTGGCCACGCCAATCAGCGTGGTGCGCAGCGACGCTGGTGAGCAGCGCATCCGTCAGCTACTCGTCGGCGCGGGGGGTATTGAGGCGTTGCGTGTTGAGAGTGCGCTCGACGGATCGCTTCGCCTGATCGCAAAGAGTGGTGTGCCCTTTGAGGGTGGTGGGCTCACTCCAAGCGTTGCCGCTGCGCGCGCGCTCCGTCACCTGCTGCGGGTAGGGCTCGAGATCCCGGTGGGCGGTCCATCGGTGCGCGCGGCCGCCGGGCGCACGCTCGTCACCTGGACCCGGCAGGTTCGCGGTGTACCGGTGCCCAACGACGGGACACGCGTGGTGCTCAACGGTGCTGGCGCGCTCGTTGGCATCTCGATTGAGGAGTCACCCCTCGCCGCCCCGCCGGCGCGCATCGTTCCGGGCGAAGGGGCGGTGCGTGCCGCAACAGGCTTGCTGCCGAGTGGCACCTCAGTCGATGAGAGTCCCGTGCTGGCCTGGGTAGCCCCGACAGAGGAGGGCGATGAGTTGACCATTGGGCGTGTGCTGCGCCGCCTCGCCTGGTGTGTGCGCGGCGAGTTTCGTGACGGGACCGAGTTTGAGATGCAGCTGGACGCTGGAAGCCTGGCGCTACTCGGGTGGGATGGAGCGCCGTAGGGCGGGCTTAGCCGCGGGCGAGTCGCTCACCGATCACCAGCAGTTCGTCGCGGAGCTCTGCAGAGGTCGCTTCGGCGTAGACCCGGACGAGCGGCTCGGTGCCGCTAAAACGGACGAGCAGCCAGCTGCCGTCGGTCGTGAAGAACTTCACACCGTCCTTGGTGGTGAGAGGCACAGCGCGCACCGAGTGGCTACCGATGCTGCTTGGTGGGTTGCCGACGAGTTCGGTCGCGAGTCGCTCCTTCACCGCTGGGTAGGCGCCTCGGTCGATATGCACGTCAACGCGCAGGTAGTACGAGGCGCCCGCGATGGAGGCAACGTGCTCCATGACCGAGCTCATCGTTGGGCGCCCGAGCGCGCGCTCGCGGATCAGCAGGTCAAGAAGCAGCAGGTCGGCGAAGATGCCGTCGCGCTCGGGGAGGTGCATCTTGAAGCCGTAGCCGCCCGACTCCTCACCGCCCATCGAGGCACCCGTCTCGATCATCTTTGGGCCAACGTACTTAAAGCCGACCGGCGTCTCATGCACCGTGACGTTGAAGCGTTCGCCGAGGCGTTCCCCCATGGAACTCTCGTTGACCGTCTTCACGATTGGGCTCAGATCCTTCTTGTGTTCGAGCATGTAGTACGCCAGTAGCCCGAACACCTGGAGTTGATGCAGGAAGACACCGCGCTCATCCACGGCACCAGCGCGATCGGCATCGCCGTCGAGCAGCATCCCCATGTCGTAGCCGCCGCCCGCCATGCGCGCGAGCACCGGGTCAATGTGTGGTCGAATCGGCTCGGGATTCACGCCGCCAAACCACGGATTGCGCTCGCTGCGCATCTCATCGACCACGATGTTGCCGCCCGCAAGGAGTCGCCCGATCCAACCTGCGCCTGCGCCGTAGACCGGGTCGACCATGATGCGCATCTTCTGGGCAGCGATCGCCTTCAGGTCAAGGTTGCGTTCAACGAATTTCTTGTAGCCCGGGTATGGGTCGTAGCGCTCAACCAGACCGGCCGCTTCGGCGTCGGCGAATGGCCGGCCAACGAGTTCGGGTCCTCGGGTGCTCGCCACATGCGCCTCGATACGCTTCAGTAGTTCTGGGCCGGCGGCGGCGCCAGTTGGTGATTTCACCTTGAAGCCGTTATCCATCCACGGGTTATGGCTGGCGGTGATCACCACGCCCATCGCCGCGCTGCGCATCACCACCTCGTATGAGGCCATCTGGGTTGGCACATCGGTGCGCGAGTAGGCCACCGGAATGCCGTGGGCGAGGAGGATCTCGGCGGCGGCGATCGCAAACTCTTCGGAGCCGAAGCGACGGTCGTAGGCGATCACGACGCTCTTGGCAGTCGCTCCATCCTCCTCCACCACACGTGCGACACCCTCAGCGAGTCGGCGAACGTTCTCGAAGGTGTACTCGTCACCAATCTTGGCCCGCCAACCGTCGGTGCCGAAGAGGATCTTTGTTGGCTCACCGACGCCCATCGCTACTCCCTCTCAGATGCGGCGCGCAGTTCGCTGCCGCTCATCTGTTCCAGATTCAACGCCGCCGCACCATTCGGCTGCAGGGCGATCACCCCATGCTCGTTGCTCATCACAATGGTACGCCCCCGTGGGGCCTCCATGCGGATCTCTTCAATTGCTGTGCGTGCTAGTAGATGCGCACGTAACTCACCCCATGAGCCGATGTCGCTCCAGCCACAGTCCAGTGGAAGGGTTCGCACCAGCCCAGCCGCGGCCGCGGGCTCCATCACGAACGTGTCAATTGGCCCAGCTGGCACCGTGCTGTACTCGCCGATCCCGTTGATCAGCGTGGGTGCAAAGCGCTGCAGTGCCCCGCGGGCACTGTCGCGTCGCCAGGCGAAGGTTCCCGCATTCCATCGCGCGCCCGCGGCGATCAGTCGCTCCGCCTCGTCGCGTTGTGGCTTCTCGGTAAACCGTGAGACGCGCTCGCCGTCGGCGACGATGTAACCGAATCCTGTCTCAGGTCGAGTCGGCACCACACCGAGCGTGTAGAGTGCACCCGCTTCGCCGCTAGCGTGTTCGGCTGCGGCGGCAAGTGCGGTGCGCCAGGCGCTGGCATCGTGCACCGCATGGTCGGCGGGGATCACCAACATCACCGAATCCTCGGGTCGATCGATGGTTGCCACCGCGAGAGCGACCGCCGCCCCGGTGTTGCGGCTAACCGGCTCGGCAAGGATGTGGTCGGCGGCGATTTGGGGCGCGCATTCGCGGACCAGCTGCACCTGGCTCGCCGCCACGACGATGTAGGTGTCTGTGATGGGGACGAGTGGCGCGAGTCGCTCCAGGGTCACTGCGAGAGGGCTGCGCCCGTGCAAGAGCGGCAAGAACGGCTTGGGCCGATTGGGGCTACTGAGGGGCCAGAGGCGGGTTCCGCCGCCGCCGGCGAGAACGACCGCATAGGGTCGACTATTCATCTGCGGCATCGTAGCGTGCAGGCGCGTGGGTGAACGGGCTCGCGCGCGGTTCGTGCTCAGCGCCCGAAGAGGCGCCTGAGCATGCGTGGCACCGAGATGCTGCTCCGGCGGATCACGAGCCGCTCCTCAAATTCGGCCTTCACGCTGTACCCGAGTGAGGTGTAAACGGCGATAGCGGCAGCGTTCTCGCGCTGCACGTTCAGCACCACCTCGTCACAGAAGGCGAAAAGGGCGTCGGTCACCGCCGAGGTGTTCGCATGCGCGTAGCCGTTGCCGCGCGCCCCCGACGCCGTCAGCACGTTCCCCACGACGGCGATGCGCTCGCGTCGACCGACCACATGGGTGCCGGCGGCCGCAACCAACTTGCCGTTGCGATGAATGCCGCGATAGACCCCCTCAGCAACCGCGAGTGGCGGGAGCCAGGCGGCAAAGCCCAGCTGGTAGAGGTGATTCAGCGCTGGCGCATCAGATGGGATCAGCGGCACCACGAGTGCGGCGGCGGGTCCGGTGTACGGCAGGAACTCGGCGCGCGTGAGGCCCATACGCAGCATGGGATTGATCTTCTCCGTCTCGTAGGTCAGATCAAGGATGCGGTCGCCTCCAACAGGGGTAGGCACCCAGGCGGCACGCGGACGAATCCCGTGCTGCAGGATCGTGGCGATCCCCTCTGGTTCGCCATACAGATGGAGCGGCTGCGGTGCCCATCCCGAGTACTCCATGCCGAGTGCAATGGGGGTTGCCCCGCGCCGAGCGACAAAGCAGCGCGTTCGCGGAAACTCACCGTCATCGAGATCGGCAAGGGCGTGTGCGGTGATCCAGCGGTCACCAGTGATGAGCGATCGCACCAGCTCACGATCACGCGTCGCCGAAACCTCGATCGGCATCGCGCTCATCAGTCGATCAGCGTGATGCCGTCAAGTGAGAGAAGCTCAACACGCGGCGTTGCAACCTGCACGCTGCTCGTCACGCCACGCGCGGCGAATGGCGCACCGCGCTGCGCCGCCGCGTTGTTCACGGCGTCAACACGCTTCGCCAGTTCGGCGCCGGTGAGATCGGTCGCTGTGGATCCGGCAACCAGATAGACAGGGACGCCCGAGAAAAGTGCAGCAGCCGCAAGGCCGACACAACCCGCCGGTACAACGGCGAATCCCGCTCGGCTCACCGCATCACTGCCAAGGACTAGTGCGCCGATGGGGCCGTCGGCACGCGCGATCTCGCTAGCGAGTTGACCATCTTCGAGCAGTCGCGGGGTGAAGCCAGCGCGCACCGCGTCAGCCGCGTCAATCGCGCCGAGCCGAGTTGCCCCGCGCACGTCAACGGTGGGACCAGCACCAATCGTGATGGTGCGCGCGCCAAGGTGGCGCAGCGCTTCATGAAGTGGCGCGAGATCGCCCCACGCGGTGGCGCCGAGGCCAGGCCCGCTGGCGATCGTGGTGCCGCGCGCAAGGCCTGCCCGTTTGAGCGCTGCGGCGATGCGATTGCCATATGCGGCGCGCTGGCCGAGCTGCGCTGCCGCACGGGTGGCGATGGCGACGTCGAGTCCCTCACCTGCCAACGCAACCGGGAGGAGTGCGTCGAGTTCGGCGTGGAGAGAGCCCGCAAGCGGAGCGGCATTACGAAGTGCAGCGGCGGCGGCGTGCAGACGTGCAATGCGACCGCCTGCAGACCCAACACTCGCCAGGGCGAGGGCGAAGGCGGCGGACAGCCCTCGGATTGGACCGGGGGCAATGGCATCGACGGCCAGGAGTGCGGCGATGCTACTTGCGCTCGTGGCCCGGCGCTCGGCGATCACCGCTGGGAGGGCGCGGACGTCGAGCACGATCACCGCTCCGGCTTCATCACGAATGGGCGAGGCGAAGGCGGGCTCTGCCGCCGATGCATCCGCTTTGGTCAGGCCCGCATCGCCTGGCATATCGAGGTGCGCCTCGGCGGCGCGGCGACGCGTTGGCTCTGCACCAGTCTCGCGCGCGGGCCCTTGCAGGTCGGCGCTGAGCGCCTCGGCCTGACCGCGCAGCGCGCCAAGTGCACCGAAGAGTGAGCCGGCGGTGGCCGCACCGTCGTTGGCGATGCTGCGAAGGAAGGTTCGACGATCGCTTGCGGGGCGCTTCGCCATGCGGCGACTAGAAGGCGATGATCGCCGAGACGATGCCGTCTGGGAGTCGCTTGCGACCACCAAGGACGGGGAGCTCTGCCAAGAAGCTGATGCCAACGACCGTCGCGCCGAGCTGCTCAACGAGTTTCACGGTGCCAGCGACGGTGCCGCCCGTCGCAAGAACGTCGTCGACGATCACCACGCGCGCGCCCTTCTCGAGCGCGTCGCGATGGATCTCCAACACGTTCTTGCCGTACTCAAGGTCGTACTCCACCGAGATGGTCTCGGCGGGAAGCTTGCCGAGCTTGCGCACCGGCACAAAACCAACGCCAAGGGTTGCGGCAATCGGCGCGCCAAAGATGAAGCCACGCGATTCGATGCCGATGATCACGTCGGGCTTCAGCCCGCGGATCGGCGCCGTCATCGCCTCGAGGGCGGCGGCGAAGGCCTCACCATCCTGCAGGAGGGTGGTGATATCACGAAAGACGATCCCCTTCTTCGGAAAGTCGGGGATCGTTCGAATCTTCGAAGAGAGCTGTTCTGGGGTCACGGCGGGAGTTTACGCGAGCGGCGCGCCCGCCGTGTTCGTCGCCTCCCAGCGGCGTACCTCAGCCACGATCCCCTGCACGAGTTGTGCGGCAAGGCGCCACGCCTCCCCGCCTGCCACCCGCTCCCTACTGCGGATCTGACTGCCGCTCATGCTGAGCTCCGGGATGGGGTTTGCCACCAGGGCGCGCGCGGCGAGGCCAGGCTGTAGCTCACCGAGGCGCACGATCAGGCGTCCCTCCTCGATGAGGAGTGAGGCAAGCCCCGCCTCGCTAGCACCGGCGCGAAGTCGTGCCACCTCGAGGAGTCGTTCCGCCTCTGCCGGAGGTGCACCGAATCGGTCGCGCAGCTCTTCGCCGATCGCGTTGATCGTGGCCTCGGCATCGGCGATGCCGAGGCGGCGATAGAGATCAAGTCGTTCACCCTCGTCGGCCACATACGTATCGGCAAGGTGCGCTGACACGGGAAGGTCAATGAGTGTCGCCGTGCGACGTCGCGCCGGATCGCGACCCTCGCGACTCGCTCGCCGAATCTCCACCGCATCAGCAAGCAACTGCGAATAGAGATCGAAGCCAACCGCCGCAATGTGACCAGACTGCTCGCCGCCGAGCAGGTCGCCCGCACCGCGAATCTCCAGATCCGCGAGTGCCAACTGAAAGCCGGCGCCGAGGTGCGACGCGTCAAAGATTGCCTTGAGGCGCTTGCGCGCATCATCGGTCAGCGCCTCTTCGCGTCGGTAGAGCAGATAGCACCAGGCGCGCCGACTGCTGCGCCCCACGCGGCCACGCAGCTGATAGAGCTGGGCAAGTCCGAGGCGATCTGCCCGATCGATGATGATGGTGTTGGCATTCGGAATGTCGAGGCCCGATTCGATGATGGTGGTACAGACCAAGATCTGCGCCTCACCGCGCACGAATTCGCCCATGACGCGCTCCAGTGCGCGCTCCTCCATCTGCCCGTGCCCCACCACTACGCGGGCATCGGGAACGAGTCGGCGAATCTGCTCCGCCGCCGCCTCAATCGACTCGACGCGGTTATGCACGTAGTACGACTGGCCGCCGCGCTCCAGCTCGCGCAGCAGTGCATCGCGCACCAGCTCGAGACTCGCCTCGGTCACACGCGTTGCCACAGGGTGGCGATCTTCTGGAGGAGTCTCAATCGTGGAGAGGTCGCGAATTCCCGAGAGGGCGAGGTTCAACGTGCGTGGGATCGGCGTAGCGGTAAGCGTCATCACATCAAGTTCGGCGCGGAGCGACTTCATACGCTCCTTAGCGGCGACGCCGAAGCGATGCTCCTCATCCACCACGAGCAAGCCGAGGTGCTTGAAGGCCACATCTTTGGAAAGCAGCCGATGGGTGGCAACGACTAGGTCGACCTCACCCGTGGCGAGCTTGGCGACGATCTCGGCCTGTCGCGCCGCCGAAACGCTGCGCGAGAGGAGTTCGAGCTTGAACGGATACGCCGCGAGGCGGCGACGGAAGGTCTCGATGTGCTGCAGGGCGAGCACGGTGGTCGGCACCAGCACAGCAACTTGTCGCCCAGCCTCAAGCACGGCAAAGGCGGCGCGCAACGCCACCTCCGTCTTGCCGTAGCCAACGTCGCCCACAATCACGCGGTCCATCGGGCGCGGCCGACTCAGGTCACCCTTCGTCGCCTCAATCGCGGTGAGTTGATCAGGCGTCTCGCGATACGGGAAGGCCGCCTCAAACTCGGCGAGCCACGGACTTCCTGGCGTGATCGCCGGGCGATGCGCCAACTCACGTGCCGCGTAGATGCGCAGCAGTTCGTCGGCAAGATCGTCGGCCGCCTTCTTGGCGCGCTCCTTTGCGCGGCGCCACTCGCCCCCACCGAGTCGACTGAGCTGCGGATGCTCCGAGCCGGTGTAGCGCGCAATGCGCGCCAACTGCTCGACTGGAGTGAACACGGTGTCGGTACCGCCGTAGGCGATCTCAAGGTAGTCGCGCTGATCGCCGTCACCGCCGCGGCGAAGCATGCCCACGAAACGACCAACACCGTGATCCACATGCACCAAGTAGTCGCCCGGGGTGAGTCGCTCCGCCGCCTCGCGCGTGATGCCGCGACGATGCACCGCCGGTCGACGAACACGCGTCGCACCGAAGAGCTCGCGGTCGGTGATCACCGTCAACCCATCAACGCCACCCTGGAATCCGCCGTCGAGGCCGCCGGTCAAGATCGTCAGCGAGCCAGGCTTTGGGTTGGTGAGCAACCCTTCACGCACCACTGCGCGTTCGCCACCCTCGGTGATCAGTTCGGCAATGCGTGCCGCCTGTTCGGAGACGATCAGCACGCGCGCCTTGTCGCGGCGCCAGGTTTCAAGGCCCTCGGTGAGCGCGCGTGATCGCCCGCTCGGCACCACCGGGTCGTGCCAGCCGAATGAGTCGTCGCCATCGGCGCGCAGCAGCGTCGTCGGGTCGGAGCTCCATGTCAGTGCGAGTCGCTGTCGACCAGTCGCCGCGAGTGCTGCAATGAGTGCGCCGCCCTCTGGGATCGGCGACGGCCAACCTGCGGGCAAGAGGCGCGTGGTGCGCAGCACATCGGCGCGCTCTTCGGTCTGACGTGAGAGCGCATCGGCGGCCTGGCGCAGCTCCCCCGGCTCATCAAGCACCACCAGCGCATCGCCCACCTGGTCGTAGGCGCGCTCGGCGGTGAGGAGCACCGACCAGAGCTCGAGGCCATCGCCGCGCTCGGCCTGGTTTCTTGCGGCGAGGCCCCCCTCCCAGCGCTCCAGATCCTCGGCGAGTCGAGGTGGCAGTTCGGCTTCGCCACCGCCGCGCACGATCCCTTCAGCGGTTGCTCGGGCGGCGGCAATGCGTGCCGCATCAAGCGGGAACTCGCTCGCTGGCAGCAGATGCACGAGCGGCACCGCCTCGCGGCTGCGCTGGTCGGCGGGATCGATTCGGCGAATGCTCTCAATCTCATCGCCGAACCACTCAATGCGGAGCGGCGAGGTCTCGCCCGCGGGGAAGAGGTCGACGATGCCGCCGCGTCGTGCAATCTCGCCGCGGCCACCAACAAGCGAGACGGCCTCGTAGCCAAGGGCGAGAGCTCGCGTTGTGACGGCGTCGAGGGTGATGCGATCACCTGCACGCAGGAGCAGGGTTTCGGCACGCAGGTCAGCAAGCGAGATTGTTGGCTGCGCCACCGCGAGCAACGAGGTCACCAGGATGCGTGGGCTCCCCTCGTGCCAGGCAGCGAGCGTAGCAACGCGGCCAGCCGACTCATCGATGACGAGTTCGCCGCGCTCGTACGGCAGCGCACTGCGCGGCTCGAGCAGGACAACGTGCGAAGGGTCGTGGAACCAGGAGCGCAGCGCATCAGCAACGCGCTCGGCGACCTCTGGGTCGCGCGCAACCCAGACGATACGCCGATCTGCGGCGAGCGCTGCCCCGAGCTGCGCCTTTGCGGCATGCGGAACATGGATGAGCGATGCATC
>Ga0114960_10003546_pt1 | contig 11921 bp, 10 predicted proteins | sample C_130625_MF_Meta_FD_92637 | JGI IMG/M metagenome (GOLD analysis project Ga0114960, IMG submission 92637) | Freshwater microbial communities from Lake Croche, Canada to study carbon cycling - C_130625_MF_MetaG | ecosystem: Environmental > Aquatic > Freshwater > Lake | place: Lake Croche, Canada... | reverse complement strand
TTGGGATCCAATTAATCCGCTGGCGCCTAGGAGTATTATTTTCATTTTTCTTTTTACAAATTTACTCCTTCTCAAGAGAATTAAATTAATTTTAACAAAAGTCTATTTATGAAATGTTATATTCAGTGTTTCCAGTTAAATGAGTTGTACTCGCAAGAACAAGCGGATGCGCAGAATGAAGGAAAACCATCAAGTGATAATATCCAATACCATTGGGAGGATGATATGTCCATTTCAAGTTTGGTAACTGATGTCAAGGAAGTGAATAATGGTGACTATATGCTTCATGGGACTTTTGCTGATGGCAATGATTTTAATTTTTCGGTACCTAAAATGCGCTTATTTGAAATCACTTCATCTGATGCCCCTAACTGTTACGTGGGTGCTTCAGAAAGTATTGTTCATTCGGTTACTCTTTTGAAGGAAGAGGAAGGCTTTAAAATAACCATCATCTTAAAGGACTTAGAGCCAATGGCCAATCCATCTCCTGGAGTGTATATTGCTTCTAAAGAATTCCCTAAAGAATTGACGCGATAATGTTACACATTAAAAATATTTTCCTCTCTTATAAAGATCCAATTTTAAAAGGAATTTCTTTGGACTTGAAACCCGGAGAAATTATGGGCTTGGTTGGAAAAAGTGGCGCAGGAAAATCTTCACTGCTTAAAATAATTGCAGGTTTAGTGGACCAAAATGAAGGTGAAGTAATCTTTAAAGGAAAAATTCAACCACTTGCCTCTCAACGCTTAGTCCCTGGTCACCCCGGAATTGAAATTGTAAATCAAGATTTTAAGCTAGATCAGTTCCATACGGTTGAAGAAAATATAAGGGAAGCCATTCTGTATCTTCCCAATGATAAAAGAGAAAGAAGGGTCGCAAAAATGCTCCAACTCCTAGCATTAAAAGGTTTGTCGAACCAAATAGCAAAAACGCTTTCGGGAGGCGAACAACAGCGTGTTGCCATTGCAAGAGCAATCGCTAAAGCACCAAGTGTGATTTTACTCGATGAACCTTTTGCGCATTTAGATGCACGTTTGCGCTTGAAACTCACCAAACATCTTCAAAAAATTAGAGAGAAAGAAGGCGTAGCCATGCTGCTCGTTTCTCATGATGGACAAGATATTTTGGGTCTTTCGGATCAAGTATGTATTGTGAATAAAGGGAAATTGAGTCGTAAAAAAAATCCAGAAAGTATCTACTATCATTCTAATAAAATGGATTCTTTGTTGTTTGGACCCATCAATGAAATTGTACATCATGAGAAAAAAATATTGTTTAGACCAGACGAATATGTTATAAACAATAAAGGAATGCTTCCTATTCAATTTGAAACGGCACTCTTTATGGGAGCTGTTTTTAATAATTTTTTTACAACACCCAATGGGGAAGAAATAATTCTATATAGTTTCGAACCGCTTCAAGATATTGTAGCTATTGATATCATCAAAAAACATGGATAAAGGTAATCGCTGGGTAAAAAATTACCAAATTGTTAAAGAAAGTATTATTGAATATGTTGAAGAAGGTGCTTTTTTTCACGGTGCCGCGCTGTCTTACTATACTCTTTTTGCACTTGTTCCAATTATTTTTTTAACGCTTTCTACCTTCGGGAGAATTGTGGGCACTGAAAAAATGCTCCTCATCATAAATGATATTTTCAAGGACAATATTGGTATCCAAGATACCTCAAGTTTTATGAGTTATCTGCAAGCTATGCATTTGGATAAAAATGGCTTGTTGATAGAAATCGTTGGATTTATTGTTTTAATGTATACCTGTTCAGCTTTTTTGGTTTCCTTAAAAAGGAGTATCAATGATTTTTTTGAAATTAAAGCGAAGCGCCGTGAAAAACAAAATATCATTATGAATCTAATCGGTTTTCGCTTTATTTCAATTCTCTTTTTGGCCTTTTTTGCCTTTGTTATTATATTATTTTATTTCCTGCAAATATTTATTTTATCCTTCATGGAATCAAATGTCTTTAACAATGATAATTTGCTCGATTGGACTTTTTCTTTTTTAAATCATATTTTTTCCATCGCCAGTAATATGCTAATTTTCATCATGATTTTTAAATATTTACACGATGGAAAAATCTCTTGGAATCTTGCTTTTAGAGGGGCTTTGTTAACTGCAGTTATTTTGTATGCCAGTCAATTGATCATTAAATATTATCTGCAGAATTACTTTTTTATGGGTAAGTCAGGCATTGCAAGTTCTCTGTTTATTTTGCTCGCTTGGGTAAATTACTCCGCTCAAATTGTCTTCTTTGGAGCCAAATATACCTATGTTCTTGGCAAACATATTGGGGATCCAATCCATTAGTTTATAGGAAACTTGGAGGTTTTCTCATTTCAATCTTAGCGTCCTTAAAGATGGAGGAGGTATTTCTAATACTTAGCAGAAAACTTTTGTTGCCTCCAATGGGCGTATAGTAAAAGGAGAGTGCCCAACAATGTAGGTTGCGATTAAGGGAAAAATTAAGATTGCTGATTTTCTTATTTGCAAGGTCTATATTGATATTGCTCGATAAATTCCATCTTTTTGTAAAGCTGATATCACCATTAATTACCGCTGTTTGAACAAAATAATAGTCGTTTGGATTGCTTAGAGTCTTATTGGTGTTAGCAACAATGGAATACACATGGGATAGATTCATCTTCCAAGGAATATTAAAGTAGATCACTTGCTCAGGATGCAGCTTGAAATAATTGTAATCACTATTCCAATCCTCAATTTTTTTCCCGCTTTCCTCTTTAATTACCGCCCTACTTTTTTTGGTTGCTAAAGTAAAGGTACTCGTGAAATTAGTATTCAAGAATCTACCAAGTCCTTGTTGCATCGCAGCTGCATATTCTTTCTTCGTTTTACCACTAAGAACATCCCAGCTGTAAGGGCTGAATCCTGCATTAGCAACAAAGTTCATCCAAGTCGCTGGACTAATTCTTAAATTCAAGGATAAATTGGATAAACGCATAGAATCTTTGAAAAAATCATAGTTCCCATTGATTGAAAATTGGTCTACTAGTCTAATTTTTTTGAATCCCGTTATCGTGTCTTTGGCCGATTTTAACTTTAGTTCTAAAGTGTTGTTCACCCCGAAAGTCATGAAGGAAGATCGATTGGTATTCCCAACAGAGTAAATACTGCGCTCATATTGTGAGTAATTGATCAAGGTTTGATTGGCTCCTGCATTGGCACTTACTAAGGGATTTAACAAAGGCACATAACGATATCCAATGGAAGGCGTCATTAAATGCCTTAAAATGGGTTTGTTTTTCCCGATGAATTTATAATAACTGTAAACTACAGCCGTCAAGCTCACATTGAAATTGAATTCGTGGGCCATACCACTTTTTCTTAAAGTGTCTGTTTTACTGTCGTTTTTGGTGATGTCATAAACTTTTTCAATTTGTTGAAAATTGATTTTGTTTCCATAACTCAAACTCGGAGTGATTTTAATCGCGTTTTTGAACAAGCCCCCTGTTGTTTGCAAGCTAATGCCTTGATTGACGCCATTCATGAATTGATTGCTGATTCCTTGGTAGTTAAAGTTACTCAGTAAAGAATCTCTAAAAGTGGATTTATTTTGGGTTTCCAGGTTGTAGGTAAATCCTATCCTCTGAACAGTTTTTTTCCACTCTTTATTTGCTTTTTTAATCAAACCTTTGAAGGGAAAAACACGCGTTAAATTCGCATTGAAGATCGGACTCATCAAGGAAATATTTTTCGCTATCGAATTTTGACGCAAGGAAATTTTCATACCTGTCGTAAATGGCTTTCCAGGAAATAGTCGATTGATATTGATATCTGAATTAAAACTGTTGTTGAAGTATTGAGGATTAATGGGATCTAAATTGTTTTTGGTCTTATTGTCGGAAATGAAATTAACATTGGAGGAAAAATTCCAGTAGGGATTGGATTTTAATTCCTTTCTATGGGTCCAAATAATACTCACTTTGTTTTGTGCTGTATTGCTTGGAAACCCTGTTCTGAATTGTTGAAATCCAACAGAAAGTCTACCGCTATATCCATAACGCTTCGCATAGTCTAAGTCGTTCTTGAGTCCCCAGCTGCCACGACTGTATAAATTGATGTAGGCGCTTGTCTGCAAATGATCGTTGATTGGGAAGTAATAACCTAAATTTTGCACTCCAAATCCATAAGCAGACATAGGAACCATTTCAGGAAATAATATGCCATGAGTCCTTTCTTTTTGCTGAGGAATGAAGGCAAAAGGTAATCCCAAAGGGGTTGGGATGCCATTTACCCATAAATTCATTGGTCCCGTGACGATCCTTTTTTTCGGAATCATAACGGCTTTTGATAATTGAAAATGATAGTGTGGTTCCGGTAAATCACAAGTGGTTAATCGGCCTTTCTTCAGATGGATTTCATCGTTGGGATAACGTTTAGCTTCCCCCATATGAAAGTAAAATTCATCTTGTTTGATATTCATTTCTTCAATATACCCCTTTTCTGTTTGGGTATTGTATCGCATTCTTAAACAAGTGATATCATCTTGACCATCAGAAAATTGAGGAAGTTCAATGCGCTCTCCATCTGCTGTCGTTCGGTAGCTGGCATGGACTTCATTTTTGTTTAAATCGATTAAAATGTATCCAGCATTTAACTTTATTGCTCCCATTTCAACTTTGGCAGCGCCATATAAATGAACTTTTTTTCCTTTTATGTCATTGTAAATCGAGTCCTTCGCTGAATATTTAATTATCTCTGAAATAGAGTGGTCGTCAAGGTTTAGGGTGTCTTTGACAAGGTCCTTTTGGGCTGTAACTTTCCCTAAAAAACACATTATTAACAATGTCACGAAGATAAATCGGTATAAACCCTTGTTTGTTGTCAATTAAACCAAATTATATTTGTTAGGATGATTTCCTTTACTGCAAAACTACAAAAAACACTACGCTTTCTATGAACGATTGTGCAAGGAATTTATTCCTAACTTTATTCCTAACTTTTTTTCTGTTTTCGACCTGGGTATTCTCCCAGACTTCAAAATCAGAGAAACAAGCTATCAAGACCATTGTAATTGATGCTGGTCATGGTGGAAAGGATCCGGGATGTCATGGTTCTTTTGCTCATGAAAAACATGTTTGCTTAAATATGGCTTTGCGTCTTGGTCAATTGATTAAAGAAAAATATCCTGAGATTAAGGTTATTTATACAAGAGATAAAGATGAATTTGTGGAATTGTATGAACGCGCCAACATTGCCAATCGTGCCAATGCTGATTTATTCATCTGTATTCATGCCAATGCGGGCAGCGTAAGCGCTTACGGAACGGAAACCTATGTACTCGGTCTTCATCGTACGGAGTCCCAACAAAAAGTGGCCGAAAGAGAAAATTCTATTATTACCTTGGAAGATGATAAAGGTGCCAAGTATAAGGATTTTGACATGTCCCCCGACGCAATCATTGGGATCCAATTACAATTGGCAGTAAATCTGAATCAATCCATTCGCTTTGCTGAATTTTTGCAGAAAGAATTTAAAAAGCAAGGCCGCTATGATAGAGGTGTCAAACAAGCCGGTTTCTTGGTGCTCTATAAAACAACCATGCCGTCTGTACTCATTGAGACTGGTTTCTTGCCGAATCCGACAGAAGAAAAGTTTATTGGAAGTCCTGAAGGTCAAGAAAAAATGGCGCAATCGATGTTAACTGCATTTATTCAATATAAAAATCAAACAGAAGGAAAAGTAGTTGATTATGCTCCAGTGCTTACTCCTCCTGAAGAAAAAGAAATAGTGCCCGACACGAGTGCTGTAAAATCAAACACGAGTGGATTGATTTTCTCGGTTCAAATTGAAACTTCCGAAACAAGAGTTGCATTAAATTCTTCCAGATTTAAAGGTCTTTCTGTTAAAGAATATCAGCAAGATAAATTATATAAATATTATACAGGAAGCTTTGTTAAAGATTTGGATGCTGCAAAAAATTACAAGGTCGAATTGCAAGAAAAAGGGTTTCAGCATGCTTTTGTTATAGCTTTCTTTAATGGAGAGCGTATTAGTATAGAAAAAGCTATTAAATTAGCAGAAAAATAGTCAATTGAGATTCACAAAGGAAATAAAAGCAGGTTTAATAGCGATTCTTGCAATCGTGATTTTAGTCTTGGGAGTTAACTTCCTTAAAGGCAATAGCTTTTTTGGTGGTGATGTCGTTTATTACAGCTACTTCCCCAATTCAGGACAACTAATGGTTTCTAGTAATGTGACATTAAATGGTGTCGTTGTTGGAAAAGTGACCGCAGTAGATTATCAAGCTCAAAACAAATTGGATAAGAGAGTTAAGGTTACTTTTAATATTCAAAATGATGATGTTTATTTTCCTAAAGGAACTGTTGTCGAAATTGGTTCTTTAGACCTTTTTAGTAAAGGACTTCTCATTCAAATTCCGGCAAATATCTCAGGTAAAAATTATAAAGTAGGGGATGCTATACCAGGACGTTTGTCAGTAGATATGGTGTCGCAAGTTAAAGCCTACGCTGATCCAATTTCACAACGCTTGCAAGCAATGATGAGCTCTGTAGATAAAATGGTGGGATCCCTTGCTACCTTTTGGGACGATAAAGCGACCTCGGAAATTGAAGGGAGTTTAAGAGAAGTTAAAATTACCATTCATAAATTGGGAAATTTAGCCAATGAAATGGGATCTTTTGTTGATCAAGAGAAAGCTCAGTTTTCTCGAATTTTATCCAATGTTGAAAATATCACCCAAAATTTAAAGAAGAGTAATGAACAAATTACGAGTGTAATTGGTAATGTGAAGTTGATCTCAGATGATATGGTCGGATCTAATTTTAAATCTGTGATCCTCGATGCTCAAACGACTTTGAAAAAAATAAACATGATTCTTGATGAAACCAGTCAAGGAAAAGGCAGTCTGGGCAAATTGATTCATGATGAAAAATTGTTTAATGAATTGGTAGAAACAAATCAAGCATTACAAGAATTAGTAGATGATCTTGTAAAACATCCAGAACATTATGTGAATATTTCTGTTATTGGAAGAAAGTCTAAAGGACTTCATTTGACCAGTACGCAAGAGAAGAAATTAGAAAAATTATTGGATACAATTCCTGAATAAGTATGTGGTCAATCCTCATTTTTAGTGCAGTTACTGTTTTTGCTGTTGGCTTGTTTTCAATCAACATGCTCAAAATCCGAAAAAACATTTTAATGGGTCGTGCGACCGATCGTTCTGATCGTCCGGCAGAAAGATGGAAAACCATGTTTTTAGTGGCCTTTGGTCAGAAGAAAATGTTTTCACGCCCCTTTGTTGCCTTACTTCATTTAGCGCTATACAGTGCTTTTGTAATCACACAAATCGAGTTATTAGAAATAATCGTTGATGGGTTTTCAGGACATCACAGGATTTTCTATGATAGTTTAGGAGCACTCTACACTTTTGCAGTTAGTTTTATTGAAGTATTGTCTGTTCTTGCTTTTGTTGCTACGATAATTTTCCTCGCAAGGCGAAATTTATTAAAGTTACCGCGATTCAATATGAAGGAACTTGCTGGATGGCCAACAAAAGATGCCAACTTGATTTTGATCATGGAACTTATCTTGATTATTTGCATTTTTACCATGAATGGTACGGATGAAGCCCTATACAGTAGAGGAGGATCGCATGTGGCATTTGAAAAAGGACATTTTGGTTTTGCTGTTTCCTCCTGGTTTGGACCTCTAGTGTTTAACGGTATGACCGTTGAAGCGCTTAGGATTTTAGAACGAATTGGTTGGTGGGGACATTTGACTATGGTTTTTGTCTTCCTGAATTATTTGCCCTACTCCAAACATCTACATATTTTGTTGGCATTTCCAAATACTTATTTTAGTAACCTGAACGCCAAAGGTAAAATTTCCAATATGGAAGCCGTTACCCAAGAAGTTAAATTGATGATGGATCCTAATGCTGATCCTTATGCTGCAACTAACACAACAGATGCAGTTCCTCAAAGATTTGGTGCTAAAGATGTAAATGATTTGACCTGGAAGAATTTGTTAGATTCCTATTCTTGTACCGAATGTGGCCGTTGTACTGCTGCTTGTCCAGCCAACCAAACAGGTAAGTTGCTTTCGCCTCGTAAAATAATGATGGATACACGTGATCGCCTAATGGAAGTAGGGGAGGGTGGTCTCGAGGATGGTAAAAGTCTTTTGGGTGACTACATTACCGAAGAAGAAATTTGGGCTTGTACTTCCTGTAATGCATGTGTTCAAGAATGTCCGATCAATATCGATCCCCTTTCTATTATTATTGATTTGCGCAGGTACTTAGTAATGGAAGAATCTAAAATGCCTACTGAGTTAACAGGAATGTTAACCAATATTGAAAACAATGGTGCTCCTTGGCAATTTGCTCAGAGTGACCGTTTGAATTGGGCCCAAGAAGAATCTTAATTTATACGACTCATATTATGAATTTGAATGTTCCTACCATGTCGGAAATGATTGCTAAAGGTGAAACTCCAGAGATTCTCTTTTGGGTAGGTTGTGCCGGTAGTTTTGACGATCGCGCAAAAAAAATCACGAAAGCATTGGTTAAAATTTTAAATAATTGTAAGGTTAATTTTGCCGTTCTCGGCGCTGAAGAAAGTTGTACTGGTGATCCTGCAAGAAGAGCTGGAAATGAATTTACTTTTCAAATGCAAGCCATGATGAACATCCAAGTTTTGGAGGGTTATCAGGTTAAAAAAATTGTTACTGCTTGTCCTCATTGTTTTAACACTTTAAAAAATGAATATCCTGAACTTGGAGGTCATTATGAAGTTGTTCATCACACGCAATTAATCCAAGATTTAATCAATACTGGTAAATTGTCTTTGGAAGGCAATCAGACTTTTAAAGGTAAGAAAATCACTTTCCATGATCCTTGTTATTTAGGTCGTGCTAATGATGTGTATGAAGCGCCTCGTGCCTTAATTGAAAGATTAGATGCTGAATTGGTTGAAATGAAAAGGTGTAAAACTAATGGTCTTTGCTGTGGTGCCGGTGGTGCACAAATGTTTAAAGAAGCTGAGAAAGGAAATAAAGAAATAAATTTGGAACGTACAGAGGATGCGATAGAAACCACTGCAAATATTATTGCTACTGGTTGTCCTTTTTGTAATACCATGATGACCGATGGTGTTAAGAATTTCAATAAAGAAAATGAAATTGTAGTAATGGATGTCGCTGAATTAATAGCCAATGCAGCAGAACTTTAACGCTTTATTGTCCGAGTTTACAGACCAAAGTCGCCTTTGGATGTATTTGTCCGATCGGCCTTTTTCCAAGGATGAGGTTTCAAGTATCACGCAAGAACTCCATAAATTCATGGGTACTTGGTCGGCGCACAATAAGAAATTAAAATCATCAGGTGCAATTTTATTCAATCAAATGTTGCTTGTAGTTGTCGATGAAGATTTTGAGCACGCTTCTGGATGTTCCATTGATAGTTCGGTGCGCTTCGTAAAAGAACTTGGAGTAAAATACAAGGCAGATTTTTTCAATCGTTCGTTCGTACTTTGTTTTGATGGAACTACTCCATTAAGAAAGCCCTATTCCAGCGCTGAGAAAGATTCTTTTGTCAATCCAACGCTCACCCAACTAGGCGAATTAAGGACTTTCTTGAATACGAGTATCAAATAGTTCCCCGCAAGAACCATTAACCCCGGACGGGGTTAATGGTCATTAGGGATTCTGATAGTTATGAATTTTTAGAAACAATAATAAATGCGTGAATTATTCCAGGTATTCCGCAAAGTAAAGTCCATAAGATATTAATTAATACCGTTTTTCCATCCCAGTCTGTTACAATTCCTACCGCAACAAAAGGAATAAAAATTGCCAATAAATAGATTAAAATCATTGGCAAATCACTTGAATTGCTCGAGTTTAATTTCTTTACTTGATGCTTTAACTTGCTCTTTGATTGAGGAACCGGGTTGACAACTTGCACCTTGTTCTCTTGATTTCTTATCTCAGTTGGAACATTTAATGGGATATTATTGCTCTGTGATACTGAAATTACGTTTACTTTTTTTGAAACTTCTATATAAGCATTATCAATACTTGCAGTAGAATTATCTGAATTTATTGAATTAGTATAGGTGTTAACCTCAGCATTTTTTGGAGTAATCTTAGCGATTGCTTCACTTTCTATTTCAGTTTCATTGGTATTGTGTTGACGCAAATTATTTTTTGAGTTCCAATTATTTTTCCATTCCACTTGGTAACCCGGTAAATGAACTCTTTTTTGTATTGTACAAGAACTCATAATGATTAATAATGATAGTAAGGCGTAAAGTAAATTTTTCATAGCTAAATATTTATAGGTTAGATACTAAGTTACCTTTTATTATTTATTAATCGGAATTTTTTTTGGTTCAAGTTTTAACGTATTTTCAGTTAATCGATCAGAAATAGAAATAAATAATTTGATTGCTCCTAATTTTGCAAAAATATTTTTTTACCCCCAAATTGGGTTAAATATCAACAATAGGATGAAATCCTGCGAAAAAAGTATCGAATAGTTTCCCGCAAGATTATTTTTTTTAACCCCGAAGGGGGTTAAATATGAATAGCAGGGTGAAATCCTGCGAAAAAGTATCAAATAGTTCCCCGCACGATTATTTTTTCTAACCCCGAAGGGTGTTAAATATGAATAGCAGGGTGAAATCCTGCGAAAAAGATTAAAATTGTTCCCTTTTTTCTGTTCGAAATTTAATTTTAATTTTTAATTCTCCCATTTTATCCTTAACTTAATTAGAAAATAAAATCGAAATGAAAAAAGAATGGTTGCAAAGGTCTGCGGGGGATCGAGATAAAGTTAAAATAGTACAAGATAGTTTGAAAGTGAGCCCCTTGATTGCAGAATTGCTATTGCATCGTGGAATAGATTCTTTCGATAAAGCAAAAAAATTCTTCAGACCTGAAAAAAGTCATTTGCATGATCCATTCTTAATGCTGCATATGGATGTCGCTGTTCAACGATTACAAACGGCAATCGAGCAGCAAGAAAAAGTAATGATTTATGGAGATTATGATGTGGATGGCACTACAGCCGTTGCTCTGGTATTTGGAGTTTTACAATCACATCTAACCCAAATTGAATATTATATTCCGGATCGCTATGCAGAAGGTTATGGGGTAAGTTCTCAAGGAATTCAATATGCCAAAGAGCATAACTTTACGCTAATTATTACTCTGGATTGTGGCATTAAAGCAGTCGAACAAGCTACGATGGCTAAAGAGTATGGAATTGATATGATCATTTGTGATCACCATGAGCCTGGAGTTGTTTTACCTCCTGCAATTATTTTGGATCCAAAACAAAAAGATTGTTTGTACCCCTTTAAAGAACTTTCAGGTTGTGGTGTTGGATTTAAATTGTTACAAGGATTATTTCAAATAAATGAATGGGATGACGATCCTCTTTTTGAGCAAACAGATTTATTAGCATTAAGTATTGCAGCGGATCTAGTTCAAGTATTAGATGAAAACAGGGTTTTGGCCTATCTCGGATTGCAGCAATTTAATGCGCATCCCCGACCTGCTTTTTTAAGTTTATTGTCGCTTGCAAAGAAACAATTGCCCTTAACTTTGACCGATTTAGTTTTTGTTCTTGCTCCAAGAATAAATGCTGCTGGACGATTAAGCTCGGGCAAGACAGCGGTGCAATTGATGGTGGAAGGAGATCCCAATTTAATTGATGCGATCGCCAATGAAATAAATGTGGACAATACCAATCGCCGCGCATTAGATAAAGACATTACCGCTCATGCACTGAAGTTATTAGAGGAGGACGCTGAACTTGATACTAGAAAAACTACCGTAGTATTTGATTCTTCATGGCACAAAGGAGTAGTTGGAATTGTTGCCTCTCGCTTAATAGAAAAGCATTTTAAACCTAC
>Ga0114960_10003545_pt1 | contig 11923 bp, 9 predicted proteins | sample C_130625_MF_Meta_FD_92637 | JGI IMG/M metagenome (GOLD analysis project Ga0114960, IMG submission 92637) | Freshwater microbial communities from Lake Croche, Canada to study carbon cycling - C_130625_MF_MetaG | ecosystem: Environmental > Aquatic > Freshwater > Lake | place: Lake Croche, Canada... | reverse complement strand
TTGTTTATTTTGTTCCATACATTCTCGATTAATTGCTTTACGAGTAGCGTTAAAATAGCATATAGCTTTATTATCCATAATCGTCTGGATAGTTTCTTCTCCTCTCGCAAACTTGCTCCAATCGTTTCGCTCATAACCATCTTCTAATGCGTTCCATAATGCTTCGTCATATCGTTGTCTTTCTGTAAGTTCAATTCTATTATTATTACATAGATATTTTACTATTGGATGATTGAATATATCCCACTTTGCTTCTCTGTATTCATCTACTGGTGGAAGCTGTCTGTAATCGCCCATTAGAATAAATTTTGATTTTGGTATCTTCTTCTTCAAGTAGAATAAGACATTCCATAATTTATTGTTAATCATTCCAATCTCGTCGATTACAAAATATTTAATATTTTTGAGTTTCTCTACTGTCTTTGCTGGTATTTTAAACTTACTATCAAGATGTAGTAATTTATGTATAGTCGTTCCTTTGATATTGAGAGAAGCTTTATTTGTAAAACTCATCGTTATCGTCTCCTCTTCAAGAAGTTTACCTCTCTTTATGTTTTCTAATATCACGAACGATTTACCTGTTCCTGCTCGACCTGTGATTAATAGTCCTCCAAGATTATCTACTAATTCTATAATTTCTCTGTATTGATTGCTTGAATTATATTCATAGTCTTTCCATCCATTCGTAGAGATATCAAAACTTATCATTCTTTCTTCTGTTCTCATAAGCGATTTCCAATTGTATTCTTTGTCTCTGTCTTCGAGTGAATAGTCGCCCCACTTCTTTGTCAATCTGTGATGTGGAATTTTTCCGCCGACTACTACTATGCAATCTGTATGTCTATAAATTATTTCGCCTTCAACTAATTCTCTCAGCTGATGAAGCATAATATTGCTCCAATCTAATAATTGTATATATAATGGTAAAGCTTGTTCGTGTTGCTTTGTTCTCTTCTCGCATCCATATAGTAATAATTTTTTATCTTCGATTTGTAGATACTGTAAGATAATATCATCTCTATATTTTATGTTTTCGTAAGGATTTTCGAATAATCTACCGACGCTATCTAATATGTCTTCGCCTCCATTCAACTCAGTATCCCACATCGTTCGTATGACTTCTTCTTCATCGCAATCTAATTCTGCTATATAATCTGTACTATCAGTCTTTCCCAGATAACCACTGATTATATTATTCAAAATTTTCATCATTCCTTTTTCGTGTGTCTTCTCTTTGATTAAATCAAGTAGAGGATGGAAATAAGTTTTTGGATAAACTTTTTCATCGCTACTAACTTTTTTATGGACTAATTTATGAGTAATCTGGAATTTTATGTTGTAAGATAATGCGTAAGACAATATTTTATTAGAATAAATATTGCTACCGTGAAGTATTGTAAAATCGTATGTATGTACGATATATAATCCGCTTTGTAAATTGCCTCCTCCTCCATATTTAAATTTTTCTTCGTCTTCTTTGGTGAATGTCTCCCAATTATCTTCGACATCATAAACAAGCCATTCATCCATAGGATTATAAAGACCTGTTGTATAACACTTGTTAATATCAATTCCAAACCACTTATCTCTATTACCTTCTAACCATTCAATTCTATCATCGTTTAATAGTTTTGTAGCTCCATAGTGTGCCCTCCACTTTACTCCTTCTTTTGAAAGGATTTCTTCGACTTGTGGATTGAATACGGATTTTACATTCGTTATTAAATCACCGCTTTCTCTTGCTAAGTCTACTAAGATAGATACTGGGCTTTGTCCTACATAAGGTATATTATTCAATTCGCAATATTCTTTTATTTCTGGAACTTCGTTGTACATTAAGTAAGTAGTATCATTATATTCCATACTTGTTATCTCGTTGCCGTTCACTCTTATTTTTTTTGGAATAGTCCTACGCTCTGTAATTATTTTTTCAGCGTATTCTTTGACTGGGGTATTATCTATCTTGAAGACAATATTTTTTTCCTTTTTCTCGATTTTTTTAGTAGCGACTTGAACGCTTGATATATTTGAGACAACAGCTTTCTTAAATAATTTCGCTCGTTCTTCTTCATCTTCGATTGGGTAAAAGTGATTATTTGACATAATATATACAAGAGACGGATGTTTACGATTTGTAGACTTGTAGTAAGTGATAATCTTTTTATGCTTGTTGATTGCTAACAACCCTATATCAGTCATCTCGCAAAATTTCAAAAGCTCCTCTGTTGTAATACCATTCGTTATCGGGTCGGTATTTCCAAAACTTGTAAATATTTGACATAAGCTGATATAAGCTATTTCTCTATCGTTTGGAATAATTTTTTTCAGCCTTGGTCTATCATTATATTGATAGTAAAGATAATCGAGAACACAAGTGCCTTTCTCTAAACACCATTCCCTATTTATACTTACACCATCGATACCAAGGTTTAACATTCCTGCTTCTCTCATATAAATCTTGGCTTCTCCTATCCGTTGTCTTATCGCTCCTCCTTCTTGTACGACAATTTCATCTCCAACTATTCTTAATCTTTCAAATCCAGTTATAACTCGATTATTGCTTTCGTCGCTTCCATCATAATCTTCTTCCAATTCACGCATTAATCCTTGTGAAATAATATCGAGTATTCTATCACGGTCATCTCTTCTATATTCTGCGGTAGCTCTTTTGATAGCTTGTGTAGTGTGTCCATTACGAAATCTCATAGTATAAGGTAGTTCAACAGGAACTCTCACTGTTGTAGTATCGTATTTATATTTTTGTCGTAATCTATGCTTTACATCGGTAGCAAAGTTTTTCCATAATAAAGAAGATTTGCTTGTTCGAGAATTTATGGTTGTAAAGCTAGGCGGAAAAATATTTAACCGATTTGCTACTTCTAACCAATCAGGTCGATTACTCTGTGCTTTTGTAAATCCGTAATGCCTTAATTCATTCTTCAAATCTTTACTCATTATTATATATCTATATAAGATATTTTTTTAAATCAATTTTATTTTAATTAATTCAATTTTTTTATTTTCAAATTTTGAATTCAAATTGAATTAATATTTTGAATTTTTCGAGGCCTTCCTTTTTTTTTAGGTAATTCTTCAAGCTCTATTCCCTTCTGCTTTGCTCTGTACCTTTGATTGGCTAATCTACATCTCTCTCTATGCTTAATAACCCATTCCTCGTCGTTCTTTTTGTTGTCGTAATATTTTCGCATTCCTTCGTTGTATTTTTCCTTACCTTTATCGGTTGCTCTGTATCGTTTGATTGCTCTTTTTACACACTCAGTATAAGTTGTGTATGTTTCGGCAATTAAGTCCATTATATTATATAACAACATAATATAATATTTAAGCGTTTTTCGTTAGATATTCTTTCAAAATATGGTCGTTTTTTTTGGTATTATCACAAAACATATTGATAAAATCGTCATAATTTTCTTCAAAGGTCCTTTTGGGGTCTGTATCATATTTCATAAAATACGCCAAAGCTTCACAATAGTGTCCGCAACATTCGCTATTGATGTCTTGTATCTGTCGAGTGTTAAACATAATTTTTAGAGGATGTAAAAATTTCTTAATTTCTTCTGGGGGGAAAACCCCAAAACTATCCCAATATAAAGCAGTCTTACCATTACTGGGTATCTGTGCGTATACCCAGTGAGTTCCATTACCATCTTCTTCATTCTGCATATTGATTACATAATCTCCTATATATTTTTTATTTGGTAATCTGTCTTTGGATACGACGTCGATTAATGGTAGCTCGCAATCATCAAAAAAATTCCTAATTTGTTGGTCGTTCAACATTCTATATTAAGATTAGGTTTTTTTAATTCATCGAATGAATTTAAATAGACAAGTCGATTTAGGTGGTATGAGTTGTTTACAGTCTTTAAGTAGTACATAGTAGTTTAGCTTTTTGGGATTAAAGGTTGTATAATTTCCATTACCCACAAATTTATCATTCGTTCTTCCAACATACTCTTTTGACTTGTCGAGTTTCCATTCCCACAAAGAACCATCCTCAAACCCAAATAAAAAATAACAATCACGCTTATCTTTAATACCATACTTAATTTTGTTAAGTCCAACCATTGTATCGACATAGGTATTATAATTACACTTACGATTTTTTAATTCTACTAAAAACTCGTCGTTTTCATAATCTATTGTATCAAAGTGAGAATTTTTCTTTAATCTTCCAAATCGCTTTTCGATAAAATCTTGTTGTTCTTGCTCTTTGTTCAAACCATATTCAATAAAAGGCAAATTTTCAGCCTTAAATTGCTTAATTGTTTGAATGTCAAGTAATTCCATATATATTATATAAACAATTTTTTTTCTCTTTTTTAACGTAAAGGAAACCAAGGTTTCCCTTAAACCCTTCCTTTTCTTAAAAAACCGACGCCATAGGCGTCTGCGTCTTTTAGGGGCGCAACCCTAACGACTTCTATAACCCGCTGGATAAATTCCTCCCCCGCCTGGGGGATTTATGCCTCCACCACCTGGGGGATTAATTCCTCTACCCATTCTCATAATTGGCGTATATTGTGAGTACTGGTTATGATTATTAAAAAAAGGATGCATAGCAGGAGACATAGAATTAGCATATGGAGAACCAAGCTGAATAGGGTATTCAGTATAATTTTCATTAACATTCATTCCTCTCATAGTGTTAATTGCTCCTCCTATAACAGGTACATACTCACCAGAAGTTTCGCTTACAATTCCACCATCAACTTTTACTAAGGGAACTCCTCCTCCTGCTCTTCTGTGTCTTCGTCTATGATGTTTCATCCCCATCCCAGCCATTCCTTTATTAGCAGCATTCCCAAGAGCATCAGTAATTCCTGAATATTTGTTATCAGTTTTTTCGTTGACATAATTTTTTCCTGCTTGAATAGCGACTGGGGCAAGTGCCTTAGCGACTGGTTTGATAACGTGTTTATATGCACTTTTCATAAATTCCTTAATTCCTTCACCTTCGTGAAGCATCATCGCTACTTTTGGATGATTTGCCTTAACCATATCTGCTAATTTTTGTAGTCTTTCAGGATGCAGAGATAAAATATGAGTAGGTCTTGATGGGACGAGGGCTTTACGAGTAATAACGATTTCTCCTCCACAGTGTAATTTATGGGCTTGATGATGTGTTAATCTAACACCCCAACCTTGAATACTATGTTCTAATTGGTTTCCCAAAGAGTTTACAGCAACAGCGTTCAAAGGGGCGGTTTCAGGCGATAGATAAGTCAAACCTGCCGTAGCGACTGGTTTTAGTGCCTCAATAGCGGGTTTCGCTACTGCCTTAACAACTGGTTTTAAAACTCTACCAACTTTCTTAAAGAACTCTTTTGCACCTTCGCCTTCGTGATGTCTTCTTCTTGGCATTATATAATAATTAACAGAAAATAAAATTATTCTATGCGTGCTCCTGTGCGCAAATCAATAGTCATAGTTCTCTCAAACTCCAAAAACACTATGAAGTTAATGGTCTGGGTAGAGTTGTTAGTTCCTAAAACTTGGACTGCCTTTGCGACACCATCTTCACTTGGAATTGAACGAGAGACATTACCATAGTAGTACCTGTATAGGTTCTCAAATTCGCTAAATCCAATCTGTCCAGAAGCAAGGGAAGTTGTGAGACTACCGTTCAATTGGTTAGAAGACACTAATTGTTCAGCAAACACTTCATAATCGTAGAGCAAATTGGTGATAAATAAATTTTTTCCGCTTACCTGTATGTTGAAGTTAGTAAGAGAGATTGGGTCAGGAGAAGCAGGAGAAGAACAGAACGGGGACAAAATAGTATCAGTAGTGGTAGCAAGACCGCTAACACCGTTGGATGCTCTTGGTAGAAAAGGGCAAACCAAACATCCTCTCAAATTAGGAATACCGTTAGAAACAAGGAATGAAAAAGTACCAGGAGGAACACCTGTGAAAGTATAGTAGAAAATATCATTATATACAACTTTCTTTGTAGGGCAGAGAGACAATAGTCTTTGTTCTGCGAGAGGCGACATAGTGTAAGCAGGGCAGTAGAGACGAGTAGAAGTAATAGGAGCAGATAGCTGTTGAGTAAGTTGAGGGAATTGAGTTTTGACAATTGAGAGGCCAACCGCAAAATTTTCATCAACTGGGGCACCAGGGTCTAGTGGGACAAGAGAAGCCATACCCTGTCCTATATCAGCACTCGCAATCATCACAGGGTTGGTTCCACCACCTCCAAGAATGACTGGGGAAGAAGTCAAAAAAACTTCTGCGTGAGAAGTTAGACTACCATATCCAGCACCGAGAGTATCGTTGTAAGTGGGGGACACTGCCGTTCCAGTAAAGTATGTTTGGTTAGTGTTAATATAAAGTCTCATAGTTCCGCCTTTAACCATTGGCATCTTTGAAAAGAGGTCGCAAATATCTTTCATACGGATTACTGCATCAAAAATAATTGCTCTGTAATTTACACCGCACTGAATATAAGATTGGAAAATAGCACCATAACCAGAAACATTCGTCAAAGCACCAGCACCCGCCATCAAAGCGGTTTGATTTGAAGAAGCGTTGGTTAGAGTAGTTCCATCATTAAGGTATGGGTCATAAACCAACCAACTCTGTCTCTGCCATAATCCCTTATTGTAGGTAGAACGAACACCCGATTTTCTTTGAGTTGCTTGGGTTGAGATATTGTAGTTCGTTCCAGAAGTGGCGACTGGGGCACCAGCATAAGGAGTTGCTGCGATTGCTGGAATTGCTACATAACTGAATGTTCCTATATTGACATAAGGGGCGTTCCTGTTATTACACAAACCCGTTCCCGAAGAAGACATAATATTCGTATTTGCTCCGCCAGCAGTATCAATTACGGCAAGATTGTTATACAACCAACTATCGGCACTATCAAGGCAGTATCCAGTCAAAGCACCCCAATTTTGAACGTCTCCTACACTCCAAGAAGTATTTGCCTTAAAGGAATTGAAGATATTTAGGTATGGAACTTGTTGTACGACGTTGCTATTATTATACTCTACTATTAGCGAGTGGATAATTTGCCAATAACCGCTTTTTAGACCGACCATAAAATCGTTGATACTCTGTGCTGTAATCGGTCCACCTGGGCTTTCAATTTGTAGAACCATTGGAAAAGCAAGGAATGCTTCACCCCAATTAAGATACTGTCCGCAATTGGAGAGAGCGGTTGTATCAATAACAACCTGACCTGAATACGATGAATTGTTATTATCGTTCACGTACAACCACTGTTTATCAACGAATTCGCTTGAACTGATTTCTGTGTTAATAGTCTCTTCATACACAAGATTATCCATTATGTTATTAACAAAGAAAAAAAATTTAGATTTTAACAAAATCTAAGGCAAAACAGAACCTCCTTCGTCGGTTCGCTTCCTTTAAATCTCTTAATGCAGATGCCCGTAAAAAAAGGAAGGGTCTAAGGGAAACCTTGGTTTCCTTTATTCAAAAGAAATATATTTCCTTGGAACTTTCGGTTTCATCTTAATATTCCTTAAAACTTCGGTTGCCTTCTTAACTTGTCCATTATCAAATATCTCTGGTTTCAATCCTGCTCCCATAGTTCGCTTATGATGTTCAGCTATTTTCATACCGCTTCCTTTGCTTGATTTTCTATGACCGAAAACACTTCTACCTCCAAGAGTAGATTTACTTAACTTATGGATATACATATATATTACCTCACGATTTTATTTTTTCTGCGAAAAACAAAATCTGCGGTAAGTCCGCCTAAAAGGAAGGGGTCTAAGGGGAAACCTTGGTTTCACTTTTGTGTATGTTCTTCTGGGTCGGTAATAACCAGTAGAATAATTGTTTGTGGGTCTTGAAGAGCGACTGGGAAAAGGTCTTGGTCTATAATCGTCATCGTAAAAGAGTTGTACTCGCCAGGTTGAATATCAATAAAACTAAACTGTCCCGTAGGGGAAATTGTAAATTGGTCTCCAAAAGCACCCTGTGGAGAGAAACAATATAATAGAGTATTCGGTACTGCATAATTATTATTGAGTAGCGAACAAGTAAGAACAAAAGACGAGAATGGTGTGATTTGTGGAGTGAATTGAGATAAGTATGACTGAATGACATTATATGATGGGGTTTGTGTATAATTAAGTGGCGAAAGTCCAGTAAATACTGGTTTCGCATAACTCGGTGAGCCTTGCGGGTAGTACCCTGTATTAAACCCTAAAAGTTTTTGAAAGTTAGTAGGAGGAACATAGAATACTGGAACAATATTATTTGTTGGAACTCCCCAAGTTGGAGCAAGAGAAGAAGGTTGTTTGACACCATAAGCATAAGTCCCTGCAGTTGTTCCAATTGGATAATCCGTTAAATTCATAGGATAGGAATTAAGTTCAAAAGCATACTCAGTCGCATTCGTCCCAAGTGTGATAAAATAAACATTCTGGCCTGTTCCATTATCTACTAGATAGTGTCCGTTGAATAGAAATTGTTGTTGAAGGAAGGCGTTGAGTGTCGCAATCTCGTAGAACCCGTTAGGTATGGTAATATTTATCTGCGTATTATCAACCCAAAAATAACTGAATGTATTGTTTTGGTATGTAGCAGTTATGTTAAAGGTTGAATAATATGTTGAAAGCGAAGCAAGTGCTACTTTTTGCCCTTTAACAAATTTAACATTACCACCAGGGAAAACATACTTGAAATTTGAATTATTTGAACCTGCTACTATATTGTTTGAATTGAGAATTAATGTGCGCATCTATAATATACCTCACGATTTTATTTTTCTGCGAAAAACAAAACCTGCGGTATGTCCGCCTAAAAGGAAGGGTCTAAGGGAAACCTTGGTTTCCTTTAATTGATGTTTAATAGCAAATCTCTGCCTTGTGATTTCGTTAATCTACCAGCGTCCATAAAATAGATTACCAATTTCCTTAACTCTCTCACGAGTTCGTGTGAATTATTGCCCGCCATATACTCTCCTCTTAAAACCTCAAATCTCTCCATATTTTTCTTATCATCATCGTCTATTACCGATTTAAGCCCTAAATTATGGAATACTCCTGCACCCGTGGAAAATTTCTCAAATAGTTTTTGTTCGTGAATGGGTAATCTATTGAATTCTTTTTGTGATGCCTTTTGTAGGGGGCTTTGCCCCCCCACTCCCCCCCGACCGCAAGCGGAATTGCGTTGTAAAATATCCACAATAAAATCTCTCAAATCTTCGCTTATATTTTGAACAGGAATGCTTGCTACTCTACCTCCGCCTTTGTGATGAAGAGACAGTACACTTTTCTTTAAATTATTTGCGTGAATTAGGTGTTTTCCAAATTGAATATGGGTTGGTTCATCTGGTGGTGATATACCCTTTCCAATTTTTCTTACAGTAATTCCGTGTCCTTTTCGTACAGGGGTTGCTATACCACTTTCAGCACTTGATACACCAGAATACTCACTTGTAGTTGTAGATTTTGAAGGCGTCCTACTTGCTCCTCCGCCAGGCAATTCACTTAAATCGCCAACCTTTCTTCTTGTTCCTGTTTGAAGAATATATTGTTTGACATCACCCCACTTCACACCCCCTTCGGTTCCAATCACATTATCATAGAACTCTCTAAAATTATTAGTATTGTTTCTATACCAAGTCTTCATCTTATCCGCTCCTAATGGTTGTAAGCCTCTCTCTCCTGCTGTCGTGAAAAATATTTTATTCTTTACAAGAGTTAGTGTATCGCCTCTATCCAAATAAGGGGCAACCCTTTCACTTTCACTATCCAATTCACCTACTTGTTCGCTTAAAGTTTCTAACCGACCTGTTATATCTGCTTGAATTTGTTGTAAATTATGTAGTTGAGTATCACTAATACCTTCTACTAAATATTTGACTTGTTGGTAATTATCCTCTGCTCCATTATCTACTATTTGCTGAACTTGTGCTCTTGATGGTAAATTATCCAAAGCGTTCTGTAATCTCGCTAATTCTGCGAAAACTCTTGTATTATCACTATTTCTCGCCAGTTCCTCAAAAAATCTTTCGGGTGGAATAACTCGTTCAATCCGTCTCAATCTATCTAAAATTTCTGCCGCATCTGCTCCACCTCGACCTGCTCGTATTGCTCTCGTCAATCCTGCTTCTAGCATATTCAATTGTGCTCTTGTTGGAACAACTGCTCTTAAATCGTTAATATTATTTATGATGCGGTCAAATTTGTCGTTAAATAAGGTAGAATTATCAGCAATACCTTTTGTTTCTTCAAATACTTCTCTAAATTTATCAAAAAAATCAAGAAATCCTGTTGGCGTAATTCTCTTAACATCAAACCTTTTCTGGAAGTCTGCTTTGATGCTTGGGAATGTATTATTAAGTATTACAAGACTGGTCGGGTCTCTACCCATTCTTGCTACAATTTCACTCGCTTCTCTGTAATCCATACCAAGAGAAATAAGGTTTGTAATAGCATCGCTATAATTTTTGCTTAAATCTGCTTGTATCTCATCAGGGGTTTGAGTTTGTAATGTAGTAAGAGGGGGTACTTCACCTTGTCTATAACTTCTACGTGCGTTAGAGATATTATTGTCATTCGCAATAGCAATCTTCAATAACTCGTCTTGGTTCATTCTTGCTTTGTCATAATCGCTTGCCTTTCGAAGGTTTCGTATCATTAAACTACCTGTTCCCGACATATAGTTTAACTAAATATAATAATTTTAGATAGATTTTAAAAAAATCTATGGCAAAACAATACTTCACGCTCGCTTCGCTCACTGCGGTATGTCCGTAAAGGAAGGGTCTAAGAGAATACTTTTAGAAAAAGTATGTCAAAAGGAGACGCCAAAGGCGTCAGTTTGCCGTAGATTTACAAATCTACTAACCTTGGTTTCCTTTACTTGAAGTCGCTTTCACTCAAATCAAAATAGCTATCTAAATTGAACCTAAATCGCTTTAATGGGTCGCCTTCTTCTAAATCAATCAACATAAAATTCTTCTTCTCTTTGGTCGCTTCTTTATACATAGTCGTTAGTGCTTCTTTGGTAATACCAAGCGAACATTCTCTCGTAATCATAGTAAGGTTCTTCATAGAAGAAACCTGCTTAATAATTAAATAATTTATGTTGTTTCTAATCATCTTGGGAATATCATAGAAAGACTGCGAAATATAGACAATACTACAATTTCTCTTACGACACCTTATGTAATAATCGCTAATAATTTTTTGCTCTTTTTTTGGTTCATTCACTAAATCGTCCAGAATGATTAGCGTATTACTCTCTTTGTCAATTTTATCTAAATCAGGAACTGATGCTAAACCTTCCGTAATTTTCAAGCCTTTATTCCCTAACTTGTCTTCCAAGAAGTTTAGCAAAGGCTCGTCTTTATTTTTTGTGATGTAAAATATACTCTCAAAAGTTCCAGTAAAAGCGTGCAGAAGATTAAGAATTGTGTTAGTTTTCATACTTCCAGAATTTCCAATAGTACACAACCTGAAAGGCACCTTAATATGGTGTATGTCATAGTGGGGGTTATGTGATTTAAGATGGTATTTAGATGGCATCTTCTCATACCAGTTATGAACTTCTAACAGGTCTAATTTTTCCTTTTTAGGCATATATTATCAACAGATTTTATTTCTCTATTATATACATAATGGCGTCGTATCCACCACCAAATCCTTACACACCAAATACTTTCAACCCGTTGTCTTATAATGTGGGTGCAAATCAAGCGATTACAGAAGCATATTTAAAGGCGAATTATCTTCAATACCCATACGCCCAAGGAGCGGAGAATTTTATTGAAATCAATAATGTAGGACAACTCAATCAAGGAGGTCGTGCAGAATTTTCAAGTGCGACTATTCCAGCGAATTTTCTTTTACCACCAAGCATCACAAATCCTACGGCTTATCCATCAACCATAGCAGGAGAAATAGCTTCAATCGGT
>Ga0114960_10003544_pt1 | contig 11924 bp, 8 predicted proteins | sample C_130625_MF_Meta_FD_92637 | JGI IMG/M metagenome (GOLD analysis project Ga0114960, IMG submission 92637) | Freshwater microbial communities from Lake Croche, Canada to study carbon cycling - C_130625_MF_MetaG | ecosystem: Environmental > Aquatic > Freshwater > Lake | place: Lake Croche, Canada... | reverse complement strand
GCCAAGAGTTGGGCCAACGGGCGGCGCCGTGGAGTGAGCAAAGCTGCCGCCAGAATGGCGCGGTGTTCGGCCTCGGCGCTGTGGCCATGGGACCCGGCCCGCTTCTTGAGGGCCTTCACCACCGCCTCATCGACGCCGCGTACCAGTAGATCAGCCACGTCCAACCCATCATTGCTAGCAATGCTAGCTGATGCTGGAATCAGCAAGCTCGCGCTGACTCCAGCCGCGCTGTTCTCGCAGCGTGATCAGCTGACGCACCACCGCAAAGCGCGGCACAAGGTTCTGATAAGCCTGTTGCACATCAGGGTCGGCCAGAAAGGTGTCGCGCAGCTTTCGCCAGCTGGGGTGGTGTCTGGGGTCGGAGTATTCAGCGGTGCTCATCTCAGGAGGTGGGGTCGATGGCGAGGAAGTCGGCCATGCGCTGCTGGTCTTTTTAAGTTCAGTCTTAGGTGTCTTCTGAGTTTTTTTTATGGAAGCTGTACGCCATCACGAAGCGGCGGCCACTTGCGGCGAAGTACAGCGTTCGGAAGGTGCCATCCCGCCAGTTGATCGGATGTTTTCGCGTTTTTTCTTGGGAAATAAGGGGGATAGCGGCCAATCAGCGTATAAACCCTATTTATCCTCTTCGTAGGTGAGTCCAAAAACCGTTTGCGCCATCCAGTGACGGAAGGATTCGTTGTCCATGAATTGCTTGAAGAGTTCCATGTCGTCTTTGAGCACATCGGTCATCACGCGGGTTAATGCCTTGTCGTGTTCAATTCGCGCATTTTGTTTGTCGGAATTTTGTATGGCGTTTTTGTAGGCAGGGTCTGCCGATACACGTCTGGGAATGTCTTCGATGATCAAGCGGTTGACTCGATCTTCATCAGACCACTTGATGTTGCCGAATTGGTCATTGAACACCTTGAGGATGTTCGAAAGTCTATCGAGATCTGGGTCGGTCTTCCTCCCGCCACCGTCGTCTGGGACCGGCTTGATCTCAGCGTCGGCATCGGGGAGCTGAATGCTGACGACCGCCTGCTTCTCCACGCGGTAACTGTCCATGTCGATGGCTTCAAGGATTCCTGCTGAGAGGTCTTCCTCGATCGGGGCTGGCAGCTTTGGGATCAGGAAGTTCAGCAGGATCGAGAGCTTCTCCCAATCTGCGTTGGTGTAGGGAAGGATTGAAGAGAGAAAACCATAGGTGCGGCTGAACGCCTTGGCCTTGCCCTTGAAGTCCACCTGGCCATCTTCGTCGAGCTGCTCCAGGTAGACCGCCACACAGGCATCGAGGATGGGATCCAGGTGATCGCGATCAGCACCATCGAGATACAGCTCCACCAGCTCGTCGACTTGCCGGCCGTCGTAGACCTGATAACCATCGAGGGTGGATTTTAGGTTGTGGAGCTTGTTGGGATCGGTTTCCTCGGCAAGGATTGTGGTGCGGTAATAATCTGCAAATGCCTTTTGGATGGTGTCGACATCGTTCCTGAAGTCGAGCACGAACACGTCGTGTTTCTTGGGATGGGCGCGGTTCAGCCGTGACAGTGTTTGCACCGCTTTGATGCCGGAGAGCATTTTGTCGACATACATTGTGTGCAGCAAAGGCTCGTCGTAGCCGGTCTGGAATTTGTCGGCGCAGATTAGGAAGCGATAGGGATCTTCCTGGATCTTGTCGGCAATCTGGCTGGAGGGAAAACCGTTGAGGGAGGCTTCGGTGACTTTGGTACCGCCGTATTCATGTTCACCGGAGAAGGCGACGATGGGCAGGTATCGACTTTTGCGTTCGCTGAGATAGTTACGGAAAGCATGGAAATAATGGATGGCACGTTCGATGCCGCTGGTGACCAGCATGGATCGGGCCTCACCGCCAATTTTATTCAGAGCAAGTACCTGCTCGTGGAAGTGATCCACCATGATCTCTGCCTTGAGTTGGATCGCGTGCTCGTGGCTTTCCACGTAGCGGCGTAGTTTTTTCTTGGCGCGCTTACTGTCGAACTCGGGATCACTTTCCACCTTCTTGATGAGCTTGTAGTAGCTCTCCACCGGTGTGTAGTGGCGCAGTACATCACGGATGAAGTTTTCCTGAATCGCCTGCTTCATCGTGTAGCTGTGAAATGGCAGGTGACGTACGGTTCCATCGGGCAGGGGATCGGGTAGCCCGAAGATCTCCAGGGTCTTGTTCTTGGGGGTGGCGGTGAAGGCGAAGTAGCTGGCGTTGGGCAACAGTTTCTTGGCCTCCATTAGCCGGTTGATCTTGTCTTCCGTGGTTTCTTCGGCTTCCTCTGCTCCGGAACTGGAGAGGGCGAGGGAGACGGCCGCCGAGGTGCGTCCGCCCTGGCTGGAATGGGCTTCATCGATCAGGATTGCAAAGTTGCGGCTGCGCTGCTCATTGCCGATCGCATCAAGAATGAAGGGAAACTTCTGCACCGTCGTGATGATGATCTTTTTGCCTTCGGCGATGAACTTGCGTAAGTCTCCGGAGTCTTCCGCATGCCCCACCGTGGCACCAACCTGGGCGAACTGCTTGATAGTGCTTTTGATCTGTTGATCGAGGATGCGGCGGTCGGTGACCACCAGGATCGAATCGAAGACAACGGCATTGTTGCGCTCAAGGCCGATGAGCTGGTGGGACAGCCAGGCGATTGAGTTGCTCTTGCCGCTGCCGGCGGAGTGCTGAATCAGATATCGGCCGCCGGCGCCGTGTTCCGCGGCATCAGCGAGCAGACGACGCACCACCTCGAGCTGGTGGAAGCGGGGCCAAATCTGCACCGCCTTCTTCCTGCCGGTTTTCTCGTCCTTGGTCTCCACCACCTGGGCGTAGTTCTCAAGGATGTCGGTGAGCCCCTCGCGGGTGAGGATCTGCTTCCAGAGGTAGTCCGTTTTGAGGCCCTCTGGGTTCGGGGGGTTACCGGCACCGTCGTTCCAACCCTTGTTGAAGGGCAGGAACCAGGAGGCTTTGCCTTTGAGCTGGGTGCAGAAGCGCACCTCATGGTCGTCCACGGCGAAATGGGCCACGCAGCGGCCGAACTCGAACAGCTTCTCGCGCGGGTCGCGGTCGAGCTGGTATTGCTTCACGGCGTCAGCAACCGTCTGCTTGGTGAGGCTGTTCTTGAGTTCAAAGGTGGCCACCGGCAGGCCGTTGATGAAGAGGCCCAGATCCAGTGCTCGCTGGGTTTCATCGCGGCTGTAGCGGAGCTGGCTGGTCACGCTGAAGCGGTTGGTGGCGAAGCGCTCGATCGCTGTGGGGTTCCCTGGTGAAGGCGTGCCGCAGAAGAGATCGATGTGGTGAGGCCCGTGCTTGAGGCCGTGGCGCAGCACATCGATCGTGCCGCGCCGGGAGATCTCCCCCTGCAGTCGCGCCAGGAACTTGCGGCGGGTGGGACCATCGACCTCCAGCGCCAGGGAATCGAGGGCATCGGGCTGGGTGGCCATCAGGAAGCCGCGCAGCTGCACGAGATCGATGCAGTAGTCGCGGTCGTAATGGGTGGGATCTCCCAGCAGCCAACCAGCGCCACCAGCCACCGGCACACTGGTTTCAGTGGCGGCATGGGTAGGCACGAGAACGTCGGTGCGGCCGGTCATGGCCCGCACGATCAGGGCCTCCAGGCCCTTTTCGGTGGTGTCGGTGATCATGGGGGCACCTCGATCACGTACCCATCACGTAGAGATGATGCGGCAAAAGGCTTGCAGCGCCGGTGAACCCGGGCTGCGGAGGGGGGCCGGGCACCTCGCCTGATCAAGTACCCATCAAGTGGCAGGGTCATGGCTGCCCGTGGAGGCAATCCTCTGGCTTGATTGCCCATCGGGCGAAGTTGTGTCCTCCAGCGCTTGCACCCACCCACCCTGCGCCAGGACTGTGCTGGCGAGGTGAATCTGTCGTGCAGAGAACTGACGCTTGCGCGCATTCCAGTCATGTGTCTGACGTACGAGATCCGCAATGGTCTGCGGATTCTCGTGAGACTGCAGCCAATGAACCGTGGCCAGAAGTTCGAGGCCAAATGGGCTCTCAAAGCCTGATACGAGATCGGAGACGCGCTGGAAGCGAGCCTGGGTGGCGGGATGATCCGCAAGGTAGTGCATCGCCTGCTCGCCAGCATCATCGAGGATGGTGAGAGGCTTCTCGGGAGTATCGCCCCCATCGCCATAGCCCTTGATTAAGTGGCCCTCGATGGCATTCAGGACATGCCGGAGGTTCTCGGCATAGGGGCCATAAGGCGCTGCCTTGTAACGGAGCTTGAGTGGCTCTTCAGCTTCCTGTAGGAAATACATGAGCTTGTGAACTTCCAGCAAGGACACGAAAGGATCCAGCAAACCGCAGAGATAACGGTGCATCAGGCCAACCAAGGCCGCACGCCCTGGCGTCATCTGAGGAGCCTTGCGTGCCATCACGGTTGGCTTGCAGCTTGCTTCTGAAATCGGCTCGAAGAGATAGACCTCCACATGCCCTAGGCCCTCGAAAGCTTTCTGGATGCGAGCCTTGACCAAGGGCCAGGAGAGGCCGCCAAGGCCACAGCCAAGCGGAGGAATGGCAATGCTGGTGATCTTCAGATCCGCCACAACTCGAACCAGATCAGCAAGACCAGCATCGATGTCTTCCAGTCTGCTTTTTCCTCTCCAATGTCGCTTCGTGGGGAAGTTGATGATGTATCGAGGGCCTTGAAACTGATTGGTATTGGTGACAAACATTGTGCCGGGCCTAACTTCGTTAAGCTTGCAAGCCTGGGCATATTCCTTGTAATTCTCGGGGTACCGGTTCTTGAACTGCAGAGCAATGCCTCGGCCCATGACGCCGACGCAGTTCACGGTATTGACGAGGGCTTCAGCCGGCGACTCAAGGATGTCGCCACTGGCGGGCTGGATCATGGTTCTCGCCCTCCCACTTAGTAATACCAAGAAGATTATAATTCAACAGGGGGCCGATGTCTACAGGCGGCAAGGCAATTCTCAACGCGCTCTCGAGCTCCTTGATTCTGAACGCCGATCCGTTCAACGAGGTGCCAAGGCACCTGCTCTTCCACGAGAAACTCGGATTGCTTGTGTTCTCTGATCGCAGGCTGGCTCCATTGCCTCGCCTGAATGGCTTGCCAGTTCAATTCATTCAGGTACTCAAGTGAACCAGAATCCTCGAAATAATAGGCACCGGCATTACCCTTCGTGATGGCCCAACGCTTGGTCTGCTCATCCGCCCAGTTGGTAACCGTCTGCAGATCGAACTCGAGATGAACGACGGGACCTTGCCCACCGGCGTAAGCAAGATTTGGATGATTACGCTTATATATCAGAAACAGCATGATCGAGCGTGGGCAGAAATAGAATGGAACGCACTCGCCAACGTGAAGTCCTGGATGGCTGGTCAGGGTTAGATCCTCCAGTCGTCGTCGTTTGATCTCGCCCATACCAATTACTGTCCCACCTGGATCGCGCCGACTGATGATGGCATCCGAATACAGGAAGCCATCGCCAATCACTGAGGGCACCCGATCAACGTGGAGGATGTGATAGATCTTGGGATTGGCTGGAGGGGGCATGGATGATCAGGCATCTCCAATGTCATCGAGATCGATTCCCCCTTCTGCCACCTCCAGATCTTCGTCCAACTCATCCTCGCCGAATTCTTCTTCCATCACTGCCTCCGGCAACCCCGCCGCCGCCTCCCGCATATCCAGCTTACCGGTGACCACATCGGCGATCAGGCGGATGCGGTATTCGTGGAGGAGGGTGATTTCTTTCTTTGCTGATGCTTGAGCTTGTTCTAGACCTTGAGACGCAGCATGCACATGTGCAACGATTGCCCGCTGTTCTTCGACAGGACACCAGACCAGAGGAAGTGAATAAACCTGGCCGAGCCTCAGATGTCCCACTGTGCTGCCGTTCGTCTCCAGCTGGATATATGCTCGCGTTAATGGCCCATAGATGTTAAGAAGAAGAAACTCAGGATCGAGCAGATCAGGGTCGGGCCGGAAGTACATCATCCGTTGTCCCATGCACAGATCTGCCTGATCAGGCACAAGGCATGCTTCTCCTGCAGGGGCCTCACGTGTGAAGAACACATCGCCAAATTGTGGTGCTCCTCTGCTTGTCCAGACACGAAAATTCTCGGCATTTGTGGTAAAGCCGCCTGATGCATTAAACTTTCCACCTCGAACACACGTTGTGCGTACCACAAGAAAGCTCCCGCCTTCAATTGCGTCAGGAGTACGATTCTTACAGTCAACTATGGCTGAACAGACACCCTTTGCACGGCGTACCCCCCAATGCTCAGGTATCTCCCCCAGCCACTCCACTTCAGAAGGCTTGAGCCGCACATTGGGATCCAGCCCACGAGAAACGGCGTCGTAGATGATAGACTGCTTTTGCTTCTCCAGCAGTTTGATCAGTTTCTGCTTGGCGCGCATGTATCGGCGGATCTTACGGTCGGCGTGGTCGAGGAAGCGGACGATGGCGGCTTGTTCGGGGAGTGGCGGCACCAAAACCGGCATTCGCTTGATGTCGCTGAAATCGAGGTTCTGTCGCAGCCCAGAACCGTATCCATAGATGACTTTTAGGAGGTCATAAGCATTAAGATACTGATAGGCAAATTCACTAGAAACCAGTGACTTTGCCTCTAAGCACATGTACGCTGATGTAATGATTCCACGATCTTTCGCCTGACCTATCCGTAAGCTCGTTTGGTCGTTTTGCAGGTCCGTTGTTCGAACAATGATGTTGCCTGGATCCACGATTTGGTAGGTCTCGAAGGACTCAGGCACTAGGCCTTTCAATTTCTCGGGTGGTTTAACGACTATTCTCCCGTAGCTCAAGGAGAGTACGATTTTCTCAATCAAGCCAATATTCTTAATCTGCCGTGGTCGGTAAACTGCTAGTGCGGGCATAATCTTCCAATGCTCCGGTACATCCCCAAGCCACGTCACACCAGAGTCTTTAGTTGCGGGATAGGGCTTAAGACCGTCAATCACGTGCTCACCTCAACCGGGCCATATGGCCAGCCACGGCCCAAGGCGTGGTCCCGCAGGCGCTTGGCGATGGATTTGCGCTCACCGTTGCTCTTGCCCCTGAAATCGATGGACACATGTTCAGGGTCTGGCACTCCATCAGGTAAGACTCCGAGCCCCTCGCCTTCACATTCACACACCAGAACGCCAAGCACGCCCACTGACTGCCGGCCGCGTTCCACGGTATAACGATGCCAGGCCAGTTCTGCGGCAATCCGGCTGCCATCATCGAAAGAAAGCAGACCCTGATCCTTCGGCGTGGGTCGAAACGCCTGGCTGCCTGGTTGGCCCCCTTTAACAAACGAGGGGTGCATCTGGCGCCACAAAGGTGTCCCCGGATTCATGGAGCCGAGCCTCCATTTCCATCTACAGGGCGAGTACTTTGCTGTCCGGTGATGCGTGCCATCATCCGCCCGAGCTCATCGAGTGCCTCGGTATCATCAAACTCGATGGTTTTCTGATCAGCCACCCCAGTGTCCAAATCCATCGCATGCCACTCGATGCTGCCGGCAGCTTCGTCGAACTCGACTGACACATCCAGCCGGTCGATCAGCCACTCTGCTTCAATACCACCTTCTGGTGTTGGATATAGACGGGGAAGCGTAGCGTCATCACTCAGATGTTCATCGAACCAGGCGCCTACGTGCGCGAGCAGATCCAGACTCAATGCAACCCCCTCACCATCGAGCCAGCCATCTCGCAGAACCTTGAGTTTTTCAAGCTGAACTCTCGGATCAAGTGGGTCGAGAAGCTCGATCACTGTCACTTCATCTACGTGCTGAAGCTGCTGGGAACGATCGAAACTGCCGATTCCGCTGACGCGGAGCCAGCTTGTGCCGAACTCACCAACGCGGACATCGCTTAACTCCTCTAGCTGTTGATCTGTCACTGTCGCCGAAACAGATCGGCCGTCAGCGACCTCAATCGTGATGCTCTGGTCCTTGGGGCGCACATCGCCGAGCTTCACGACAAGCTCCACTTCATCAGTGAGCATCTGAGCACCTGGTCGAGTCAGCAACAGGCGGCGGCGCAACTCTCTGGTGAATTGGACCGTGCTGCCTTGGCGGCGTACGAGATCAATGGCTTCCCCATCGTGCAGGCCACGGCCAAATCGCTCGACATAGCTCCACGCGCCACTTGGCAGAGGAGTGGAAGCCCCCTGCGTGGAATCCTGTACATGGGCGATGGTTTCGACGAATCGATCACAAGCAGCACGAGCTGCTTGAGTACGTGGATCGAGTCCAGGGAGAACAGTTGAGTCGATGACCCTGCCGATCTGAGCGACGTAACTGCCCTCACGCGAGCCGACAAGATGCAGTGTCAATCCCTCACTGAACCCGCGTGGTGTGCGCCGACGGTTTGGGTTGGCGCGACGAAATTCATCCTTGGCAATTTCCAAGATGATTCCCTGAAGCGCCTCCAGATCCCGCAACAGCGAGAGCGGCAGCGTGTTCGCACGGAAACGCTCCCCAGTGAAGCGAGGTTCGAGCAGGATCTCAGTGTTCATGGGCCCACTCCAACGATCTCACCCAATAGCCCATCGGTCTCTTTCTCCAGTGCCAAGATGTCAGCCCGAATCTCCACCAGGCTGCGCAACGGCTGCGGCTTATAGAAGTAGCGCGTAAAGCTCACCTCATAGCCCGTCTTTACGTTGCTTGGGTCGTACCAGGCCTCGGGCGCATAGGGCAGCACCTCGCGGGTCAGGAAGGCCTCGATGCCGCCCTCCTCCAGCAGCGGCACTTGCTCGGTGTCTCTTAGTTCGGGATCGGACTCGTATTGCACCACCCGCACGCCCTCCGCCAGCTCCACGGAGAAGAAGCCCTTTAAAGGATCAGCCGCTTGCTTGCCCGGCTTGAACACCTTGGCGACTAGGGGGCTTGCCTTCTCGTCCCGTTCCCCTAGGTGGGTAGTTAGAAGCTTGGATTTCTTGGCGGTCCAGCGCATTCCCTGGCCCTTGGCCACCCGTTCGGCCAGCTCCAGCCACTGATTGGCATCCCGGTGGGGGCCTTTCCCCATCACATCTGCGACGGACTCCACCAAACCCTGCAGATCGGTCTCGCCGGCCTTCATGGCTTCCTCCGCCAGGTTCGCCAGATGGTCGGCATCGGTGTGGATCGCCAACCGCAGCGGCCGCTCCACCGTCACCTTCCAGTAGCCAAAAGCCTGGTTCGGGAAAATCTTGCTCTGTTCCGTTGCTTCGAAAGCCAGGAACGTGTCAACGATGCGCTGGATGTCGTCTTCTGAGAGTTCGCAGTTTTTCTTGCCGAGATTTTTGCGCAGGGGCTTGAACCACGCCGTGGCATCAATCAGCTGTACATGCCCCTGGCGCTGGGCGGGCTTGCGGTTGCTGAGCACCCAGATATAGGTGGCGATGCCTGTGTTGTAGAACATGTTCAACGGCAGGGCCACGATCGCCTCCAGCCAGTCGTTCTCGATGATCCAGCGGCGGATGTTGCTTTCGCCCTGGCCTGCATCGCCGGTGAACAGCGAACTGCCGTTGTGAACCTCGGCGATGCGACTGCCCAGAGCCGAGCCGCTCTTCATCTTGCTGATCAGGTTGGCGAGGAACAGCATCTGTCCGTCGCTGGAGCGCGTGGTCAGCGAATACTCCCCATCGCCAGCGTGCTCGATCAGGAAACGGGAATCCTTGATGCCTCCCTTGCCGCCCATCCGCTCCAGATCCCCCTTCCAGCTCTTGCCGTAGGGCGGATTGGAGAGCATGAAATCGAACTCCCTCGCCGGGAAGGCGTCGTTGGCGAGGGTGGAATACTCCGGCCCGCCCACGATGTTGTCGGCCCCGTCTCCTTCGCCTTTGAGCAGTAGATCGGCCTTGCAGATGGCATAGGTTTCGGCGTTGATCTCCTGGCCGTATAGGTGGGTGGCCACCTGCTTGCCCTGGACGGCGGCCAGCTTCTTGAGTTCCTCTTCCGCCACGGTGAGCATGCCGCCGGTGCCGCAGGCGCCGTCGTAGAGCAAGTAGGTGCCGGATTCGATTGCTGATGCGATTGGTACAAAGATCAGCTTGGCCATCAGCTTCACAGCGTCCCGTGGCGTCCAGTGCTCACCCGCCTCTTCGTTGTTCTCCTCGTTGAAGCGGAGCACCAGCTCTTCAAACACCGTGCCCATGGCGTGGTTGTCGAGGCCGGGATGCTTCAGCGAGCCATCGCCGAGCAATACGGGATTGGGGCTGAGATTGATATCTGGCGAGAGAAACTTGCCGATGAGGGTGCCGAGGGCATCTGCCTTCGACAGGCGCGGGATCTGGTTGCGGAACTCAAAGTTCTCCAGGATGTCCTGCACATTCGGCGAGAAACCGTCGAGATAGGCCTCAAAATCGGCTTTCAGCTTCTGCTGGCTGGCCCGTGACTGGAGATCGCGCAGGGTGTATTGGGAGGTGTTGTAAAAGGCCAGGCCCGCTGCCTGCCTTAGGGCCGGGTCCTGATGGACGATCTGGGCGGCATCCAGGGACACCTTCAGGGCCAGCACCGCCTGCTTGGTGGGCTCCAGTACCGCATCCAACCGCCGCAGCACCGTCATCGGCAAGATCACGTCGCGATACTTGCCACGCACGTACAGATCCCGGAGCACGTCGTCGGCAATGCCCCAGATGAAATTGGCGATCCAGTTGAGCTGGCCCTGTTCCATGGAAGCCAGTATCCCTGGTGGGCCGATGCTCTGGCCTCATGATGCCTCAAGGCTCGGGCGGCTGGGTGGATAAGGGCCCCACCCTCCAGTCCACCAGGAACGTGAATCAACCCCCCAGCACTTCGTCCAGATCCGATAAACGCACCACCAGGGTTGCGGAGTCCAAGGGTGAGGGCTGAAACCCCATCTTCAGGTAAAAAAAGCGTTAACCGCTGCTGATGCGGCATCTACGAGGATCCCGCGCACCCCGATCTGCCCACTAGCCTGCGCCACCCTTTCGAAGGCATCAGCCAGCAAAGCCCGGGCTAGCCCTTTCCACGGCACGCTTTGGTCCGCGGCCAAGCGATGACCGGGACCTGGCGTCCTTGACCCAGCCAAGATGCCTCTCTTCCCCCCCAGCTCCCGGCCACGTAACCCCCCATGCCCGGCCCCTTCCTCTCCTTCACGCCGGCCCTGGAGGCCCAGCTGCGCGCCTGGCTGGATGAAGATCTCGGCCGCGGCGATCTCACGGCCCCGGCCTTGGCGGGCCGGCCAGCGCGGGCCCATTGGTTCAGCAAGGCGGAGGGGGTGATGTGCGGTGGGCCGCTGGCTTTGGCGTTGTTTCGGCTGCTGGATCCCCAGGTGGAGGGGCGCCTGCTGGTGGCGGATGGTGACCCGTTGGCGAAGGGCCAGCGGCTGCTGGAGCTCGCGGGGGATGCCTCCGCCCTGGTGGCGGCTGAGCGCACCGCCCTCAACCTGGTGATGAGCCTTTCCGGCATCGCCACGGCCACCTCCGCCTTGGTGGCCCAGCTGGCGGGCAGTGGTGTGCGGCTGGCCGACACCCGCAAGACCACTCCGGGGCTGCGGCTGCTGGAGAAGTACGCCGTGCGTTGTGGGGGGGGCGTCAACCACCGCCTGGGGCTCGATGACGCCGCCATGCTCAAGGAAAACCACCTGGCCTGGAGCGGTGGCGTTGGTGCGGCGATCGCGGCGGTGCGCTCCCAGGCCCCCTGGCCCAGCCGCATCATCGTGGAGGCCGAAACCGCCGCCGAAGCCGAAGCCGCCGTGAGGGCCGGCGCCGATGGCGTGCTGCTGGATGAATTCCCGCCTGCCGATCTGGCCGCCCTGGTGCCGCGGCTGCGGGCCCTGGCGGCCGGCCGCTCCCTGGTGCTGGAAGCCTCCGGCATCCAGCCCGATCAGCTGCGCCTCTACGCCTCCAGCGGCGTCGATCTGATCTCCACCAGTGCCCCGGTGACGCGATCGTCCTGGCTCGATCTATCGATGCGCTTTGAGGCTGTGATCGCCTGAGCAGCGGGCCCCGCCTGG
>Ga0114960_10003540_pt1 | contig 11927 bp, 10 predicted proteins | sample C_130625_MF_Meta_FD_92637 | JGI IMG/M metagenome (GOLD analysis project Ga0114960, IMG submission 92637) | Freshwater microbial communities from Lake Croche, Canada to study carbon cycling - C_130625_MF_MetaG | ecosystem: Environmental > Aquatic > Freshwater > Lake | place: Lake Croche, Canada... | reverse complement strand
CGTCTCGGGATCGACGCCGAAGCGTGCCTTGACCACTCGCTTGCCGTCCTTGATGGCCTTGGTCTGAATCGGCTTCTCGCGGCGCATGCGATTGAGGGTGCATTCGCTCTGGGCGATGATGACCTTGGGGCCCTTCTCCGGAGAGGTGAGCGCTTCCTCGAAGACCGCGCGCATCTCGTCGACCTTGAAGGTATTCGTAATGGTCTTGGCCCACGTGACACCAACGCCACGCACAGCCGCTTCGATCGGGTGCTGCATGGATCGATTGGGCGCCTCGCCGTGCGATGACAACACATCTTGGCCACCGGTGGCGGCGCTGTAGTTGTTGTCGACGATGACGAGCACCTGATCGTTCTCGTTGAAGACGGCGTTGCCGACGCCGCTCACCAGGCCGTTGTGCCAGAAGCCGCCGTCCCCCATGATCGCGATGGGGCGCTTGGACGCCTTGGCTCCGTTCAGTGCGGAGGCTGATGCTGACCCGAGGCCGTAGCCCATGGTCGTGGCGCCGATGGCGAAGGGTGGATTGATGGCGAAGAGATGGCAGCCGATGTCTCCAGCGATGTAGTGGTCACCCACCTCCTTCTGCGCGAGCGTGAGCGCAGAGAAGATCGGGCGCTCGGGGCAGCCGGTGCAAAAGCCAGGAGGACGACCCTGCACGAGATCGGCTGTGATGCGAGGGGCGAACGGGCTGCGTGGGTCGTCGTTGGGCAGGGTGATGGTCGGCAGATCGATGCCGTCGAGCACGTGCGGCGCGACCTTGCGGATGAACGCGTAGACGCCCTTGGTGACGGCACCGGGGGTGTATTCGCCCGCGACGGGCAGCATGTCCTTGCCGTGCAGAACTGCGGTGGCGTCGTGTCGACGAAGGATCGCCTGAATGTTCTGCTCGATGAAGTCCGGCTGTCCTTCTTCGACCAGCAGTACCGACTTCTTGTCGGCGCAGAACTTCACGACCTCGTCGTCGATGACCGGGTAGGTGACGTTCATGATGTAGAGCGGCACCTTGGTGTTGCCATACACGTCTGACAGGCCCAGCAGCTCAAGCGCGCGATTGACGTTGTTGTACAAACCGCCCTGCAGGATGATGCCGAAGTCCTGCGCGCCCTCGGCCACGAACTCGTTGAGTTTGTTCTTGGTGATGAAGTCGACCGCGGCCGGCCAGCGCTTGGTGACCTTCTCCTGCTCATGCTGGAAGCTCATCGGGGGAAGGACGATGCGGCTGTAGTCGCGTCGGGGATTCTCGACGGCTTCCTCGATCGTCATCGTGGGACGGCGGTTGTCCTTGGTGGTGAACGAGCCGTGCAGGTGGCACGAGCGCAGACGCAGCTCGAGGATCACCGGGGTGTTGCTGGCCTCCGACAGCTCAAAGCCCTTTTCGACCATGTCGACGATCGCGGTGAGGTTGGGGCGGGGATCCAGCAGCCACATCTGCGACTTCATCGCGAACGCGTGGGTGCGCTCCTGCATGATGCTGGCGCCCTCGCCGTAGTCCTCGCCGATGATGACGAGTGCGCCGCCGTTGACGCCGCCGGACGCGAGGTTGGCAAGCGCGTCGGAGGCCACGTTGAATCCGACGGTCGACTTGAACGTGACCGCACCCCGCAGCGGATAGTGCACGGAGGCGGCGAGCATGGCGGCCGCGGTGGCTTCGGAAGCGCTGTTTTCGAAGTAGATGCCGAGTTCGCCCAGAATCTCCTGCGCGTCACCCAGCACATCCATGAGGTGCGAGATGGGAGCGCCCTGATAACCGCCGACGTACGCGACGCCGGACTGCAGAAGGCCCTTGGTGACCGCGAGGATGCCCTCGCCATGGAACTCGTCGCCCGCGCCAAGGCGGAGCTGCTGAACCTCGGCGGCGAAGGAGCGCTCAGCCATGGGTGGTGTCCTTTCGGGTTGCTCGGCCAAGGCCGTCGAGGACGGCCTGCGTGGCTGATTCGGTGTCGGCGGTGCCGCCAATATCTGCCGTGCGCGTGCCGGGGTGGGCGAGGGAGTGCGTGAGGGACTCCATGATGAGGCCGGAAGCCTCTTTGCGCCCGATGTGCTCGAGCATGAGGACCGCGGACCAGATCGCGGCCGCTGGGTTGGCAATTCCGCGGCCGGCGATATCGGGGGCTGACCCGTGCACCGGCTCGAACATCGACGGGTGGCGACGCTCGGGGTCGAGATTGCCCGACGCAGCGATACCGAGGCTGCCGACAGTGGCGGCTGCCAGGTCACTGAGGATGTCGCCGAACAGGTTGGAGGCCACGATGACGTCGAATTCATGCGGGCGCAGGACGAGTTCGGCAGCCAGCGCATCGATGAGCACTTTGCGCACGCTGACGGTGGGGTAGTCGGCCGCGCACTGCTCCACAACCTCGTCCCAGAAGGGCATCGTGTGGATGATGCCGTTGGACTTGGTGGCCGATGTGATGCGGCCGGTGCGGGTCACCGCAAGGTCGAGCGCGTAGCGCGCGATCCGCTCGATGCCCGCACGAGTGAAGACGTTTTCCTGGATCGCGAATTCGCCCGCCGTGCCGCGTCCAAAGCGTCCGCCGAGCTCGGAGTACTCACCCTCGGTGTTCTCGCGGATGATGACCATGTCGATGTCGGCGCCGGCTGGAAGGACTACGCGGGGCGCGATGCCCGGGAAGAGCTTGACCGGCCGCAGGTTGACGTACTGGTCGAACGCTCGACGGATCGGGATGAGCAGCCCCCAGAGCGACTCGTGATCGGGCACATCGGGACGCCCGACAGCGCCCAGGAAGATCGCTTCGTGGTCGGCGAGCTGCGCAATGCCGTCGGTCGGCATCATCAAGCCGTGGGCGACGAGGTAGTCGCAACCCCAGTCCAGCCACGTCCAGTCGACAGAGTCGCCGGTTATTGCCAACGCGGCGTCGACCACCCGGGTGGCAGCAGGAAGGACTTCATTGCCGATGCCGTCGCCGGGGACGGCGGCGATCCGCACGCGTGCCATAGGTCAGCCGAGGTCCTGGTGTCCGCCGTTGGTGTCGTAGGCACGTTCGGCCCACAGCGCCAGGGAGTTGATCATCGGGAAGTCGTTGAATGAGAACAGGAAGGCCGGGTTGTTCTGGTCGTCGTTGGCATGCTCGTGCCACGCCCAGGACGGCACGCAGAAGATGTCGTGCTCTTTCCAGTCGTAGCGCTGCCCGGCGATGATCGAGTGCCCGCGACCCTCGGCCACGTGGTAGACGACCGAGCCGGTGTGACGGTGCGACTGGGTGGCCTGGCCGGGCTGCAGCATCTGCATGTGCGCACCCATGGTGGGCATGACCGAGCCGCCGGTGACGGGGTTGACGTACTCCATGATGACGCCGTCCCACGGGGTGCCGTCGGTGACCTTGGCGGCGTTGACCAGGGCTTCGCGCGTCTTGCCCCACGGATAGCCCAGCAGCGGGGAGTAGGGCTTGGACCACGAACGCTTATCGGGTTTTAGTGTTCCCGAGCCATGCTCGAGAATCGACATGTTGTTGACCTTGCCGGGCACCTGGTGCAGGTCGGGATGAACCTCGTAGAAGTTGGCATCCAGAGCGTTGACCAGCGGAATGTCGAGGCCGTCTTGCCAGATGACGAAGTTATCCGTCGCTTCGTTGCCGTGCTCGTGCCAGGTGCCATTGGGAGTAATGGCGAAGTCGTTGGGGCCGACTGTTAGTCGATCGCCGTTGACGATCGTCCACGCGCCGGTGCCTTCGATGACGAACCGCAGGGCGGAGGCCGCGTGACGATGCGCGGTCATGGCCTCGCCGGGGTTCATGATCTGAATGCCCGTGTAGAGCAGGCCTACTGCTGCGGAGACGTCACGACGTTCGTCGTTGACCAGGAAGACCACGCGACGGCCGGCATCTTCGCCCTTGACGAGCGAGGCGGCCTCGATCACGAGGGGACGCATGTCCTCGTAGCGCCACAGCATGGGCACGGACCGGGGTTGGGGATACCAGGGTTCGATCTCGTTGGCGACGGTCCAGAGTGCGCCGGTGCCGACCTTGGCCAGCCGCGCGTAGTACTCCTCTAGTTGTGCGTTGTCGTGGACCCGAGCGCGGCCGATAATGTCCTCGATCACGATGGGCTCCCTCCACTCAGCGGTCGCGGAAGGCTACCGTGATCTTTGATCAAATGCTAGCCTTCGCCCTCGGGCTGCAGGGCGGTGCAACCATTCACCCGACTCGTCATACGGTAGTCCGAGGAGGCGAGCCATGATCGAGTTCCCCAAGTTTCGAGCAGCGGCTGTGCAGGCTGCGCCGGTGTTCCTCGACACTGCTGCCACCATTAATAAGGCGTGCGATCTCATCGCTGAAGCAGCCGGCAACGGTGCCCGTCTGGTCGTGTTCCCCGAAGTGTTCGTTCCGGGATACCCCTATTGGAACTGGACCATGACGCCCATTCAGGGCAGCCCGTGGTTTGAGAAGTTGTTCAAGGCGTCGATCCTCGTACCCGGACCCGAGATCGATCAGGTGCGTGAGGCTGCCAAGGCGGCGCATGCGCACGTGGTGCTCGGCGTCAACGAGCGCGATCCCTATTCGATGGGCACGCTCTACAACACCCTCGTCTTTATCGACGAGAACGGCGACATCATCGGCAAGCACCGCAAACTCGTCCCCACCTGGGCCGAGAAGCTCACCTGGGCCGGGGGAGACGGCTCCACCCTCAAGGTCTACGACACCGCCATCGGTCGACTCGGCGGACTGGCGTGCGGCGAGAACACCAACACTCTGGCTCGGTTCGCACTTCTCGCCCAAGGCGAGGTCGTGCACACCGCCAACTACATCTCGCTTCCCACGGCTCCTCCCGAGTACGACATGGTCGAAGCCATCAAGGTTCGCGCGCAGGCCCACTCGTTCGAGGGCAAGGTGTTCACCGTCGTGTCGTGCTCGGCGATCACACCCGAACTCATCGATGCGGTCGCGCATGATGATGCCTCCCGCGCCATGCTGCAACGCAAGAACTCGGCATTCAGCGGCATCTTCGGGCCCGATGGACGCCTCATCAGTGAGCCACTCATCGATGTCGAGGGCATTGCCTACGCCGACATCGACATCAACAAGTGCATCCAGCCTAAGCAGATGCACGACATCATCGGCCACTACAACCGCTTCGACGTGTTTCAACTTCACGTCAATCGTCAACCTCAGCCCAAAGTCGTCTATGACGATTTCGGCACGTACGAATCCATCACGCCCGACGCCTGAACACATCCCTTCACTCACACAACCAGCAAAGGACACCATGCGCTTCGCCACCTTCACGACGTCAGCAACCTCTGAGCCAATGCTCGGCGTGCTCGTCAACGACACCACGGTGATCAACCTTCCGGCGGCGCTGCGCGGCACCGTCGACGTGCCCGCGCGACTCATCGACTACGTGTGGGCCGGGCCCGAACTTCACGCCAAGGTGCGCGCTGCGGTAGAAGGTCGCACCAACTGGCCGGCCGATGTCTCGTATGCACTTAGCGACGTGACTCTGCGTGCGCCCCTGCGCCCGGGCAAGGTCATCGGCGTCGGACTCAACTACGTCGAGCACGTCGAGGAGTCCAGTCGCTCACTCGATACCGACAAGGACCTGCCCACGCGCCCGGTGCTGTTCAGCAAGCCCGGCACCGCGGTGGTCGGGCCTCATGAGCCCATCCAGCACAACGGCGCCATGACGCAGCAGCTCGACTGGGAGTGCGAGCTCGCTGTCGTCATGGGTCGTGTGGCACGCAATGTGAGTGAGGGAGATGCGCTCGACTACGTGTTTGGCTACAGCATCATGAACGACATCAGCGCGCGCGATCAGCGTCGATCCGGCCAGTGGTTCTTCTCCAAGGGCCAGGACAGCTACGCCCCGTTCGGTCCGATCATTGTCACCACCGACGAGATCACCAATCCGCACACGTTGCAGCTCACTCTTGATGTCAACGGTGATCCGCGCCAGAACGGCAACTCCAAGAACATGCTCTTCAAGATCGAGACGCTCATCGCCGACATCACGTCTGGTGTCACCCTCGAGCCGGGCGATGTCATCTCTACCGGTTCACCTCAGGGCGTGGGCGCGGCCATGACGCCTCCGACGTTCCTACAGCCGGGCGATGTCGTGACGTGCAACATCGAACGCATCGGCACGCTGTCCAACCCAGTAGTGGCGGTCTGACATGGCGAAGACGAAGTTCCGCGTCGGCCTCATCGTGCCGAGCTCCAATGTGACGATGGAGACCGAAATCCCGGCCATGCTCCACGCTCGCGAAACCATCGAGCCTGAGCGCTTCACCTTCCACTCCTCCCGCATGCGGATGAAGTCCGTCACCAAGGAAGAGCTGGAGAAGATGGACGACGAGTCCGATCGCTGCGCGGTCGAACTCTCCGATGCTGCCGTCGACGTCATGGGTTACGCATGCCTCGTGGCGATCATGACGCGCGGCGCGGGCTACCACTGCGTCTCGCAGGAACGCCTCAGCAAGCGCACGATCGACAACGGCCATCCGGCCCCGGTCGTCACGAGTGCCGGGGCCCTCATGGATGCGCTCGGCGTTCTCGGGGCCAAGAAGGTCGCCATCATCACGCCTTATATGAAGCCGCTCACCGAGCAGGTGGTGGCCTACATCGAAGGTGGCGGAATCACCGTCACCGACTCCATCTCACTTGAGATTGCTGACAACCTCGAGGTTGGCGCGCAGGATCCGATGAACCTTGTCGAGATCGTCAAGCGCCTGGACTACTCCGACGCTGATGTCGTGGTGCTGTCGGCCTGCGTGCAGATGCCGTCACTGGCCGCGATACAGGTCGTGCAGGATGCCATCGGCAAGCCGGTCCTGAGCTCGGCGGTCGCGACGACGTACTTCCTGCTCAAGGAACTGGGTCTGTCGACTCGGGTGCCCAACGCGGGAGAACTGCTCAGCGGGAAGTACTGACCTATGCCGGGCGTTGATGTGCACACGCACCTTGCGCCCGTGCTGACTGCCGAGCTCGCGAGCCAGGTGCACGGCGGCCCGCCGCTGCTGCAGCAGCCGGAGAGTCTTGTGGCCTACCTCAACGAGGTCGGGCTCGACCGCGCATTGGTCTCGCCACCACCCCCGTTCTATCGGCAGGACGTGGATGTGGACGCATCGGCCGTGTGGGTGGCGGCTCTGAATGCAGGAGTCGAGGAGAGATGCGCCGATCACTCTCGCCTGAAATCGGTGGCCTACCTGCCGCTGGAGCATCCCGAACTCGCTGCTGATTTCTATGCCGCAGTACGTGGTCCAGGCATTGTCGTGACCGGTGCTGCGGGCGGACGTTCGCAACGGCTCGACGGCGAATCGTTCACACCACTGTGGCGCATGATGGCTGAGGACGGAGCCGCGCTGCTGCTTCATCCGGGAACCTCGCAGGATCCGCGCTTGGCGCCTTACTACCAGGAGAACCTCACGGGCAATCCGCTCGAAACCACGGTCGCCGCTTCACAGCTCGTCTTCGGTCAAGTGGTCACGCGCTTTGCGGGCCTGCGCATCGTGCTGGTGCACTGTGGGGGAGCGGTACCCATGCTGGCAGGACGATGGCGGCGCGGTATCTCTACGTCGCGCCCGGGTTTGCCTGAACCGGCCGTTGATCTCGATGCGGAACTTCGCGGTATCTGGTTCGACTCCCTGTCGCACGACGCCGAGGCCATGCGGCTTGCGGTGTCGGTGTTTGGCGAGGATCGCATCGTGATGGGCAGCGACTGGCCGTTCCCGATGGGCTCAAGCAATCCGTGCGCGGATGTGCGGGCACTGAATCTTTTCGATCAGGCCGTAGCAAACGGTGATCTCGTGGCCGGTGTGTGGTGAAGGCGGCAGATCTATCCGCGTGGTGCGCGCAGGCTCTGGAGGCATGCGGTGTTCCGTCGACCGAGGCCCGTCTGACGGCCGGTGCCCTTGTCGAAGCCGATCAACGAGGACTCGCGTCACACGGCGTGATGATGCTCCCGCTCTACATCGAGCGCATCCGCGCGGGTTCGGTCTCACCGACCGCGCATCCCACGGTTGTCACCGATGTTGGCGCCATTGCGGTGCTCGATGGTCAGCATGGCCTCGGACAGATCGCCGCGCACGACGGCATGGACCTTGCTATTCGCAAAGCGCGGGAGTTCGGCCTTGGTGTGGTCGTCATCAGGCACGCTTTCCATTTCGGTGGCGCGTACGGACCGGCGCGGTTGGCGGCCGATCAGGGTCTGGTGGGTGTTGCCGCGTGCAACACCAGGCCGCTCATGCCCGCTCCCGGTGGCGCGACGCGCGTGGTCGGCAACAATCCGCTGGCGATCGCCATGCCGCAGCGAGATGCTGCACCCGTGATTCTCGACATGGCGATGTCCGAGGCTGCGATGGGCAAGATTCGCTTGGCGGCCGCGTCCGGCCGCGACATCCCGGCGACCTGGGCCGCAGATGCCGACGGGCGACCCACCACCGATCCCTCGGTCGCCATCGCCGGCATGCTCCTGCCCGCTGCCGGACCCAAGGGCTATGGGCTCGCGCTGATGATCGACCTGCTCACCGGCGGCCTCGCGGGCGGTGCCGTCGGCTCGAACGTGCAAGGTCTGTTCGGCGACCGCGCGGTGCCGTACGACTGCTCGCACTTCTTTCTCGCGATCGACCCGGCTGTTTTCGGCACGCAGGATGAGCTCCTCGCCGCGGTCGCACAACTTTCTGACGAAGTGCACGGGAGCCTCACCGTCGAGCCGGGCGCACGCGCACTGTTGCCCGGTGAGCGCGAGGAGAAGCACGCTCAAGGTTGTGGCGATGACGTCATGGTCGATGAGACGACGCTCGTGGCGCTCGACGCACTCGCGGCCAGCTTGGCCATCGCTGGGGTGCCGCGATGAAGGCGACCTTCGACGCAGTGGGTGAGGTGCTGATCGTCACCGGTGGCGCGTCCGGCATAGGTGCGGCGATCGCAGAGTCGTTTGCTTCAGCCGGTGGCCAGGTCGTGACACTCGACATCACAGAACCATCGACGACGTCGGCTGGTGTGCACCACATCACCTGCGATGTTGCCAATCGAGACCAGGTATTCGCTGCCGTGGCCGACGTGCTGGACAGGCATGGACGCATCGACGGCCTCGTCACTGCCGCGGCAGTTCAGCCACGCATGCCGGTTGTCGATACCGACCCTGACATGTGGCGGCACGTGATTGATGTCAATCTCAATGGTGTGGTGTGGGCCTGCCAGGCGGTGCTGCCGACGATGACCAAGGCGGGTCGCGGATCGATTGTCGTCTTCGGCTCGGGACTGGGAGTCAACGGTCGGGCGGAGGCGAGCTCCTATGCGGCGACCAAGGGCGCGATGGTGTCGTTCGCCAAGTCACTCGCGGCCGAGACGGTGCGCGACGGTGTTCGGGTCAACGTGCTGTTCCCCGGCGTCATCGACACCGACCAGTTCCAGCGCGCCAATCCGCCCGGCTCGGAGCGCGAATTCTGGGAGCGCACCATCGGTATTGGTCAGCCGGAGGACGTGGTCGGTCCGTTGATGTTTCTGCTCTCGGACGCGGGCTCTATGACGGGCTCGGTGCTGTCGCGCGACCGAGCGTTTGGGGTGCAGACGTGAACGCCGACGAGGTGCTGCCCGTCGCGGTTATTGGCGGTGGACCCATCGGGCTCACGACCGCACTGGGGTTGAAGCACTACGACGTCCCGGTCATGGTGTTCGAAGACGACAGCGCCTTGTCGTTGGACACCAAGGCGGGCACGATCTTGACTCGCACGCTCGAGGTTTTCGCCCGGTACGGCGTTATTGATCCGGTTCTCAATGCATCCATGCGCCTGGACGAGATCGGCGAGATCGATCGCGCGACCAACGCCTCCACCGGCGGAGTGCGAACTCACCTACTCTCTGACGACACGCGTTATCCCTTCGTCATCAACATCCCGCAACACCACCTCGAGCCGGTGTTGCGCGACGAGCTCGAGCGCCGTGCCCCCGGCGCATTGCACATGAGTCATCGCTTGGTTGGTTTCACGCAGCACGACGACCATGTAGAGCTCCGGCTGCAGACACCCAACGGTGAGATCACTCAGCGCTGCCGCTACCTGCTGGCATGCGATGGCGGGCGATCGTTCGTGCGCGAGCAACTCGGCATCACGGTGGAGGGCATGACGCTGGCGGAGCGATACATGCTCGTCGACCTAGAGGTCGACCTCGATGTCGAGCACCAGCGCGATTACCCGTACCTCGCATACTTCGGCGATCCGTCCGAATGGATGATCCTGGTGCGCCAGCCGCACTGCTGGCGGTTCCTGTTTCCGCTTCCCGCAGGCGCCGAGGAACCCACGGGTGAGCAGATGGCCGACCGAGCCCGACGCTTCATCGGCGACATCAGTGACATGCGCGTTCTGGGTTCCAACGTCTACACGGTGCACCATCGGGTGGCGCAGACGTGGCAGCAGGGTCGAATCTTCCTGATGGGTGATGCCGCACACCTCATCACGCCGATGTGGGCGCTGGGCCTCAATACCGGTGTGCTGGATGCGAGCAACCTGCCGTGGCGCATCGCGTTCGTGACGCGCGGTTGGGCCGATGACGCGCTGCTCGAGGGGTACGCGCGAGAGCAGGGGCCGGTTGCGATTCAAGGCTCTGGCGAGATGGCCGAGGCAGCTCGAGCCAACATGGAGCGTCGCCGCGGCATCGTCGACGCGATGACCGGCGGCGACTGGGGTGTCGCCATGACGCGCGGCCTGCTGGGCGTGCGCCTCGACGTCGACAACGATGGTGATTGGTCGATGGTGGTCCATGGCGCCGAGCCTGTGGCGGTGCGCATTGGTGATCGAGTACCTGACCTGCCGTTGTTCACGGCGGAGGGGCGCCAGCATCTGCACGACCTTGTTGACGGACGCTTTGTCGGACTGTGGTTCACGGACGTGCGTCGTCGTCCCGTGATCCCGGCCAATTCCACGCCCGGTCTCGTGCACTTCGCGGTGAGTCGATGGGATGCGCCGTTCGAGCAGGGGTTGCGTGATCGTTGCGCCTTCGACCCGGGGGAGCGGGTCATGAAGCGCCTGCAGGTTCCTGCCGATACATGCATGCTCATTCGACCCGACGGGCACATCGCCTATCTCGGCCCGTTCGATCCGGCATCCGGCGAGGACCCGATCACCGCTGCCTACCTGCGTATCGTCCGTCCCTGAGCCGCGCGAGAGGATTCCGGCATGACATCTACCGCACGTCTGTCTGATGGAACTGAGGTGACTCTCGGGCCGGTGGGACAAACGGTGGTCTTTGAGAATCACGCGGTGCGCGTATGGGAGATCGTGCTCGAGCCAGGTGCATCAGTGACGTGGCATCACCACGAGAACCCTTACCTTGTCGTGGCTCTGCAGGGTGCGGACAACCGCATCGAGTCAGTCGAGGGCAATGTGCGCCAGGTATCGGAGAAAGATGGTGGGGTGGTCTATCGCGAGGCAGGCGAAGTTCATCGCCTCATCAACGAGGGCACGACGCAGTACCGCAGTCGTCTTGTGGAGATCTTGCAGCCCGGTGGGCACCATGAGTGAGTTTCCGCTCGTCCCGCCGCGCCCGCGGCCTGAAGGGGTATCGGCGGAGGATTGGGATCACAACCTCGGCGAGCCCGGTCACTATGCAGGAGCAGCCGCTGACGCCTCCCGCGAACAGCAGGTCTCCGATGCGATGTTCCGCTTCCGCGAGATCCTTGTGCAGACGCAGGACCTTGAGTGGGTCGACAAGACTCTGGCAGGACTGAGTCATCGCATGCTGTGGCGCAACGAAGAGACCGAAGCTTCCATCGCCCTCATCCGGTTCCAGCAGGGCGCAGGCATTCCGTCGCGACACTCTCACGACTCCAACCAGTTTATGTTCTGCCTGTCGGGCAGCTACCTGTACATCCCGACCGGCATCACCCTCACGCCCGGCAGTTTCTACTGGAATCCCAAGGGCAGCATGCATGGCCCCACCCGTGCGCTCGAGGAAACGGTGATGCTGGAGATCTAT
>Ga0114960_10003536_pt1 | contig 11939 bp, 9 predicted proteins | sample C_130625_MF_Meta_FD_92637 | JGI IMG/M metagenome (GOLD analysis project Ga0114960, IMG submission 92637) | Freshwater microbial communities from Lake Croche, Canada to study carbon cycling - C_130625_MF_MetaG | ecosystem: Environmental > Aquatic > Freshwater > Lake | place: Lake Croche, Canada... | reverse complement strand
TGCTTCTTTCAGCTTTCGAGCCCGGCTGAACACCCTTATGGTTCGGCTAAATACAGTTCGCGCTATCAGGGTCAGCGGGGCCCAACGGCGTCTCGCAGTTTCTTAAACTTTTATCGTTCCGACGTTGGCGACGAGCCGCTCGAACAAAACAACTAGCCTGCCATGAGGGTTCCGCTAGCGGTTCGCAATCTTGTTGCCGAACTCGAAAAGCGTGACACCCCTGAGCGATTCATCAGAGCCACCGAAGCTGTCGAAAGACTTTTTGAGCTGGCTCTGAAACGCCTCGACGATGGAACCATTTTTGTGTCTACCGGAGATATCCCGGCGATGTGGTTGCGCGATAGCACCTGGCAGCTGCGCCCAATGTTGGCGGCTTGCGACGGCTCTGGTGAAGTCGAGGAAATCATCGCGGCGGTCAGTCGCCGTCAGGCCGAATACGTTTTGATCGATCCCTATGCCAACGCATTCAACGAAGCGCCAAACGGTCATGGCTGGCACAAAGACTTTAAGGACCAAAACCCGTGGGTGTTTGAGCGAAAATATGAACTCGACTCGTTGGCAGCGTTCATTGACCTTGCGGTGAGGCTTAATCGCGTAACGGGTTATAAAGACCACTTGGATGACCGCTTCTGGCGCGCGGCCACCCTGGCCGTCGGAATCATCGAAACCGAGCTCGACCATGACCGCAAGAGCTACCGTTTTGTTCGGCGATATGCTCCGAAGCGTGATTACCTGAGTCACCGCGGTTATGGTGCTCCTCACGCCACGCAGGTTGGGCTGAGTTGGTCTGGGTTTAGGCCGAGTGACGACGCTTGTGTGTTGCCATATCTGATTCCGGCAAACGCACATGTCTCGGTTGTGCTTGGGCAACTCGCGAAGATTGCAGACGAATTTGGTCGACCAGAACTTGCTTCGCGGGCTGCTGCTCTCGGCAAAACGATCGCCGATGCCGTTCACAAACACGGCAAAGTCTTTCGCGAAGTTGGCGACGTGGCAGGCGAGATTTATGCGTTTGAGGTCGACGGCCAAGGCTCACAGATTTTGACCGAAGACCCAAACGTGCCGAGCTTGCTTTCACTGCCTTATTTGGGATGGTGTGAGCCCGAAGACCAAACATATCTGCTAACCCGCAAGTGGATATTCAGCGCGCTCAACCCGCGTTTCATCCAAGGTCGATTTTTAGCCGGGCTAAACAGCTCACACACCCCACGTCGAAACATTTGGCCTCTAGCTTTGGCGATTCAAGGTCTAACGGCCGTCGACCTTGAAGAGTCGGCTCGCTGCCTCATGTTGATTGAGTCAACCGATGCGGGCACTGGTCGCGTGCACGAGTCGGTAAACGTTGATAACCCCGCCAAGTTCACGCGCGAATGGTTTAGCTGGGCCGACCTCACCTATGTTCATCTCGTTCTGAAGGTTAATGGGCTCAGTTCTAAAGCCGATTAGTGCTCTAAAGCTGATTAGTCGGCGATTTTTGGTTCTGGGTGCACTCGCAATAACAAGACCATGCCAACCGCGAGCACCACGATGATTCCTAGGATGCCGTAAATCGCGGTGTGCATCACTCCATAGAGAGCTGCGATCGAGGTTGCGATCCACCAGAACGCTGGGCTCAAAAACGAAGCCGCGCGACCGGTGGTTTGATACAAACCAAAGATCCAGCCTTCGCGACCGGCTGGCGCGATTCGTGCAACGAAGGTTCGGCTCGAAGCTTGGGCTGGGCCAACGAAGAGGCAAAGTGCTAAACCGCCGATCCAATATGTGATTTGACCTGCGCCGGCAAAAACAAAAACGGCGGTGCCGGCAATGAGCAAACCGATGAGCGAACCCATTATGGTGCGCTTGGTTCCGATGCGGTCGTCGAGCCAGCCGCCGAGCGCAGCGCCGATTCCGGCAACGATGTTTGCGCCGATGCCAAAGAAGATGACTTCGGTTTTGGCGAATCCAAAAGCAACAGAACCCAAAATCGCTCCAAAAGTGAAAACACCAGCGAGGCCGTCACGATAAATCGCCGATGCGATCAAAAACTTTAAGGTGTCTGGCGACTCGCGACGGAGGCGCTTTAGGTCGCTGAACAGCGAGCGATAGGCTCCCGCAATTGAAGTTCGAGCGACGCCTTTGCGCGCGACAGACTCTGGAACAAACAGTGCGAGCGGAATTGTGAAGACCAACATCCATGCCGCTGAGAGCAAGAACATGAAGCGAATGTTAAAGAGGTCACTTTCGGCGTTCGAGATTCCGAACCACGGGTGGTCGGGCAGATAGAAACCAACGAGAGAAATAAGCAACAGGATGATGCCGCCGACGTAGCCGAGGCCCCACGCGAAGCCAGAGACTTTGCCCATGTTCTTTTTGCTGGCAACCTGAGGCAGCATCGCGTAGTAGTTGATAAATGACGACTCTTGAACCACGCTGCCGATGGCATACAGCGCGATGCCGATTACAAACAACTCTGGCGTTGGAGCAATAAACCAACTGCCGGCCATGATGGCAATGAGCACACCGCTGTTGATTAGCAACCAGCGTTTGCGGCGGCCACTTTCGTCGGTGGCCTGACCGATGACCGGGCTGGTTACGGCCACGATCAGGCCGGCGATTGCGCCAGCCACTGCCAGCCACTGAGCGTTGCTATCGGGGTTGCCAAACGGCGAGCTAACAATGTAGGTCGCAAAAATGAAGGTTTGAAAGATGGTGGGGTAGGGCTGCTCAGCCCAGTCCCATAGCGCCCAAGACCAGGTCGCCAGTTTGCGCCTGCCGGGGGTGAGGTTTGCGTGGTGGTTTGTGGTTGTTGCGCCATTGCTAACAGTCATGGCTTCAGATTAGCGAAAAACTGAAGATTGAGTGAACTTGACTCAACTTTCGCGGCAAAAACTTGACACTTCTCAAACCTCGTGTGAAACTTGAGTCAAATCGGCTCAACTTTGGGTCGAAGCAACAAACATCCGAAAAATAACCAAGCAACAAACAAGGAGACACCAAATGGCTCGTGCAGTAGGCATCGACCTCGGAACCACCAACTCAGCAGTAGCTGTTCTCGAAGGTGGCGAACCAACCGTTATTGCAAACGCAGAAGGTTTTCGCACCACCCCTTCGGTCGTAGCATTCACCAAAGACGGCGAAGTTTTGGTCGGCGAAACCGCAAAGCGTCAAGCCGTAACCAACGTTGACCGCACCATCGCATCAGTTAAGCGCCACATGGGCACCGACTGGACATTCGCAGTCGACGACAAAAAATACACTCCACAAGAAATCAGCGCACGAATTTTGGCCAAGCTAAAGCGCGACGCCGAGACTTACCTGGGTGAAGCAGTAACCGACGCGGTCATCACCGTGCCTGCATACTTCAACGACGCTGAGCGTCAGGCAACCAAAGACGCTGGCGAAATCGCCGGCCTAAACGTGTTGCGCATCATCAACGAGCCAACCGCTGCGGCACTTGCCTATGGCCTAGACAAAGGCAAAGAAGACGAGCTCATTCTCGTGTTCGACCTCGGCGGCGGAACCTTCGACGTTTCACTGCTTGAGGTTGGCAAAGACGATGACTTCTCGACCATTCAGGTTCGTGCCACCTCAGGCGACAACCGCCTCGGCGGCGACGACTGGGACCAGCGCATCGTTGACCACCTAGTCAAGAAGTTCAAAGAGACCACCGGCGTCGACGTTGCAAAAGACAAGATCGCGCTTCAGCGTCTCAAAGAGGCAGCTGAGCAGGCCAAGAAAGAACTGTCACAGTCAACTCAGACCAGCATCCAGTTGCCATACCTTTCACTAACCGAAAACGGTCCGGCCAACCTCGACGAAACGCTAACCCGTGCACAGTTCGAGCAAATGACGTCTGACCTAGTTGACCGCACCAAGAAACCGTTCAACGACGTAATCAAAGAAGCCGGCGTAAAAGTTGCCGACATCGCACACGTAGTTTTGGTCGGTGGTTCAACCCGCATGCCCGCAATCAGCGAGCTGGTCAAGAGCCTCACCGGCGGCAAAGAGCCAAACAAGAGCGTGAACCCAGACGAGGTTGTCGCTGTTGGCGCATCTCTTCAGGCCGGCGTTCTAAAAGGCGAGCGCAAAGACGTATTGCTCATCGACGTCACCCCGTTGTCACTCGGCATCGAAACAGTTGGTGGAATCATGACCAAGCTCATCGAGCGAAACACTGCGATTCCAACCAAGCGCAGCGAGACTTTCTCGACCGCGGCCGATAACCAGCCATCGGTTTCGATTCAGGTTTATCAGGGCGAGCGCGAGTTCACCCGCGACAACAAGTCACTCGGAAACTTCGAACTAACCGGCATCGCCCCAGCACCTCGCGGCGTGCCACAGGTTGAGGTGACTTTCGACATCGACGCAAACGGCATCGTGCACGTTTCGGCGAAAGACAAAGGCACCGGCAAAGAGCAGTCGGTCACCATCACCGGTGGCGGTAGCTTGCCAAAAGAAGACATCGAGCGCATGGTTCGTGAAGCCGAAGAGCACGCTGCCGAAGACAAGAAGCGTCGCGAAGAACAAGAAACTCGCAACAGCGCCGAGCAGTTGGTTTATGGCATCGAAAAACTGATCAAAGAAAACGACGAGAAGTTGCCAGAAGAAGTCAAGACTTCGGTTCAGGCAGACGTTGACGCTCTAAAGACGGCGCTCGCCGGCGAAGACTTTGACGCAGTCAAGACCGCCTATGACACCTTGGTCGAGTCGCAGCAAAAACTCGGCGAAGCAATCTATGCGGCAACACCTGCCGAAGGCGAAGCTGCGGCTGACGCTAACGGCGAAGACGTTGTTGACGCCGAAGTTGTTGACGAAGAAGAAACCAAGTAATGGCCGAAGACTTCGACTCACAACCTGAGGTTCCTGCCGAAGGTGCATCCGAGCCTAAAAACTCGGATGCCACCGGCGCGCTGGCCAACCCCCTCGACGAGCCGGCAGTCGATGCCGAACTCGACCAAGAGCTAGCCGACCTAAACGCCGCAATCAACAAAGAAGCCGAACTGCTCGCTGACCTTCAACGATTGCAAGCCGAGTTTGTGAACTACAAGAACCGGGTCGAGCGCGACCGCGATTTATCTCGCAACAGCGCAATCGTTGAAGTGCTTAGGGCATTCTTGCCGGCGCTCGACGACCTGGCACGTGCCGAAGCCCACGGTGATCTTGAGGGCTCGCCTTTTGCGGCTGTCGCAAGCAAGATTCGCGCGGCCGGTGACAAATTTGGTCTCAAGGCTTTTGGCGAAAAAGGCGAAAAGTTCAATCCAGAAATTCACGACGCCCTTGCTCAGTTGCCAAACCCCGATGTCACCGAAAACATTGTGGGCGACGTCATTGAACAAGGCTTCACTCTGGGCGACCGAGTGATTCGCCCAGCCAAAGTGGCAGTTTATATTCCTGCCGAAGGGTAATCTCAAATGGCTAGTCAAGACTGGTTCGACAAAGACTTTTATAAAATACTTGGCGTTGCCAAAGGTGTGAGCGAAGCTGAGTTAAAAAAGGTCTATCGCAAACTTGCTCGCCAATTTCACCCGGATTCAAACCCCGGCGACGCCAAAGCCGAAGCGCGGTTCAAAGAAATCAGTGAAGCTTATTCAGTCTTGAGTGATGCCGAGCAGCGCAAAGAATATGACGCGGTTAGAGCCATGGGTGGTGGCGCACGGTTTACTCAGGGGGCTGGTGGCCCAGGTCAAAGTGCCGGCGGTTTCGAAGACGTCTTCAGCAATATTTTTGGCGGCGGCGGAGGCTTCGGCGGTGGCAATCCATTTGGTGGCGGCTTTGGCGGCCGCGGCGGTTTTGGCCCGCAACCCGGTCAAGACAAGAGCGTGTCAATCACTGTCAACTTCATCGACTCAATAAAAGGTACGACCGAGAAGTTGCGCCTCGAGGGCGAAGAACCGCTCAACGTAAAAATTCCCGCGGGCATCAACGATGGTGCAAAAGTCAAAGTGCGCGGCAAGGGTTACCCGTCACCAAACGGCGGCCCATCCGGTGATCTTTTGGTCACGGTTAGTGTGAAGCCCCACCCGGTGTTCACACGCGATGGCCTAAACCTGCGAGTTACCGTGCCGGTGACTTTTGCCGAAGCTGTATTGGGAGCAACCATTCAGGTGCCAACCCTTGGCGGCGAACCGGTCAAACTAAAGGTCGCACCCGGCACGCCGAACGGCCGAGTCTTGCGAGTTAAAGGTCGCGGTGTTGAAACCACTAAAGCCACCGGCGACCTGCTCGCATCCGTTGAAATCGCAGTGCCAAGTCACGCCACAGAAAAAGCTCAAGATTTGTTACAACAGTTTGAAGCTGAGCTTGGCGGCGAAGATCCCCGCGCCGACCTACTACTAAGGGCTGGTCTGCTTTGATTCCAGATTTTGACGAGAACACTCCAATGTTCGTTATTTCGGTCGCTGCCGAACTGGCTGTGATGCACCCCCAAACCCTGCGTCAATATGACCGCCTGGGTTTGGTTTGCCCAAGTCGCACATCGGGGCAATCGCGTCGCTACACAATGCGAAACGTCGCACAGCTGCGAACCATCGCAGCGCTCTCTGCAGAGGGCGTTAGCCTAGAGGGCATTCGTCGGATTCTTGAACTCGAGAACCAAAACGCCGAACTCAAGCAACGAGTGCGAGACCTAGAAAAAACTCTGGCCGACGAGCTGATGATGCGCCCCGGAGCAAGAGTGTTTGTTGCGGGCGACGAGGGAATCATTTCACTCGCGCAAGGCAAGCGTTCGCGAGTTTCAAAAGCCGTCACTATTTGGCGCGGCCGCTAAAGCTGCAGCCATGACAAAAAACCAAAGCCTTATCGATTTGCCGCCGCAGACCGCCGAAAGTTTGATGGCCGAAGTTGCTGAGCTAGCTAACCCCACTCACGCTCAGCCACTACAGCGGTTTTTCAAAACCGGCCCAGGACAATACGCCGAGGGAGACATCTTTATGGGGTTGACTGTGCCCCAGACCCGAGGCATCGCAAAGAACTACCTCAACTTGCCCGATCAAGAAATGCAGTTACTGTTTCAAAGCCCGATTCACGAACACCGGTTTGCTGCCACCGTGATTCTCACCGCCCGTTTTAGCAGGGCCAAAGACGAGCTAACTCAGGCGGCGATTTTCGACCAATATCTCAACGCACTTTATGACGGCTACATCAACAACTGGGACCTCGTCGATGTTTCAGCGCCAACAATCGGTAACTTCTTGGTGCTCGCCGAAGACCAATCTTTTGGTGAAAACCTGCTAAACGAGTTGGCCGCGAGCGACAATTTGTGGCGCCGACGAGTTTCAATCATTTTCACTTTCGCGCACATCCGCGCTGGAATTTTTGAACCGACCCTGCAGATTTCGCGGGCACTACTTGGTGACAAACACGACCTGATCCACAAAGCATGCGGGTGGATGTTGCGCGAGGTTGGCAAACGCGACGCCGATGTGTTGCGAGCTTTTCTTGAGGAGACTCGGGGACGCATGCCGCGCACCGAACTGCGATATGCGATTGAAAAATTCGACGAGGATGAACGCCAGCGTTGGCTGGGTGCCTAGGCGCGCAACTTCGGCCGCTCGCCAGAACTTCTAGCTAATCTCAACCACCACTGGCACGTGGTCGCTCGGCCCTTCGCCTTTGCGTTCGTCGCGGTCGATGCTGGCCGACTCAACTCTTTCGGCAAACTCGTCTGAGCCCAAAATGAAGTCGATGCGCATTCCTTCGTTGCGAGGAAATCTCAACTGCTGGTAATCCCAATAGGTGTAACCCTCGGGAACCAACGGGCGAACCACGTCGACCAGACCGATTTGTTCGAACGCTTCAAAAGCTTGGCGTTCGGGTTGCGAAACGTGGGTGGCTCCAGCGAAATCGTGAATGTCCCAAACGTCGGTATCGAATGGGGCGATGTTAAAGTCACCCATCAGTGCCAGCGCTAAACCCGGATCGGCTTCGAGCCACTCGGCACTTGCGGCAGCCAATCGGTCGAGCCACTCAAGTTTGTAGTCATAGTGCGGGTCGCCCAAAGCGCGACCGTTTGGAACGTAAAGACTCCACAGGCGCACGTCATCAAAAGTTGCACCGATGGCTCTTGCCTCTTGCGCAAGCTCCGGCCCGAAGCCAGGCATATCTGCAAAACCGATCTCGACATCCTGGGCGGGAATGCGGTGGGCGAAGGCCACACCGTTCCACTGGTTGAGCCCGTGCAAGGTCACTTCGTATCCAACCGCTTCGAAAGCGGCGACCGGAAACTGCTCAGGTTTGCACTTGATTTCTTGCATGGCCAGAACATCCACGTTGGATTTTTGAAGCCAGTCGGTGACTCGACCCACACGGGTGCGAATCGAGTTAACGTTCCAGGTGGCTATGCGCATGCTTTAAATCTAGAGCGTTTAAACTTGGAACATGACTTTTGAATCGGCCGCCAAGCCTCGCCTAGTTGAACTCGTGAAAGAGTTGGCGGTGGTGCACGGTCGCGTCACGCTGTCGAGTGGTCTCGAAGCTGACTATTACGTTGACCTTCGTCGCGCCACACTTCACCACGAGGCTGCGCCGCTAATCGGTCGGCTGATGCTCGACCTTCTCGACGCAAACGGTGTCACTGACTTTGATGCGATAGGTGGCTTGACGATGGGTGCCGACCCGGTGGCTACCGCGGTGATGCACCAGGCTGCCGCGAGGGGCCGTGCTATTGACGCTTTCGTTGTGCGCAAAGCCGCCAAGGCTCACGGCATGGGCCGGCAGGTTGAGGGTCCTTCGGTTGAAGGCCGTCGGGTTGTCGTGGTCGAAGATACCTCTACTACCGGGGGTTCACCGTTAACTGCGGCCGAGGCGCTCCAGGCTGCGGGTGCAATCGTGGTTGCTGTCGCCACCGTGGTTGATCGTGACACCGGAGCCCAGGCGGTTATCGAGGCTGCGGGTTTTCGCTACCTCACCGCAATCAGCTTGGATGACCTGGATCTTCGCAAATAAGCGCTCTTCGTTAGCTGAGAGCTAGCTCCGAATTCTGAAGAAATTAACACTTCAGGTTCACTTAAGCTTCGTCACTCAGTTATTCTAGGTTTTGTGTTTAAATGGGCGGTTTGTGCCATCGAACCGTTTTTACATACGTCGACAACGTAAGAGGTATATAAGTGTTACGCAAAAAAGGTTTCAGAATTCTTTCTGGTCTACTCTCGGTAGCAATGCTCACCGTTGGTTTAGCTACCAGCATGACTCAGGCCGCGCAAGCAGCGGAGCTATCGCTTCAGCTTCCAACCGTTGCAGCCACGAGTGCAACTACTGCCTCTAACACTCCTGTCTCACTAAAGCCAACCACTGCAAGTTTCGGCACAGACTTGCGCTTCTGCCTAGTAGCACCTGCATTGTCGACTGCAGTTGCCTCAGAAGCCAACTGTTCAAATGGTCCGGTTAAAGTTGCAGGCGAAGGCGCTTGGAACATTGCCTCAAAGACCGGCGAAGTTCTCTTCTCTCCAGAAGCAAATTTTGCTGGCACAACTACGCCTGTTTCATATGTGGCAACTGACTCTGCCGGCAGTGGCCAGGCACCACTGAAGGTTGATGTCGAGAAACCAATTGGTCCTGTGGCCAGTTGGGTCACAAAACCAATCGTCGTATCAACCCCGAACCTGTCCACGACTCCTGGAGCTCCGGCTGTAACTCCGGTTGATGCCAAGAGCGCTTTCGGAAAAACTTTCACATTCAAGCCACGCGTTACCGGTGTAGGCGTCGACTTCTCTAGCGCATGCCTAATCGATCCTGCTGACGGATCATGCACCAACAAAGTTGTAGTTTCTGGCGAAGGAACTTGGCGAGTCAAGGCTGACGGCTGGGTAGCGTTCACTCCTCAGGCAGACTTCGCTGGAACCACCTCTTCGGTCACCTACCAAGTTTCAAACAAGGCTGGCGCAACCGGCTCAGGAACCGCAAAAGTTACAGTCTTAGAACCAGCAGCACCATTTGTTCGCTACGTTTTCGAAGTCACTGACTACAACTCGGCAGTCACCCTGCGCCCTGTTGTCACCGGCGAGGCAGTAGACCCATCTCAAAGCTGCTTAGTTGATCCAGCAGACGGCAAGTGCAAGACTTCGGTAACAACCGATGAGGGAACCTGGGTCGTTAGCGAAGCTGACGGCTCGGTCGTGTTCACCCCGGTTGCCACTTTCACTGGAACCACCAAAGCCCTTGACTACCGCGCTTACAACAGCTTTGGCGAGTTCGGCCACGCAGGTCTGACGGTTCACGTAAACCGCCCTACCACGCCGCCAATCGTTGCAACCGGATCTGCTGACCCAACAATCAGTGGAGGCGCAGTAAAGCAGCTGTTCTACGGCACCGACACCGCATCGACCGGTGACGGTTCGACCAAGCGCACAAGTAACAGCCCTTTGACGCAGTACACGCTCGAGGCAACACCTGGTGCTGGCTCGAAGTTTATTCAATGGACCTGTACCCCGGAACTCAGCACATACACAAACCCGGTTACAACCGCAACATTCGTAATCAACCTGTCAGACATGACTGCCAACACCACCTGTGTGGCCCTTTTTCACATCGTTGTCAAGTTCACTGCAGACAGCAATGGATCAGTCACCAACGACTCGGCTGACGGAAACTATGTGCAGTATGGAACTGACATTTCGTCGACCGCCACAGCCACAACAACCGGCTATGAGTTCGACAAGTGGACCTGTACCCCTTCTAGCTACTCGGTTTCCACAGCCACCATTAACTTGAATGGTGTTACTGAGAGCATCGAGTGTAACGCGAGCTTCAAGAAAAAGACATTCACGATTACCTTCAACGCCAACTCTGGCGGTTCAGTGACAAACAGCGGACCGAATACCAAAAACTATGGTGACAGCATTTCGTCAGATGCTACCCCAGACACCGGACACATGTTCAAGGGCTGGACTTGTGACCCTGTTGGCAGCCCTCAGTACGCGCCTGACTTTGCAAATGACCCAACGAATGCAACGGTAGAAATTAAGTCCGTTACCGAAAGCGTCACGTGTACCGCAGACTTTGCAACTCAACAGTGGACGGTCACATACAACGCCGATCCAACTGAAGGTGGCACCGTAGACCCAACTACTGACACAGTTGACACGGGTGGTAGCAGCTCATCGACTGCCACTGTAAATCCGGGTTACTACTTTAACGGTTGGACCTGTGACGACGGCACGACGAGCAGCACTCTAACGATTTCGCTGACCAACATCACCCAGGACATCGTCTGTACCGCAAGCTTCTTGCTCCTTCCAGACCCACCGATGGTCGAGGAATACTACGACGAGACTCCATACGACACGGATGCTGAGATTTCGCCTGTAGTAACAGGAACCAACATCCAGCCACAGCTAGCCTGCATCTTCAATGCCGATGAAGAGTGTGTAAAAGAGGTCTACGTTGAAGACAAAGGAACCTTTACGGTTCACGAGGATGGCACTGTAACCTTCAACCCAGATGACACTTTTGCCGATGGATCTGCCACCGTAACCTACCAGGCAACCGATTTCTGGGGTCAAACTGGGACCAACACCCTGACCATCTACGTGCAGTTGCCGGACGCTCCAGTAGTCGACGAATACTACAACGAGATCGACTACAACACGCTAGACGAAATCAGCCCTGTCGTAACCGGCAAGAAAATCCAAGATTCACTCGCGTGCATCTTTGATGACCTGAACAACTGCGTCACCGAAGTGACCATCAAAGACAAGGGAACCTTTACTGTTCACAGCGACGGAACTGTCACTTTCGCTCCGCTAGACACTTTTGCGGGCGGATCAGCTTCGGTTACCTATCGGGCCGAAGACCTGTGGGGTCAAACCGGCACAAACACCCTCACAGTCTTCGTGAACTACCCAGCTGACCCGACGGTTACTGGTGATGAGATCACTGTTGATTACAACACTCCTGGTGATTTGTTCCCGACTGCTACTAGCCTTCAGGTTGCGCCGCTTGCTCTTTGTTTGCTTGATGGC